>OJSL01000396.1_pt1 | contig 46470 bp, 33 predicted proteins | sample 1599451 | NCBI WGS metagenome assembly OJSL01 (sample SAMN04168657, study PRJEB22393) | human gut metagenome | biome: human gut microbiome; feature: stool | host: Homo sapiens | collected 2014-03-20
CCTGTAACCGGCTGATCCGTAGTCAGCTACTCTATTCAGTTGAGCTACGCGGCCTTGTTTGTTTTACGGGTGCAAAGATACGTACTTTTTTTGAATTAGCAAGAGATACACAAACTTTTTTTGAAAAAAATTACTCGATAAACCGATAATTAAACAGCTGCCAGCCGAGTGTCAACCCCACATTCCACTCCTTTTTCGGTGAGCTATAATGATTTACATATGCAGATATTGCTCCAAAGGGCAATTGGCATATTACAGAAATTTCTCCTATATATTCAAAGCGCGAAAACGCTTTTCCATAATAAGCTTTGTTCAATGCATTCTTTTTAATAGGAAATATCGGTACGAAACCATAAAATTCAGAACGGAATTGGAACATATCATTGAAAACAAAAATAGGCTTGATACCCGCTGCCAAGAATTGGTTGGCCCGGAATGCTTCATTATACATCAGCTTACTATGAGGAGTAGGAGAAAAATCTGCCGCCTGCAACATGGTTGCCGTATAATTCTCCGAAAAGTTCTTCGATGAATACAACATCTCTGCCATCCATCCCAAAGTAAATTTGGGACTCATAGTATGATAGGCATATTTCATATAAGAAATTTGCAGCCAAGATTGCCTTTCTTTAGTCGTAACACTCGTTTCCGTCGGATTTCCCGGTATAAATTTCTCCTTTCCGCTAAAGACCTGTGCCACCAGTTTTTCAAAATACCCTTTAGTGGCATACTGTCGTGCATTCAGCGTACTCCCATAAAAGCCGATAGCCCCTCCCAAAAGGTTGTAGGTACTCCTATCCGAACGGTCCTTGTCAAAATTAATCACGCTGGACTGAAAGTAATTGTCTTGAAGTTTCCCATATCCGATGCTTATTTCCGCCCGTTTATTGGCCAAAAAAGGCAAGGCTACCATCAGCTTGACAAAACGTTCATCTTTAGAGTTAAAAGAGGGCTTATCATTCTTAGAAAAGAGTTTGTCCTTTTTATAATAATCGAATGTACTTAAAGAAGCAATAAGGCGGTAAGAGGTTGGAATACGGGTAGGAAGGTCTATCTTGGCCATAAGCTGCGCATTATTATATACCTTGCCAATCTGGCCGTCAAGGGTTATTTCTTTGGAATAATAATTCAAGTCCTGATAACCCAACCCCAAATAAATCTGATTAGAGCTGGTTGTCGATACACTTCCACCCATCCTTACAGAAAAATTATCTTCCATTTTCACTTTTAGATGCAGCGAATACAAGTCGTTTTCAGAGTCATATACAGCATGAGGTATAATCTCCGATATCATATTATCAGACAGCAAACGGAAATATCCACGTTTCAAATCTTCATATGTAAACACCTCATGGTCTTCGTCATGAAATTCTTTTTTGATATACGCCTGCTGTTGTGGATTGGCGCCCTCTATATAGATGTCCCTAAAGCGGAATTGAGGCAAATTACTGCGGTAGACCAACCGCCTTAAACGAACATTTTCCGCACTTACCCTCCGATGAATACGGCCTTTTATAGAATCCATTAAACTGATAGTCCGGTTATAGCCGATATCGTGCAACTCCTGCAAACGGTCAAAGTCCAAAAGGCTTACATCATCATACTTGAATGTCATAATAATGCCTAAAGAATCCGGAAGAGTATAATCCGTCTTCTGCATAATCATATTTTCAAGCTGGCTCATCAAATCATTCTCTTTCGGCTTACCGGGGTTGGCGGCTACCACGCTACCTATGATGACTTCCGGTTTAAAGTCCTCACGCATAATATCTGTGGGGAAATTATTATAAATTCCACCGTCATAAGCTAAAACGCTATCAATCTCTATCGGTTTGAAAACAAACGGAAAACTCATGGAAGCGCGTACCGCATCTCCCAAATCTCCTCTACGCATAATCAACGGTTTCTTGTTATATACATCGGAGGCAATACACCGGAAAGGCACAAACAGGCGGTTAAAATCGCCGCTGCATGCAGCCGTAGCCCGTGCAAATAGCTCCACAAAGACCAGATTCATCTGAATGGGATTTACCATGCTTGTAGGAAGTATCTGAGGCTTGATATGCAGCGAGTCCTTAAAGGAGAAACGGATATTGAAAAACTCCGGGGTCGGCCGGTTCTGTTTGAAATAATATCCGTATTCGGGTTCTACCTGTCCTGAATACCAGCGTTTGAAGTCTTCGGAACGCAATAAAGCCTCCATATCATCGGGAGAGTACCCCATAGCATAGAGTGAACCTATGATAGCTCCCATAGAAGTACCCGTAATGTAGTCGATAGGAATATTGTTTTCCTCCAAAGCGCGAATGATACCGATATGGGTCATGCCTTTCGCACCTCCGCCACTCAAAACAAGTCCTACTTTCTGAGCTTGCACAAACGGCAGAAGCAATAAACAGGCTGACAAAAACAAAAAAAATCTTTTCATGAATACGGTTTCGAGTGAAATATACTAATTTATTCAATGCTCAAATATAGACAATTGTTTCCAAAAACCTCGTATCCAACGAAAAAAAACAGACCTATTACGAAAAAACAGACAAAAAAAGGGCATTACAACTCATATTAGCTGCAATGCCCTGTTATAATAGAAATCTAAAGGGGCTTATTTAATCAAATCGATGCTTCTCTTTACAAAATTATTCAAAGCTTCACCTTTCAACATGCCATTTTGAAGCAATGCCAAATCAATAAGTTGACGGACAACCTTATTCTGAGCGGCATAGTCGGCAAACAATCCATTTTTCCGGTTTTTCAAATCTTCCCACTTCTTATCCAAATCATTTACCTCATCCTTTTCGATTGTAGGAATATCCTCATCTTTCTTGCCCTCCTGCTTCTTTTTCAATTCATTACGACGAGTATTTACATCGTCCATTTCTTTTTGAATCGGAGCAACGGCAGCCGCACATTCCTTGTCTTCATCAGCCAGAATCTCTTTTACCAGCTTATGGTCGGCATTCAATACCAGGTTGAACATGTCCGGCATTTCGCCATAGAAACTCATTCCTGCCTGGATATTAGCCATTTCTTTCATACGACGCATGTACTCGCTTTGAGTAATCATGACCGGTGAAGCATTTTCACCCAAAGCTTGAGCCATTACATTGAACTCTGTCTTTTCTATCTGCGGCAACTGGCTCTTGAAGATAACAGAGAGAACCTCCTGTTTATCGGCTTCCAAGACATCTTTCGCCTTGTCTTCCTTCACTATCAGATTGTCAACGACATCACTGTCTACACGGGTGAAACGCACTTTCTCGAACTTTTGCTCCAGCATGCTTACCATGGCAACATCAAGCTGGCCGCCCATCAACAGCACATTATATCCCTTATTCTTGGCAGCCTCGATATAGCTGTATTGCTCATCTTTGTTGTTGGCATACAGATAAATCAGATTGCCATCCTTATCCGTCTGGCTATCCTTTATCAAGGTCTTATACTCTTCGAAGGTATAATACTTGTCATCCGTATCGGAAAGAAGGGCGAAATCCTTTGCCCTATCATAGAAATCCTCTTGTGTGAGCATTCCGTAGTTAATGAAGATTTTCAAATCGTTCCACTTCTCTTCAAATTGCTTACGGTCGTTCTTGAATATGGATTGCAAGCGGTCGGATACTTTCTTCGTAATATATGTAGAGATTTTCTTCACATTAGAGTCACTCTGCAAATAGGAACGGGACACGTTCAGCGGAATATCCGGTGAATCGAGTACACCGTGCAGCAATGTCAGAAAGTCCGGAACAATACCCTCTACAGAGTCCGTTACATAGACCTGATTGCAATAAAGCTGGATTTTGTTCTTGTTCAACTCTATATTGCTCTTTACCTTCGGGAAGTACAGAATACCAGTAAGATGGAACGGATAATCCACGTTCAGATGTATCCAGAACAAGGGTTCATCGGACATTGGATAGAGGTCGCGATAAAACTTCTTGTAATCCTCGTCTTTTAATTCGCTGGGCTTCAGCGTCCACAACGGATTAGCGTTGTTGATGATGTTATCTTCGGCTGTTTCAACCTGCTTGCCGTCTTTCCACTCTTTTTTCTTGCCGAATGCAACGGGAATAGGGAGGAAGCTGCAATACTTCTTCAAAAGAGAAGAGATGCGCGCTTCTTCAAGGAATTCCTTGCAATCGTCGTCTATATAAAGAACGATATCCGTACCGCGTTCTGCCTTGTCCGTATCTTCGATGGTAAACTCCGGACTACCGTCGCAAGTCCATTTCACGGCTTTAGCACCATCCTGATAGGATTTGGTGATGATTTCGACCTTCTTGGCAACCATAAAAGCCGAGTAAAAGCCAAGTCCGAAATGACCGATAATGGCATTGGCATCATTCTTATATTTCTCCAGGAAGTCGTTGGCTCCCGAGAATGCAATCTGATTGATGTATTTATCTATTTCTTCTGCCGTCAGGCCGATACCACGATCGGATACGGTAATCGTATCCTTGCCTAAGGACACATGCACGGTCAAATCACCGAGTTCACCCTTAAACTCACCGATAGAAGCCAGTGTTTTAAGTTTCTGGGTAGCATCGACGGCATTAGAGACTAACTCACGAAGGAAGATTTCATGGTCACTGTACAAAAACTTTTTGATAACGGGGAAGATATTCTCTGTAGTTACCCCAATATTTCCTTTTTGCATACTAAGTTTATATTTTTAGATTTGTATTTTTATTGTTTTGGCAAACTGAACACAAAAAAAATGCCAGTCCCGAAGAACTGACATTTTGACTGTTTTATTATAAAGGCTTGTTAAGCTTTGGTTATACTCAACTCGTCTTTTTCCTTATCGACAGAAACATTAACCGTATCACCGGGCTGTAATTCGGCAGACACAATCAGCTCCGAAAGTCCGTCTTCCAGATAATTCTGAATGGCACGCTTCAACGGACGGGCGCCAAACTGCACATCGTAGCCTTTGGCAGCAAGGAATCTCTTGGCTTCATCATCTACAACCATCTTATAACCAATGGCTTCAATCCGTTCATACAAACCTTTCAGCTCTATATCCACAATCTTCGTAATGGCATCCAACGAAAGCTGGTCAAACGTTATGATTTCATCCAAACGGTTCAGAAACTCAGGAGCAAAGGTCTTGTTCAATGCTTTCTGAATCACACTGCGCGAGTACTCGTTATCATCCGTACGTGCCTGTGCCGCAAAACCTACGCCACGACCGAACTCTTTCAACTGGCGGGTACCGATATTGGAGGTCATGATGATGACTGTATTCTTAAAGTCAATCGTTCTGCCATAATTGTCAGTAAGACGTCCCTCGTCCAACACCTGCAACAAGATATTGAACACATCCGGGTGAGCTTTTTCAATTTCGTCCAACAGCACTATGGAATAAGGTTTCCGGCGTACCTTCTCTGTCAACTGTCCGCCTTCCTCATAGCCGACATATCCCGGGGCCGCTCCAATCATACGGGACACCGTATATTTCTCCATATATTCGCTCATATCAATGCGTATCAGCGCATCGCTGGAGCCAAACATATATTTAGCCAACTGCTTGGCCAAATGCGTTTTACCCACGCCGGTAGGGCCGAGGAACATAAACGTTCCGATAGGGCGGTTAGGGTCTTTCAAGCCTACACGGCTGCGCAGGATGGCTTTGGTAAGTTTCTCTATCGCAGCATCCTGAGCCACAACTTTTGCCTGCAAATCTTCTTTCATACCTGCAAGCTTAAGACCTTCCGCCTGAGCCATACGTTGCACCGGAATGCCGGACATCATCGATATGACATTGGCTATTTCTTCCTCTCCAACGAGCTGACGGTCGTCTTTGAGACGTGCTTCCCATTCCTCTTTCATTTCATCCAGGCGAGCGGAAAGTTCTTTCTCTCTATCCCGATAACTGGCAGCCAGTTCAAAGTTCTGCGACTTTACGGCTTCAGCCTTCAAAACACGTGCGTCTTCTATCAGCTTTTCCTGCTCTTCAATCTCTTTGGGAACATTAATGTTCGTCAGATGCACACGCGAACCGGCTTCGTCCAAAGCATCAATGGCCTTATCCGGGAAGTTACGGTCGGTTATATAACGCTCTGCCAACTTGACACATGCCTCTAACGCTTCGTCCGTATAGCTCACGTTATGGTGGTCTTCGTACTTCTCTTTTATGTTTCTCAGTATCTGTAGCGTTTCTTCCGGAGTAGTGGGTTCTACTATAACTTTCTGAAAACGACGCTCCAAAGCACCGTCTTTCTCAATATTCTTTCTGTATTCGTCAAGCGTGGTAGCACCGATACATTGTATTTCGCCGCGAGCCAAAGCCGGCTTCAACATATTGGCTGCATCCATAGAACCGGCAGCTGCACCGGCGCCTACAATAGTATGAATCTCGTCTATGAACAAGATTACATTCGGATTCTTCTGCAACTCGTTGATAATGGAACGAATGCGCTCTTCAAACTGTCCGCGATATTTGGTTCCGGCTACAACAGAGGCCATATCGAGCATTACCACCCGCTTGTCAAACAAGATACGGGATACTTTCTTTTGAACGATACGCAGCGCCAATCCCTCTACAATAGCCGACTTGCCGACACCCGGCTCACCAATCAGCACCGGATTGTTTTTCTTACGGCGACTCAATATCTGCGCCAAGCGTTCTATCTCACGCTCACGCCCTACAACCGGATCGAGCTTGCCTTCTTCTGCCGCACGGGTCATGTCCGTACCGAAGTTATCCAGGACCGGAGTATCATTGGAAGACTTCTTCGATGCAGTCTGTGCAGAAGAAGCCGCGCCCTGTCCTGCATTGCGAGAGGGATGGGACATATTCATGTCTTCATCGTCTTCTTCCTCTTCTTCCGGAAATCCCATACCAGCATTCGGGTTGGTAGATTGCATTGTAAGCTGTTCAAATACAGCTTGATAATTCACCCGGTTTTCTTCCAGGACGGTAGCAGCCAGATTGTCGCCATCCTTCAGTATAGCCAACAACACATGTTCGGCATCGGCTGTTGCACTCTTTAAAATGCGCGCTTCCAGAATGCACATCTTCAATATCTTAGCGGCCATTGGCGACAATGGCACATCCGCATCGGGCAATAGGGTATCGTCTTCGGCATCTCTCAAGAAGCTTTCAATGCGCTTTTTTACTTGCTTCAAGTCTATATCGAGTTTCATCAATATCTCGATAGCTTTTCCTCCGCCGTCACGTAGCATGCCGAGCAGAAGATGCTCCGGGCCGATATATCTATTTCTCAGTCGGTTGGCTTCCTCCTTGCTATAAGTTATAATATCAGAAACTCTTTGTGAAAATTGATTGTTCATATAATTTTTATCTCCTTAATTAAAGGTTTTGACTGACAAAGATACGCATTTCTTTATATTGCATACCATAAACTGGATTAATAATATACAAATCCCGTGCCACAAATCACATCTTTCCGGTTCGCCCTACACATTATATTATAATACGTGGGAATTTCATCCGTACCAACGGTTGGTATTCGATGTACCAACCTAAGAAACTTCATATACCTAAGCTTGGTACGGCTCGTACCTTAGTAAGGTACACCGAGTACCAAAGGGAGGTGTCTTTCTGGTACTTGTATCTGTCTTATTTTTAACCGATTATACATCAAACGAAAAACCATATATCCAAACGGGGTTTCAAGCATGGAAATCTGCAACAAAGTTTATGAGGGAAAACTTTTGTATATCGTAAAAAAGCAGTACTTTAGCGTGGTTTTTCACAAACCCGCAAATGTATAATTAATAATCTTTTTAAATGCTTGAACAAGACAGAATTATAAAGATTAACATCGAGGAGGAAATGAAGTCTTCGTACATTGACTACTCCATGTCGGTCATTGTTTCACGTGCCCTTCCGGATGTTAGAGATGGTTTTAAACCTGTTCACCGAAGAATTCTTTTCGGTATGATGGGACTGGGAAATACGTCGGATAAACCCTATAAGAAATCTGCGAGAGTTGTCGGTGAGGTATTAGGAAAATATCACCCGCACGGTGACTCATCCGTATATGGCGCTCTCGTCCGTATGGCACAGCCGTGGGCTATGCGCTACATGCTTGTAGACGGACAAGGCAACTACGGTTCTGTGGACGGTGACAGTGCAGCTGCCATGCGTTACACGGAATGCCGCTTGCAAAAGATTGGAGAAGAAATGATGCAGGATCTTGATAAAGAGACTGTAGACATGCAAACCAACTTCGACGACTCGTTGCTGGAACCCACCGTAATGCCAACCCGCATTCCAAATCTTCTTGTCAACGGTGCTTCCGGTATCGCCGTAGGTATGGCTACGAATATGCCGACCCATAATCTGTCCGAAGTGATAGATGCCTGCGTCGCATATATCGACAACAATGATATCGACATCGAAGATTTGATGACTTACGTCAAAGCTCCCGACTTCCCGACAGGCGGTTATATATATGGTATGAGCGGTGTGCGCGAAGCCTACATGACCGGTCGCGGACGTGTTGTAATGCGCGCCAAGGCTGAGATTGAAACATCTTCCACGCATGATAAAATCGTTGTAACCGAAATCCCTTACGGAGTAAATAAGGCCGAATTAATCAAATCCATCGCCGATTTGGCCAACGAAAAGAAGATAGAGGGCATTTCCAATGCCAACGACGAGTCTGACCGCGAAGGTATGCGCATCGTCATCGACGTAAAACGCGATGCCAACGCCAGTGTAGTGCTGAACAAGCTCTACAAGATGACATTGTTGCAGACTTCTTTCGGCGTAAACAACGTAGCATTGGTACACGGACGTCCTCGTTTGCTGAACCTGAAAGACCTCATCAAGTATTTCGTAGAGCATCGTCACGACGTAGTTATCCGCCGTACACAATATGATTTGCGTAAAGCTAAAGAACGTGCCCATATCTTAGAAGGTTTGATTATCGCATCGGACAATATTGACGAGGTAATCAAAATCATCCGTGCCGCCAAAACTCCGAATGACGCAATCAGCGGTTTGATGGAGCGTTTTGAATTGACTGAAATCCAATCGCGCGCCATCGTAGAAATGCGTCTGCGCCAGTTAACCGGACTCATGCAGGACCAACTCCATGCCGAGTATGAGGAAATCCAAAAGCAGATTGCTTATCTGGAAGAAATTCTTGTTAACGACGAACTCTGCCGCAAGGTTATCAAAGATGAATTAATCGAGATTAAAACTAAATACGGTGATGAACGCCGCTCTGAAATAGTTTATTCGTCGGAAGAATTCAACCCGGAAGATTTCTATGCAGACGATGAAATGATTATTACCATTTCTCATATGGGATATATCAAGCGTACACCGTTAAGCGAATTCCGTGCCCAAAACCGCGGTGGGGTAGGTTCTAAGGGAACAGAGACACGCGATGAGGACTTTGTAGAACATATATATCCTGCAACAATGCACAATACCATGATGTTCTTCACTCAAAAAGGCAAGTGCTATTGGCTGAAAGTATATGAGATACCCGAAGGAACCAAAAATTCTAAGGGACGCGCCATTCAGAACCTGTTGAATATAGACTCTGATGACGCCGTAAATGCATACCTGCGCGTGAAGAACCTGAACGACCAGGATTTCATTAACAGTCATTATGTACTGTTCTGCACAAAGAATGGCGTCATTAAGAAAACATTGCTCGAACAATATTCCCGTCCTCGCCAAAATGGTGTCAATGCCATTACAATCCGCGAAGATGACCGCGTAATTGAAGTGCGCATGACTAACGGTGACAATGAAATTATCATTGCCAATCGCAACGGACGTGCCATCCGTTTCCACGAAAGTGCCGTACGCGTAATGGGACGTACAGCTACCGGTGTACGCGGCATGACGCTCGATGAAGACGGACAAGACGAAGTTGTCGGAATGATTTGCATCAAAGACCCTGAAACTGAGACAATCATGGTTGTGTCAGAACAGGGATACGGTAAACGTTCCGATATTGAGGATTATCGTAAGACGAACCGTGGCGGTAAAGGTGTAAAAACCATGAATATCACCGATAAAACCGGTAAACTGGTAACAATCAAGTCTGTAACAGATGAGAATGATTTAATGATTATCAATAAATCAGGTATCACCATCCGTCTGAAAGTAGCAGATGTTCGTATAATGGGACGTGCTACGCAGGGAGTACGACTGATTAATCTTGAAAAACGTAATGATGAAATTGGCTCCGTATGTAAAGTTACCTCAGAAACCGAAGAGGATATCATTGCAGAAGAGGATAGCGATGCATCAGAAAAACTCAGAACGATATAGTAAACAATGAAAATGAAGAATAGACACAATATTAATTTAAAATTTTCTACAATCATGAAAAGAGTATTATTTTCAATGGTTTTACTACTTGCGACAGGCTTTACCTTCGCTCAGGAAAAGAGCGTGAAAGAGGCAAAAAGCATTGCTAATGACGTAAAACCGGATTTTGCACAAGCAGAGAAGCTCATCAATGAAGCTCTGAACAATGCTGAAACCAAAGACAACGCCGAAACATGGGATGTAGCCGGCTTTATTCAAAAGAGAATCAATGAAAAGGAAATGGAGAATGCTTATTTAAGAAAGCCTTATGATACTCTTAAAGTGTATAACAGCGCACTGAATATGTGCAAATACTACTTTAAATGCGATGAACTTGCACAGATTCCTAACGAAAAAGGTAAAATCAAAAATAAATTCAGAAGATCGAACAGTGCTGCTATATTAGCTGCGCGTCCTAACCTGATTAACGGTGGTATCCAGTTCTTTAATTTAGATAAGAATAAAGAGGCTTTGGATTTCTTCGCAACTTATGTAGACATTGCCATCAATCCTATGTTTGAAAAGGAGAATCTGCTTCAAACAGATACTGTATTGCCCCAAATTGCTTATTATGCAAGCTTAGCTGCAGCCAAAATGGAAGATTATCCAAGCGTGTTGAAATATGCACCTTATGCAAAGGAGGACAAAGAAGTGGGTAAATATGCCATGGAATTTATTTCTACAGCATTGAAAGCTCAAGGTGATACTGTCAAATGGATCGCTTCCTTAAAAGATGGTATTCAAAAGTATCCTGAACATTCATTCTTCTTTGGACATCTGATTGATTATTATAGCAATAATAATAAGTTTGACGAAGCAATGCAGTTTGCAGATGATATGTTGGCTAAAGATCCTAATAACACATTCTATTTGTACGTAAAAGGATACCTTTATCATAACATGAAAGATTATGAAAAAGCCATTGAATTCTACAACAAAACCATTGAAGTAGATCCTAATTATGCAGAAGCATATTCCAACTTGGGCTTAATCTATTGCCTGCAAGCTCAGGATTTCTCTGAAAAAGCTACTACTGATGTCAATAATCCAAAATACAAAGAAGACCAAGCTACACTGAAAGTTTTCTATGAAAAGGCAAGACCTAATTATGAAAAAGCAAGAGAACTGAAACCTGAACAGAAAGATTTGTGGCTAAATGGATTATACAGAGTTTATTATAACTTACAAATGGGTCCTGAATTTGATGAAATAGAAAAATTGATGCAATAATTGAATTGCTACTATTACCAAAGATAGCTTGAATATGTAAGCTATCTTTGGTATAATTTTCTTCCAAATTAGAGAAGAATAAAGGTTTATTTTAGTTTATGGTGTTATATATTAAACATAATATTGATATTACACCATTTACATTTTTTTTATTACGTTTGCGCTGTAACTAATTACAAAAGTTATGGCGTATTCTTTTTTAAAACAGTATTCAAAGAGGTATCGTAAGGTAATCGTTCGTTACGCGGACTTTAACGAGTGTTTCCATGTGAAAACATTTAAGGATTGTTCCCTTATTGAAGCCTCTAATGTATTTAAGGCTTATGCGCTTGCTTATGGTTGGACTTTTTTAAGTTATGAAACAATAGATTATTAACCTTTAATTATTTATGTTATGGAAGAATTGTATGTTATTGTTATGGTTACTAAATCAGGCTCTTTTTATGATTTGGCATTTACTGGGCTTTTTGATGATGCGTATCGTTTTGCTAAACGTACAAAGGAATCTCGTACTGACAAAATTTATGAAATTAGACTTGCTTAATTATGGATAATCAGAAAATTTACAAAACACTCGAAATTATAGTCAAGGCGGTATTGGCTATTGCCGCCTTATGGCTTTGTATCTCATGCACTATGTCTATGAGTATCAGTAAAAACAATACTAATAGTTCTCAATCTACAGAGCAGTCACAGGCTACTTCTGTGGATAGTACTAAAGTTGATGTTGATTATAAGTAATGGCGTTATTTAATCCTTTTTGTAAGTGTCTCAATCCTCAAAGGATAGTTAACCCTTATACGCACGAGTGTATGACTGTCCCTTGTGGACATTGTAAAGCTTGCATTCTTGCTAAAAACTCCCGTTACGCGTTCCAATGTGATTTAGAAAGCTATTGTTCTATGTATACCGTTTTTGTTACTCTTACCTACGCTCCTAACTATCTGCCTATTGCCACTCCTATGTATCAGGGTGATGATACGGATTTCGGTTTGTTGTGTCGTTATGATTTGGTAGATTTTGAGACAGGTGAAAGCCTTGGTGTATTTGAATCTGAACCCTCGAAATTAGAATTGCTTCAACAAAAGTTTAATTTATGTGGTTCTATCCCCTATCTTAGAAAAACTGATTTACAATTATTTTTAAAAAGATTTCGTTACTATGTTACTAAACGATTGCCCAAAGAGAAAGTGCGTTACTATGCCGTTGGCGAATATGGACCCGTACACTTCCGCCCGCATTATCATCTCTTATTATTCCTCAACTCAAAAGAAGTCTTACAAATATGTTCAAAGGCTGTATCTGAAGCATGGCCCTTTGGTCGTATCGACGTTCAAGTTTCCGAAGGAAAGTGCTCATCATACGTTGCGGGTTATGTTAACAGCAGTGTGCTTGTACCCGAAGTTCTTAAAATGCGTTCCGTCTGTCCATTCTGCCTACATTCTCAAAGGTTGGGTCAAGGCTTTTTGCAAGGTCAACGCTCGAAAGTATATGCGCTTACCCCTCATGACTTTATTAAAAGAAGCCTCGTGTTCAATGGAAAATATAAGGAGTTTGATGTCTGGCGGTCGGCTTACTCTTACTTCTATCCCAAATGTCGAGGATACCTTGATAAATCTGCACACGAACGTGCTTATAGCTACAGAATTTATGATACTGCGCGGCATCTATTCCCGTCCTGTGAAACAACGTTCGCGTTGGCGAAAGAAGTAGCTACATTTGTTTATCTGTTCCATCTGAATAAGTCGTCTTATTGTTTGGATTTGTTCGATAGTGGTGCTCTGTATGAGCAACGACAGCTTTATGAACTTTGTAAGTATTTCTATGATGCAGAAGTAGTTAACCATTCATTGGATAGTATCGAATTTGATAGGTATGCTCATCGTGTCTACGGTGAACTTCTCCTTTCTAAGCACTTCTTATATACTGTTTGCGATAGGCCCACCTTGTCGGAGCTGCAATGTAAGTTGAAGCTTATTGAAGAATTTTATAGTCAATTGGATTATATGCACCTTACTGATTTCTTTGAATCTCAAAAGCTATTCTTTGAAAATGAAGATTTCTACGGTGATGGTGATTTGTTGTCTGACGAATGGGAAAACACTATATATCCTTACTTCTATGATAATTTCCGTACTGATATGGAATTGTATAAGAAGACACCTGTTTATTCTCAATATTCTACGCAGGTATCTAAACTGTTTAATGACCGTATCAAGCATAAGAAACTGAATGATTTAAATAAGATTTTCATTGATGAAAATAAATAGTATTAACCTTTAATTGTGTTGTTATGGCAAATATTATGTCGCTAAAAAGTCTTAGAAATAAGACTTCTCGAAATGGTTTTGACCTTTCGTTTAAGAAAAATTTCACTGCTAAAGCTGGTGAGCTTCTTCCCGTTATGGTAAAAGAGGTGCTCCCCGGTGACAGTTTTAAAATTAACCTTAAGTCTTTTACTCGTACACAACCTATTAATACGGCTGCATTCGCTCGTATTCGTGAATATTACGATTTCTATTTTGTTCCTTATGATTTACTATGGAATAAGGCAAATACAGTGTTGACGCAAATGTATGATAACCCACAACATTCTGTGTCTATGAATCCTACGGATAATTTTGTTTTGTCTGGTACTATGCCTTCTATTACTGCTTCTGGCCTTGCAAAGTATCTTGTTAATGTTAATGACAGTGGCGAGGAATTAAATTATTTTGGTTATAATCGTGCGCTTTGCTCGGCTAAGTTAATGGAATATCTTGGTTATGGTAATTTTTATCGTTATGCTAAAGGCGACCAATTTACGTGGGATGAACATCCGTTATTAAATAATCTAAATTTTAATATTTTTGGTTTTCTTGCCTATCAAAAGATTTATTCAGATTATTATCGTGATAGTCAATGGGAACGTATTGCTCCGTCTACCTTTAATGTTGATTTTATGGACGGTTCTAGTAATAATAGCATAGAACCTTATCTTGATGGTGATTCCTCATCTGATATTATAACTAATTATAATTTGTTTGATTTACGCTATTGTAATTGGCAAAAGGATTTGTTTCACGGTCTTGTTCCTCATCAGCAATATGGTGATTCTTCTACTGTTTCACTTTATCCTTTTCCTACAGGAGTGCCTTTTAAGTCTTTTTCTGGTAGTGGTTCTGTCAGTGATGGTAATATTTCTGCTTCGAATGGTTCAATTGCTTTCGATAATTCTCAAGGAGTTGCGCTTTCTGCTTTTTCAATTCTTGCACTTCGTCAGGCTGAATTCTTGCAGAAATGGAAAGAAATTACACAGTCTGGCAACAAGGATTATAAAGACCAGATAGAGAAACACTGGGGTGTTTCTGCTGGTGATGCTCTTTCTGAGATGTGCACCTATCTCGGTGGTATTTCTTCAAGCCTTGATATTAATGAGGTTGTAAATAGTAATATTACAGGCGATAATGCTGCCGATATAGCTGGCAAAGGAACTGGTGTATCTAATGGTTATATAAATTTTAATGCTGGTGCTAAGTATGGTGTTATTATGTGTATTTATCATTGTCTGCCTTTGTTGGATTATACGGCTGATTTGCTTGAAAGTGCATTTACAAAGGTAAATGCTACTGATTATGCTATTCCTGAATTTGACCGTGTCGGTATGGAGGCCGTTCCTTTTGCTAAAATGATTAATCCACTCAAAAATGAGGATGGTCTTAATTTTACTGCTTTTGCTTCTATGATAATGGGTTATGCACCTCGTTATATTGATTATAAAACTTCGGTCGATTCTTCTATCGGTGGTTTTAGAGATACTTTAAAAAATTGGGTTATTTCTTATGGTAATACTTCGATTTGTAATCAGTTATCTACTTTGAAAGGTCCTGCTTTTCCTGGCCCTGAACCTTCCGTGGCTCCTATGAATTATACATTCTTTAAGGTTAATCCAGATTGTTTAAATCCGTTGTTTGCGGTTGCTGTTGACAGTGAAATATCTACAGATAATTTTTTGTGTAGTTCTTTCTTTGATGTTAAGGTAGTTCGTAATCTTGATACGGACGGTTTACCCTATTAGTGTATAAAATCGTACATATTTTGTATAAAATCGTACATATTTACTAATTTATAAATATATTTTATTATGTGGTGTACTAAAAGACGTTTGGAACCTTATCAAGAAGAATTTAAGCCTTATAATATATCTTCTAAGGACTTAAGACAAAGTGAATTTCTTGAAAATAGCCCTGTTAATGAGTTTTGTTTTGAAAGATTGGAAGTAAACGGAAATGAGGTTGTTACTCTTACATCTGATATTTATATGTTATTCAATCAACAACGCCTTGACCGTATGAGTAAAGACCGCTTATTGGCTTATTTTGAGAATCTTTCAGTGACTGACCCTAAAATGAGTGAATTGCGTTCTAAGTTGAGCGACGACCAATTATGTAGTTTTGTGAAATCACGGTTTATACAGTCACCTTCTGAGTTGATGGCATGGTCTCAATATCTGATGAGTTCGCAGGATGAGATGATAGCGGCCGCCGCTGCCGAAAAGCAGGCCGAACAATCTGCCCCGTATGAGGTGAACCCGACTGAGGAACCCTAAATATATTTTTTTCCTTTTCTTTCGAGACGTGCAAAAAAGCAATGCAGGGAAAAAATATACGTTTGGCGTTCTGTAGTAAAAATTGTTAAATGTGCGTGTGCGTTTACGCGCGCGTATATTTAACGATTTTTGGTTCAGGTTGATAAACGGATATTTTAGCCCTACTTTATCTTTGCACATCTTGAGAGATAAGGAAAAATTTATAATTCGTGAGCTCGGTAGAGCGAACACCGCTCTGCCATCTCGGATGGCGCCGGAATTCATTGCGTAACGTAGTGAAGCGCGTCAGGGATAGGAGCGAGTATTCGCGAAGCGAATTTGTTTGAGCGGATAGCCCGCCCGGACGCCCAAATAAAAATTAAAAATCTTATGTTGAACGAAAAAATCATACAATTATGGGAGCTGCCGCAATGACTGGCATTGTTGGTTCTTCTATTGGTGCAGGTTCATCTCTTATTGGTGGTATCGCTGGTACAGGTATGCAAAATGCTGCAAATAAAGAGATTGCACAAATGAACAATGCCTTTAATGAAAAAATGTTTGACAAACAGGTCGCCTATAATAAGGAAATGTATCAGCAACAACTTGGTGACCAATGGAAATTTTACAATGATTCAAAGCAAAATGCTTGGGATTTGGTTGCAAATCAACAGCAATTTCAGACGGATATGTGGAATAAGAACAACGAGTATAACTCGGCGTCTGCTCAGCGTGAACGCCTTGAAGCTGCTGGACTTAATCCTTATCTGATGATGAACGGCGGTTCAGCTGGAACTGCCCAAACTATGTCCGGTTCTGCTGGTGCTGTACCCTCCGGTGCTGCTCCATCCGGACAAGGTGTTACACCTCCTACCGCTACCCCCTATTCTGCTGATTATTCTGGTATTACTGCCGGACTTGGTCGCGCTATTGACGTGCTGGCCTCTATGCCTGACCGTAAGGTAAAGGAAGCACAAGCGGATAACCTGCGTATCGAGGGTAAGTATATCGCTGGTAAAGCCGTGGCACAAATACTCCAAATGAAGACAGAAGCCAAAACGAAAGAAGCCCGTTTAGCTTTGGATAAGCTTATCGCTGATTTCGATAACAATCTGAAAGTATCGAACATGTCTGTTAATGAACAGAATATTGCTGAAAGCAAAGCCCGTACGCAGTTGGCTGTTACTGAAAATCTCATGCGTCAGAAACAACTTGAATGGTTGCCTATGCAACAAAAGATAGAGCTTGCACAAGCTGCCGCCGATATTGCGTTAAAGCGTTCTACAGGTAATTTGAATAATGCACAGGCACGTCATGAGGTTAAAAAGATATCTGAAACGATTGCACGTACTAATAATATGACGCAGCAATTTAATTTTGATAGTAAAACTTTCGATATGCGTGTTTCTTCTATTGAGGCATCTATGTGGCATTCTATTAATAACGCTGGCCCTGATTCGCCCTTTAAGGCGCTTTATCCTGGCTATGGTTCTCGTAAAGGTGCTGTAGGTTCTTCTCGTGATGGCAAAACTTATACGCCTGGTTGGCTTTGGTAGTAATATTTATTATATTTGCGTGTCTTATGTAATATTTGTTATTATGCTTTATTTATTGCTAATTTTGATTTTGTGGTACTTTTGGAATGATTACATAAATCGTAATTATCCTAAGTGAAACCTACGTCATTTTCCTGAAAGGCGGCCGATTAATGATTTTCGGCCGTCTTCTTTCTTGTCCTATTATACGAAAAATGACAGGCCTATGAATTACTCAATAAAATGGTGTCCTATCCCCTTTCATGACCTTATCGAGATATTCGATTTCCTACAACATCTATCCGTTGTGCGGTTATATCAGTTCGATGGCGCTGATATTCTTCTGAATGGTTGCCCTATTCTTCATCTCATGGTCTATTATGACGGGTTTTATAGGATTACATATAAAACTTTACGCTTGTAATATTAAAATATATTAAACTTACTATTGATATTACACCATTTACATTTTTTTTATTACGTTTGCGCTGTAACTAATTACAAAAGTTATGGCGTATTCTTTTTTAAAACAGTATTCAAAGAGGTATCGTAAGGTAATCGTTCGTTACGCGGACTTTAACGAGTGTTTCCATGTGAAAACATTTAAGGATTGTTCCCTTATTGAAGCCTCTAATGTATTTAAGGCTTATGCGCTTGCTTATGGTTGGACTTTTTTAAGTTATGAAACAATAGATTATTAACCTTTAATTATTTATGTTATGGAAGAATTGTATGTTATTGTTATGGTTACTAAATCAGGCTCTTTTTATGATTTGGCATTTACTGGGCTTTTTGATGATGCGTATCGTTTTGCTAAACGTACAAAGGAATCTCGTACTGACAAAATTTATGAAATTAGACTTGCTTAATTATGGATAATCAGAAAATTTACAAAACACTCGAAATTATAGTCAAGGCGGTATTGGCTATTGCCGCCTTATGGCTTTGTATCTCATGCACTATGTCTATGAGTATCAGTAAAAACAATACTAATAGTTCTCAATCTACAGAGCAGTCACAGGCTACTTCTGTGGATAGTACTAAAGTTGATGTTGATTATAAGTAATGGCGTTATTTAATCCTTTTTGTAAGTGTCTCAATCCTCAAAGGATAGTTAACCCTTATACGCACGAGTGTATGACTGTCCCTTGTGGACATTGTAAAGCTTGCATTCTTGCTAAAAACTCCCGTTACGCGTTCCAATGTGATTTAGAAAGCTATTGTTCTATGTATACCGTTTTTGTTACTCTTACCTACGCTCCTAACTATCTGCCTATTGCCACTCCTATGTATCAGGGTGATGATACGGATTTCGGTTTGTTGTGTCGTTATGATTTGGTAGATTTTGAGACAGGTGAAAGCCTTGGTGTATTTGAATCTGAACCCTCGAAATTAGAATTGCTTCAACAAAAGTTTAATTTATGTGGTTCTATCCCCTATCTTAGAAAAACTGATTTACAATTATTTTTAAAAAGATTTCGTTACTATGTTACTAAACGATTGCCCAAAGAGAAAGTGCGTTACTATGCCGTTGGCGAATATGGACCCGTACACTTCCGCCCGCATTATCATCTCTTATTATTCCTCAACTCAAAAGAAGTCTTACAAATATGTTCAAAGGCTGTATCTGAAGCATGGCCCTTTGGTCGTATCGACGTTCAAGTTTCCGAAGGAAAGTGCTCATCATACGTTGCGGGTTATGTTAACAGCAGTGTGCTTGTACCCGAAGTTCTTAAAATGCGTTCCGTCTGTCCATTCTGCCTACATTCTCAAAGGTTGGGTCAAGGCTTTTTGCAAGGTCAACGCTCGAAAGTATATGCGCTTACCCCTCATGACTTTATTAAAAGAAGCCTCGTGTTCAATGGAAAATATAAGGAGTTTGATGTCTGGCGGTCGGCTTACTCTTACTTCTATCCCAAATGTCGAGGATACCTTGATAAATCTGCACACGAACGTGCTTATAGCTACAGAATTTATGATACTGCGCGGCATCTATTCCCGTCCTGTGAAACAACGTTCGCGTTGGCGAAAGAAGTAGCTACATTTGTTTATCTGTTCCATCTGAATAAGTCGTCTTATTGTTTGGATTTGTTCGATAGTGGTGCTCTGTATGAGCAACGACAGCTTTATGAACTTTGTAAGTATTTCTATGATGCAGAAGTAGTTAACCATTCATTGGATAGTATCGAATTTGATAGGTATGCTCATCGTGTCTACGGTGAACTTCTCCTTTCTAAGCACTTCTTATATACTGTTTGCGATAGGCCCACCTTGTCGGAGCTGCAATGTAAGTTGAAGCTTATTGAAGAATTTTATAGTCAATTGGATTATATGCACCTTACTGATTTCTTTGAATCTCAAAAGCTATTCTTTGAAAATGAAGATTTCTACGGTGATGGTGATTTGTTGTCTGACGAATGGGAAAACACTATATATCCTTACTTCTATGATAATTTCCGTACTGATATGGAATTGTATAAGAAGACACCTGTTTATTCTCAATATTCTACGCAGGTATCTAAACTGTTTAATGACCGTATCAAGCATAAGAAACTGAATGATTTAAATAAGATTTTCATTGATGAAAATAAATAGTATTAACCTTTAATTGTGTTGTTATGGCAAATATTATGTCGCTAAAAAGTCTTAGAAATAAGACTTCTCGAAATGGTTTTGACCTTTCGTTTAAGAAAAATTTCACTGCTAAAGCTGGTGAGCTTCTTCCCGTTATGGTAAAAGAGGTGCTCCCCGGTGACAGTTTTAAAATTAACCTTAAGTCTTTTACTCGTACACAACCTATTAATACGGCTGCATTCGCTCGTATTCGTGAATATTACGATTTCTATTTTGTTCCTTATGATTTACTATGGAATAAGGCAAATACAGTGTTGACGCAAATGTATGATAACCCACAACATTCTGTGTCTATGAATCCTACGGATAATTTTGTTTTGTCTGGTACTATGCCTTCTATTACTGCTTCTGGCCTTGCAAAGTATCTTGTTAATGTTAATGACAGTGGCGAGGAATTAAATTATTTTGGTTATAATCGTGCGCTTTGCTCGGCTAAGTTAATGGAATATCTTGGTTATGGTAATTTTTATCGTTATGCTAAAGGCGACCAATTTACGTGGGATGAACATCCGTTATTAAATAATCTAAATTTTAATATTTTTGGTTTTCTTGCCTATCAAAAGATTTATTCAGATTATTATCGTGATAGTCAATGGGAACGTATTGCTCCGTCTACCTTTAATGTTGATTTTATGGACGGTTCTAGTAATAATAGCATAGAACCTTATCTTGATGGTGATTCCTCATCTGATATTATAACTAATTATAATTTGTTTGATTTACGCTATTGTAATTGGCAAAAGGATTTGTTTCACGGTCTTGTTCCTCATCAGCAATATGGTGATTCTTCTACTGTTTCACTTTATCCTTTTCCTACAGGAGTGCCTTTTAAGTCTTTTTCTGGTAGTGGTTCTGTCAGTGATGGTAATATTTCTGCTTCGAATGGTTCAATTGCTTTCGATAATTCTCAAGGAGTTGCGCTTTCTGCTTTTTCAATTCTTGCACTTCGTCAGGCTGAATTCTTGCAGAAATGGAAAGAAATTACACAGTCTGGCAACAAGGATTATAAAGACCAGATAGAGAAACACTGGGGTGTTTCTGCTGGTGATGCTCTTTCTGAGATGTGCACCTATCTCGGTGGTATTTCTTCAAGCCTTGATATTAATGAGGTTGTAAATAGTAATATTACAGGCGATAATGCTGCCGATATAGCTGGCAAAGGAACTGGTGTATCTAATGGTTATATAAATTTTAATGCTGGTGCTAAGTATGGTGTTATTATGTGTATTTATCATTGTCTGCCTTTGTTGGATTATACGGCTGATTTGCTTGAAAGTGCATTTACAAAGGTAAATGCTACTGATTATGCTATTCCTGAATTTGACCGTGTCGGTATGGAGGCCGTTCCTTTTGCTAAAATGATTAATCCACTCAAAAATGAGGATGGTCTTAATTTTACTGCTTTTGCTTCTATGATAATGGGTTATGCACCTCGTTATATTGATTATAAAACTTCGGTCGATTCTTCTATCGGTGGTTTTAGAGATACTTTAAAAAATTGGGTTATTTCTTATGGTAATACTTCGATTTGTAATCAGTTATCTACTTTGAAAGGTCCTGCTTTTCCTGGCCCTGAACCTTCCGTGGCTCCTATGAATTATACATTCTTTAAGGTTAATCCAGATTGTTTAAATCCGTTGTTTGCGGTTGCTGTTGACAGTGAAATATCTACAGATAATTTTTTGTGTAGTTCTTTCTTTGATGTTAAGGTAGTTCGTAATCTTGATACGGACGGTTTACCCTATTAGTGTATAAAATCGTACATATTTTGTATAAAATCGTACATATTTACTAATTTATAAATATATTTTATTATGTGGTGTACTAAAAGACGTTTGGAACCTTATCAAGAAGAATTTAAGCCTTATAATATATCTTCTAAGGACTTAAGACAAAGTGAATTTCTTGAAAATAGCCCTGTTAATGAGTTTTGTTTTGAAAGATTGGAAGTAAACGGAAATGAGGTTGTTACTCTTACATCTGATATTTATATGTTATTCAATCAACAACGCCTTGACCGTATGAGTAAAGACCGCTTATTGGCTTATTTTGAGAATCTTTCAGTGACTGACCCTAAAATGAGTGAATTGCGTTCTAAGTTGAGCGACGACCAATTATGTAGTTTTGTGAAATCACGGTTTATACAGTCACCTTCTGAGTTGATGGCATGGTCTCAATATCTGATGAGTTCGCAGGATGAGATGATAGCGGCCGCCGCTGCCGAAAAGCAGGCCGAACAATCTGCCCCGTATGAGGTGAACCCGACTGAGGAACCCTAAATATATTTTTTTCCTTTTCTTTCGAGACGTGCAAAAAAGCAATGCAGGGAAAAAATATACGTTTGGCGTTCTGTAGTAAAAATTGTTAAATGTGCGTGTGCGTTTACGCGCGCGTATATTTAACGATTTTTGGTTCAGGTTGATAAACGGATATTTTAGCCCTACTTTATCTTTGCACATCTTGAGAGATAAGGAAAAATTTATAATTCGTGAGCTCGGTAGAGCGAACACCGCTCTGCCATCTCGGATGGCGCCGGAATTCATTGCGTAACGTAGTGAAGCGCGTCAGGGATAGGAGCGAGTATTCGCGAAGCGAATTTGTTTGAGCGGATAGCCCGCCCGGACGCCCAAATAAAAATTAAAAATCTTATGTTGAACGAAAAAATCATACAATTATGGGAGCTGCCGCAATGACTGGCATTGTTGGTTCTTCTATTGGTGCAGGTTCATCTCTTATTGGTGGTATCGCTGGTACAGGTATGCAAAATGCTGCAAATAAAGAGATTGCACAAATGAACAATGCCTTTAATGAAAAAATGTTTGACAAACAGGTCGCCTATAATAAGGAAATGTATCAGCAACAACTTGGTGACCAATGGAAATTTTACAATGATTCAAAGCAAAATGCTTGGGATTTGGTTGCAAATCAACAGCAATTTCAGACGGATATGTGGAATAAGAACAACGAGTATAACTCGGCGTCTGCTCAGCGTGAACGCCTTGAAGCTGCTGGACTTAATCCTTATCTGATGATGAACGGCGGTTCAGCTGGAACTGCCCAAACTATGTCCGGTTCTGCTGGTGCTGTACCCTCCGGTGCTGCTCCATCCGGACAAGGTGTTACACCTCCTACCGCTACCCCCTATTCTGCTGATTATTCTGGTATTACTGCCGGACTTGGTCGCGCTATTGACGTGCTGGCCTCTATGCCTGACCGTAAGGTAAAGGAAGCACAAGCGGATAACCTGCGTATCGAGGGTAAGTATATCGCTGGTAAAGCCGTGGCACAAATACTCCAAATGAAGACAGAAGCCAAAACGAAAGAAGCCCGTTTAGCTTTGGATAAGCTTATCGCTGATTTCGATAACAATCTGAAAGTATCGAACATGTCTGTTAATGAACAGAATATTGCTGAAAGCAAAGCCCGTACGCAGTTGGCTGTTACTGAAAATCTCATGCGTCAGAAACAACTTGAATGGTTGCCTATGCAACAAAAGATAGAGCTTGCACAAGCTGCCGCCGATATTGCGTTAAAGCGTTCTACAGGTAATTTGAATAATGCACAGGCACGTCATGAGGTTAAAAAGATATCTGAAACGATTGCACGTACTAATAATATGACGCAGCAATTTAATTTTGATAGTAAAACTTTCGATATGCGTGTTTCTTCTATTGAGGCATCTATGTGGCATTCTATTAATAACGCTGGCCCTGATTCGCCCTTTAAGGCGCTTTATCCTGGCTATGGTTCTCGTAAAGGTGCTGTAGGTTCTTCTCGTGATGGCAAAACTTATACGCCTGGTTGGCTTTGGTAGTAATATTTATTATATTTGCGTGTCTTATGTAATATTTGTTATTATGCTTTATTTATTGCTAATTTTGATTTTGTGGTACTTTTGGAATGATTACATAAATCGTAATTATCCTAAGTGAAACCTACGTCATTTTCCTGAAAGGCGGCCGATTAATGATTTTCGGCCGTCTTCTTTCTTGTCCTATTATACGAAAAATGACAGGCCTATGAATTACTCAATAAAATGGTGTCCTATCCCCTTTCATGACCTTATCGAGATATTCGATTTCCTACAACATCTATCCGTTGTGCGGTTATATCAGTTCGATGGCGCTGATATTCTTCTGAATGGTTGCCCTATTCTTCATCTCATGGTCTATTATGACGGGTTTTATAGGATTACATATAAAACTTTACGCTTGTAATATTAAAATATATTAAACTTACTATTGATATTACATCACAAACATAGGAAATGGGACATGTAATAGTATAACCATGAAAAGATAAAAAATAAGTGGACTCCACTAAAACTAATTCAGCATTTAGCGGTAGCCCACATCCTTACCTAGACAAATTAAAATTATCATTTCAATTAGGCCGCCCATAGAATAACCAGCAATGGTGTATCAGAATGGAAAATCATTTTTCTGGCAATTCCTGGATTAAACAAACGAGAAAATATATTTCGCTTATATGATGTCAATGTAATAATATCTATGTGATTAGTTTTAATATATTCATCCAAGCTATTAAGGAAGTCATCATTCTTCACTACATCATAATGAATTTCCAATTGCGGATACTGTTTTTGGAAATACTCTTTAATGCCACCCAACTTTATCTCATTCCAAGTGTCTTTTACATCAGCTAAGTGTATTAAAGAAACAGAGAAGCAAAATGGCTTTAAACTATTAATTAATGAATCAAAAGCTATCAAATCGCGCTGGTCAAAATTCGTAATAAATGCAATACGTTTTACAGCGTTAAATTCTTTGAACGGTGTATTCTCCGGAATGGCTAAAACCGGTACGCGACTACGCTCGATAACTTCAGCGGTTACACTACCAATCAAATCAATATCTTTCTGATTCTTACCACGCGTTCCCATGATGATAATTCTCGGACGATTTTCTTTAGAATAGCGTAATATCTCTTCTTCTGGAATACCTTCTCTCAATACGCAAGTGTATTTTATATCAGGAAACTCTCCGGATGTAACTTTAGCTTTTACTTTATCGGACAAAGCATTCAAATCCGAATGTACTTTCTGCAATATATTCCGGACATTCTCTTCATCACTCAACTGATAGTTAAAAACATCACCGTATGGCAATGAAGTCGCATAGATAGGTGTAAAATATACATGAAGCAAAACTACTTCAGCATCTATGTTTTTTGCAAAATTAAAACCGAACTCACATGCTTTCAATGAATAACTTGAAAAATCGACAGGAATCAAGACCTTATTACTGCCTTTCTCTATTTGGGGCATCTTCTCTCCCACTACTTCTTCGGACAACCATGCCGAGCTTTCCGTAATTTTCAAAGCATGCGGTAAGTCGCTTTCTTTTATACGAACACGCACACCGGAAGATACAACCGGCTGTATTTGATTTACATTATGGATGTAAGTCTCAATACCTTCATTTTCGAGAACATTCTTTAGTATTTGTGCCTTAGCATACGTAAGAATCGCTAATGTTACTAATTTATCTTCCATAAGTCGTCTATTATATTTATTTACAAAACAAACAAGAAATCCCAATTGTTTCTCAGCAATTGGGATCCTTCTTTACTTTCTTTTCTTAAGCCTGAACAGGTTCAGCAGTTTCACCTGCCATTTCATCTAAAATTTTTAAAGCCCGATCAAGAACGGTAGTATCATCAATCATTACTAAACCGCCATCCGGACCGGGTTCTAAGTGAATTCCAACACTTTTACCCTCCTTAAAGTTATGACCGCCAAAGAAATTTCTTACAGTGTCAACATTAAGTCCAAGTTCATCGGCTATTCTATGCATACTACCACTAGGTAATGAGTCTTTAATCTTACGGAGTTCATTAAATGTTATCGTTCTCATATTCATAAATTTAATGGTTAATACTTTGTTATTTCTTTATCACGCTATAAACTTAAGGAAAAAAAAAGATAAAACAAACTATTTATCTGTATTTTTCCATTATATATTTAACATTCCCATAAATACAAAAAGAACCCGTATGAAGTAAAAGGAAATAGTTTCCTTTATTTCATACGGGCTTCTATATTTAGCAATGGATACTCTTAAATCACTTCTATCGCAGAAGCAGGAATCCACCCTACCTTGCCATCTTCCAAGCGAATCTCTTTCCATTCGCGCATGGAATTATCTTTAATTTCAATTTTATGCCCTTCATGCAGAACGAATAAACCAGTACCACTTTCACTGGGAGTACTCCGTACTGTAACACTGGGAGACAAGACTATCGCATCATTCCTATCCAGTAATTCACTTTTCTGCTCCGAAGCAAAAATATTACTTAATACAGTAAATACTAAAAATAGAATTCCCGCTATAAACCCGCTTTTTTTCCAGATAATCTGTTTGGAAAAAAAGAATAGGGAAAACGAGATAAGCAAAAGAATAAAAAACACAATACCTAATTTAGCCCAAGCATCTACACTTAAACAATTTGTCAATGACTTAACCCAAGCTACAAAAAATATATCAGGTACAGAAACTACTTTATCTATCATCTTGGAACGTGCTATTTCCAAATTAGCGCGAATATCTGCATTACCCGGTTGCAATAACAAAGCGCGTTCATAATTTAAAATAGCCTTTGCTATATCGTCTGCTTTATAATAGCTATTACCCAAATTATAATAAACTTCAGCGGCTTCACCTTTTTTCAATAAGCTCTCGTATATTTGAATGGCAGAAGCATAATCATTACGCATATATGCACTGTCACCTTGTGCTTTCGTAACATTGTCAACTGATTTAGTTGCAGAAAATTCCGTATGCGAACCTATAGACACAGAATCTTTGGCAGAAGCCGAAGTATCTGCCGTTCCTTGCGCCCAAACAGCTAATCCTATCAGTAGACCAAATGCTAAGGATATTACTTTCTTCATCATTATACCTCCCAATTTAATGTTTTATAGAGTTTTCCATTTTACTGATAACTTCCAAAGAATCTGAATAAACTTTATCCATAGCCTGATTATCATCTCCGGGAGCAAAACGGGCAAACTCACAATTGTTCAATGCATCAAGGAAATCTTTTATCAGTGCATCATCAACACCGTAATTGCGAAGCTCTCCCTCAACATTATCTTTAGATAAACGTGAAACCGGAATACTCAATTTATCGCTAATATATCCCCACAATGCTTTCAATACTTCATCGTAAAATGCATCTTTCTTGTTATCTGCCAACAATTTCCCCGCTAACTTCATACGTTTCACTGCAACTTTATTTGCTTTCTTCGTACGCATTTTGGCAACATTGGCATTGGCTGCAATCTGTTTACGATAAACAATGAAGAACAGGACAAATGCAATGCCGGGCACTATGTAAAACAGCCAATAAGCCAAAGAACCGAAGAAGAAATCTCCTTTTTGAGAAAGGGTTACGTTATTCTGCTTGATATAACGTATGTCCTCATTCAAAACTTTCAAATCTTCTTTATTAGTAAAATTGGCAATAGTCTGAGCTGCATTACCACTTCCCTTTTCTACATGGAGTTCGTATTCCTCGGTCGTTAAAGTCTTGTATGTACGAGATTTAATATCGAAATAGCTGAACTTTACAGCAGGAATCTTATATGTTCCCGCATTACGGGGAATGGCAAGATACTCAATCACCTGACTGCCGGAGAGTCCGGCATTTGTCAAACGGAACTTATTATCAACCTTCGGGTCATAGACTTCAAAGTCTTCTGGGAATTTAACTTCCGGAGTAGAGATTAATTTCAGATTACCCGTACCCGAAATAACAAGCCTCACTGTAACAGCATCGTTTGTCTTAACATTCGTACTATTTATAGAAGAAGAAATACTGAATTCTCCCACTCCTCCAGAAAATCCCGAAGGCTTACCATCCGGTAAAGCTTTTACATCAACAACCAATTTAGGAGTCATTAATGTCTTCTTTACTTCTACGTAATTAGAACCACCATTGAAGAAAGCTTCGAAAGGATCGTCCACATGAGTAACCTTGGCTATAGATGCATCAAAACGTGCCGCATCAATCGTTATTTTTCCCGGTTGTTGCGGAAATAATACAAATTGGCGGTATACGGTCGTCTGATAGTTTCTTCCTTTATAGTGTTCAAGACTCCATTTACGGTCATTAGGCAATTCGACTTCCTGAGAATGAAAGCCTTTAAAATCGGGCAGTTTCACGTTGTCAAAACCTCTCAAGTCTACTAAAGTATATATCTTATATGTTAACAAGAGAGCCTCTTGCTCATACAAGTTCGTCTTATTGGCAGTAGCTGTAATAAACAAATCATTATTCGATACTGACGTTCCTGATGAAGCACGACTTGCAGAACCACTTTGTCTTCCACCGTTTCCGGAAGCCCCTCCATTTGTTCTATCAGCAGGAAGTACTTTTACGTGCACAGAATTGGAAACCATCTGATTGCCCTCTGCCGTTATAGTAGCCCCGGGTATAGTAAAACTACCTTCAGCCGTAGCCATCAATATATAAGTAAATGTTATGCTACTCGTAGAGGTTGTCTGCCCATTGATAACTTGCACACTCTTCTGTTGTGAACGACTGGGCCCCATCAGTACATCAAAACCTTTTATAGAAGGAGCCCGGAAATCTCTCACTTTCTGTGTGGTCACTGTATATGACAGTCTGAATTGATCACCTACTGCCACAACATCAGGTGCAGATGCAGTAAACGAAACCTTGCTATCTGCAAAAGCACGCAAACTGACTATCATCAGCACCATCCATAAGACAATTATTTTTCTCATATATTATTTCCTGTTATATTTATTACCAATCTTTTTCCAAACGACCACCTTGAATAACCTGCTGTTTCTTTACTTTATCCTGCACATCTTTTTCATCTTGCATCACAGAATTTAAAAGCTGCTCGGCATTCTCTTTAGACATCTCACTGTCCTTTTTCTGTGGTTGCGGCGGTTGTTGTTGGTCTTTATTCTGCTGTTGATCTTTATTTTGGTCCTTTTTATCCTCCTGCTGGTCCTGTTGCTGCTGTTTATTCTGGTCCTGGTTTTGCTGATTCTGCTGCTGGTCTTTCAGCATCTTTTGCGCCAAGGCCAAATTATAACGTGTTTCATCATCTTTCGGGTTATTACGCAATGACTGCTTATATGCTTCTACCGCTTTGCCATAATCTTTCTGTGATTGAAAAATCACTCCCATATTATGATAGATTTGCGCTAAATCATTCTTGTCCTTTTCTATCTTGGTAGCAGCAACATATTGTTCCATAGCCTCTTGCAGTTTATTCTGCTGAGCCAATGTATTTCCCAAATTAAACATAGAGACTGTAGACTGAGGATTCGTCTCCAAAGCTTTACGATAATTTACCTCCGCATCCACATACACGCTATCTTTAAAAAAACGGTTCCCTTTACGGATAAAATCACGTTCGGCTTTCTGAGCCGAAGCTGTAGCTGCCATTAGCAGCAATAAAAAAAAGCTTATATATTTTTTCTGTAACATACGCATCATTTCTTATTGGAAAACAAATGAATATTACGGAACAGAGGGTTCTTGCGCTCCAATACCAGCATTTCTGCCAACAAAAGCAACAGAATAATCCATGCCACAGCCTGGAACTGCTCATTAAACTCTGTGTATACCTGTGTTTCCACATCAGCTTTCGCCATTTTATTAATTTCCCGGCTAATCGCCTTTTGAGCGCCATTTGTATTATCTACACGCACATAGATACCATTGCCCGCCTTAGCTATCTCCTGACACATCTGTTCGTTCAAACGGGTTACAATCACGTTCCCGTCACGGTCGCGACGATAATCATTTGTTCCTTCTGCTGGGATGGGAGCTCCCTCAGGCATACCTACACCAAGAACATTCACCTGAATACCTTTTTCTGCGGCATCCTTAGCGGCTTCCACTGCACCACCTTCATGATTTTCACCATCGGTAATGACAATCACCGCACGCCCTACCCCCTCCTGCGGGGTAAAACTACGGGAAGCCAAATTAATGGCTGCCCCGATTGCTGTACCTTGTTTGGAAATCAATGAAGGATCTATAGATTCCAAAAACATCTTGGCTGATATATAATCGCTTGTAATAGGAAGCTGTGTAAATGCATCACCTGCAAAAACAATCATACCTACTTTATCATTCTCCATTTTATCCACCAACTGCGCTACAAGTCTCTTTGCCTTCTGCAAACGACTGGGCTGTACATCTTGTGCCAGCATCGAATTGGAAATATCTAATGCAATCATCACTTCAACTCCCTGACGCTTCACTGTTTCCAGTTTAGAACCAAACTGCGGACGCGCCAACAATACAGAAAACAGGCCGATAGCAACAAATACCATCCAAAACTTCACATCCGGACGATACTTGGATACATCCGGCATCAACTGTGCCATCAGTTCCGGATCACCGAATTTGCGGATATTCTTCCGTCGCCGATAATTGGAATACAAGTAGAAGGCTGCTAACAAGGGCAACAACAGCAACAAGTACAAATATGCAGGTTCTTCAAATCGAAACATTTCTTTATTTATTATTTTTACGATTTACTATTTACTAAACTTGTACAAGATACAATATCCTGAGAAAAAGGATGCGTATACTACGGTATCTTCTTCAATATTGAATTACGTAACAGAACTTCCAATAGCACACATAAGAAAGCTGCCAGTGCAAACCAGCGATACTCTTCCTGGCGCTTGCTGTATTCTTTTACGTTCAGTTTCGTTTTCTCCAGCTTATCTATTTCCTCGTATACCTCTTTCAACTTCGAATTGCTCGTGGCGCGAAAATAATTACCATCCGTTGTTCCGGCAATTTGTGTCAGGGTCTTTTCGTCAATCTCAACCGGCATATTGACATACTGCACGGTTCCACCTACCGGATAAGGATATGGAGCCATACCGTTAGTACCTACACCGATAGTATAAACACGGATACCGAAACTTTTAGCTATCTCGGCAGCCGTCAACGGAGAAATATCTCCTCTATTATTCGTACCGTCTGTTAAAAGAATAATCACTTTCGATTTGGCTTTGCTGTCTTTCAGCCGGGTAACCGCATTGGCAATACCCATACCCACTGCCGTACCATCCTCAATAAGACCACATTTTACGTCCTTTATCAAATTCAAAAGCACGGCATGATCTACCGTCAACGGACATTGCGTAAAACTTTCTCCGGCGAATAGTGTGATGCCGACATTGTCATTCGGACGGCCATTGATAAACTCTGCCGCCACATCCTTGGCCGCTTCCAGGCGATTCGGCTTCAAATCTTCAGCCAACATACTGGTAGAAACGTCTATGGCAAGCATTATATCAATACCCTCTATTTCACTATTCTGCCAGCTATCGGTAGTTTGCGGTCTGGCTAAAACGAGAATAATCAAGGTTAAAGCTATTATCCTCAATGCAAACGGTGCATGCAGCAAGTAATTCTTATAGCTCTTGGGAGCATGCGCATATACACGAGCGTCTGAAATCTGAAGCGTGGCTTCACTATTCTTCCGCCTCATGATATACCATACTATATAAGGTATAAGCAACAGCAGCAAAAATAAATATTCAATATTGGCAAAAACCATGATATTTACAATTTTACAAATTATGATTATGATTGAAGCGTATCTCCCTGCTTTTACTTTCAGGCAAAATAGTTATACAGCTCCAAACCTATATATATCAGTGAACCGACAAGTGCTGCCGTTAAAGCAACGATACCTGCACCAAGCAGTATCTTGGTACGCAAGGAACGTTTTTCAATGATAGTAATTTCAGTAGGCTGCGGCTTGGCATTTTCATCTTCTTTTTCCTTTGTTTCATTGATAAAGTCAATCGCATTAATCAAATTTGCGTCATTCTCATTCATCAGTGGATTATGTTTGGCAAACTTCACTAAATCCGCGGTTTGGAACAGAATACGCAAATCCGATATTGCATTTTTATCATTCATTTCCAATAGTTTATCAATGATTTCAGAGGAAGTCATTTCCAATGCATTGAAACCGAAACGGTCTTTTATATAAGTACGAATAGCATCTGTCAATTCTGTATAATACTCCTTCGATTGTCCTTTCTGCCATACTTTCTCACCTTTGATACGTTCTATTTCCTGCATAGCCAACTGATGTGGCGGCAGTTTCGGTTCTACTTTCACCTTGCGAATTATCGGTTTGTTATCGCGAATACGTTTCACAAGATAGATAAGCAGCAACAGGAACGGCACAAACAATACAGCACAAGCGATAGACATATACCAGTCTTCCCATGCAAAAGGTGCTTTCATTACGGGTTTAGGACCAAAAAACTGATCGGGATGCAACGTATCTACCGGCATGGAATACACTTTCAATGCCAAAGCTTTGGAGCGATATGCCTTATTATCAACAAGCACCTCCATTGGGGGCAAATAATATAATGCCGAGTCAAAGGAAGTTACGGTGTACTCCTGAGTTATCAACGAGCGTCTGCCGTCATTCAGCATCTGTGTATCGGGCTTGGCTATATCAACAATTTCCACTCCACGCACCAAAGTATCAGTATAGGCAGGAAGAATAGCGCGCTTATCAGTGTCCAATGAAACCTGAAGCTTAATCTTGGCCTGCTCCCCGATAAGGATTTGCAAGGAATCAATTGTAGCATCCACTGTCACCGACTGGGCTATTACCCTACCCGTCAATGCTGTCAACAGCGTTATCAGAAATAAATATCTTTTCATTCTCCGATTAGTTTCTTTTCGCAAATAAATTCATCAATGCTTTCACATAATCCTGGTCCGTACGTACTGACACATTATCTACATTGCTCTTAGTAAATGTATCATTCAGTTCCGTCTGCTTATTCACCCACCAATCACGATGAGCACGCCGTACGGCACGCGAAGAAGTATCAATCCATTGTTCATGCCCCGTTTCCGCATCTTTTATTTTCATTAGCCCCACAGCAGGCAACTCCTCTACACGGCGGTCGTATACCTGAATAGCCACAACATCATGCTTCCGATTGGCAATAGTCATGGCATTTTTAAAACTCTCCTGGTCGATGAAGTCCGATAAGACAAAAGCCGTACAACGACGCTTCATAACATTCGTAAGATACTCCAAGCCGAGACGGATATTGGTCCGGCGACTTTCCGGACGGAAATCAAGCAATTCGCGAATGATATATAGTATATGTTTACGTCCCTTCTTGGGTGGAATAAACTTTTCTATCCGGTCTGAAAAGAAGATGACACCGATTTTATCATTATTCTGAATGGCGGAAAAAGCCAATGTTGCAGCTATTTCCGTCACCATATCTTTCTTCATCTGCTTCACAGTACCGAACTCCAGACTACCGGAAACATCTACCAGCAACATTACAGTCAGTTCACGTTCTTCTTCAAACACCTTCACAAAGGGTTTATGAAAACGAGCCGTTACATTCCAGTCTATGTCGCGTATATCGTCACCAAACTGATACTCACGCACTTCGGAAAAAGCCATACCTCTACCTTTGAAAGCCGAGTGATACTGGCCTGCAAAAATATTATTGGACAATCCGCGCGTCTTTATCTCAATCTGACGGACTTTTTTTAATAAATCAGTTGTTTCCATTCAGTAATACATAAATAGTAAACAAATTGTTTACATTAGGGCACTTCAACCTTATTCAATATTTTGCTGACGATTTCATCCGAAGTCATATTGCTTGCTTCAGCTTCATAAGTCAGACCGATGCGGTGGCGCAATACATCATGTGCCACTGCGCGCACATCTTCCGGGATAACATAGCCACGGCGTTTGATGAAGGCATAACTGCGTGCCGCCAATGCCAGATTGATAGATGCACGAGGCGAACCGCCGAATCCGATCATATCTTTCAGCTCCTTCAAATCATACTTCTCCGGATAACGGGTTGCAAATACAATATCGACAATATATTTTTCAATCTTTTCATCCAGATATACCTGACGTACGACCTTACGCGCTTCGATAATCTCGTCTGCTTTCAGAATAGGCTTTACATTCAGTCTTTCTCCGTTTATATTCTGGCGTATAATTAATTTTTCTTCTTCCAGTTTAGGATAGTCGATAACTACCTTCAGCATAAAACGGTCTACCTGCGCTTCAGGCAACGGATACGTACCCTCTTGTTCGATAGGATTCTGAGTTGCAAGCACCAAAAAAGGTTCAGGCAGTCTGAATGTTTCCTTACCTATGGTAACCTGACGTTCCTGCATAGCTTCCAATAAAGCACTTTGCACCTTGGCCGGAGCACGGTTAATTTCATCGGCCAATACAAAATTAGCAAATACAGGTCCTTTCTTTACCTGAAAAGTTTCATCTTTCTGGCTGTAAACCATCGTACCGATAACGTCCGCCGGCAACAAATCAGGTGTAAACTGAATACGGCTATATTGTGCATCAATCAATGAAGCCAGTGTTTTGATAGCCAATGTTTTTGCCAAACCGGGCACACCTTCCAACAACACATGTCCGTCAGACAACAAACCGATTAACAACGACTCTACCAGGTGCTTTTGTCCTACAATAACCTGGTCCATGCCCGTAGTAAGATTGGTAACGAAAGCACTTTGTCTTTCAATCCGCTCGTTCAATTCGCGGATATCAATTGTTTCAGCCATAAATCAATGTATTTTAATGTTTAATTTTTCGTTTTCGCCCGGCCATACACCGGTAATTATAATTCGCTTCCAAAAGTACGGGAATAAATTAACCATAGCAACTAATTTTTATTAAAAAACAATGTGAAACCTTTAGATTAAACTACTTTCATAGAGTTTAGAGCCTGTTTAATTTTGTTCAGCATTCTTTTCAAGAGTTCTTCTTTGAAAATATTTTTCTGTTTTTACTAAGAGCATAGCAGGCTATGTAACGGATAAAAAGAGGAAAACAGACCGGGAAGAAACTCAAAAGGAACTGAAAAAATACTTCTTCAAGAACATTTAAACAAGCTCTGAGTATTTAACAAAAAAGAAGCAGTATCTTTTTACTGCTTCTTCACTAATTTAGGTATCTTTATTGTTGTGCCCGCAGGTACATTATCCGGTTTTTTGATAACGTCCGGATTATGTTTTACTATATATGGATATAACGCTTTAGTTCCATAAAAACGAAGAGCCACTCTGGTCAATGTCTCACCCGGCTTTATCGTGTATGTCGCCTGCGTTCCTGCAATGGTATAATTGGTAGAATCGGGTACATACTCAACTTTCTTCTGCTTTTTCGGCTGGGAAGCAGATGTAGCAGCTGCCACAGGCTGTTTGACGGCAACCGGTGCTTCCTGCTGTTTTATTACAGGCTCAGCAATCTGCTTCTTCGACACAGTATCTTTTACGGCAATCGCCACACTATCCTTAACACCGACACTATCCATCAAAGCCGTATTACCTGCCTCATTGCCAGCTTCATTGCCAGCGGTTTCCTCCACAGGCGGTTCAGCCGATAGTCCGTCAAACCAATCAGGATAATACAAATAAGCGACGGTCCCTGCACATAGCAATACCACAAGAGCCACGATGGCAATGAAGTATTTCATTGCGGAAGATTCAGCCGGGCCGGCAGTTTTGATAACCTCCACCCTCTCTTCATTAACTTCCTCCGAAGCCACAGTCTCCACAGGAACAACGGCTTCTTCTACAGGTTCCGGTTCGACAGGGCTATCGGTTTTTTCCGCAATCTCCGGTATCTCAACCGTACTACCGGCAACCACTTCCGGCACAACATCTTCCACTTTCTGCTCCGTATCTTCATCTTCCTCACTGCCACTATCTACAGGGGTATCTTCTAAAACAGTACCTTCATTGAGCACTACTGTTTCAAAATGTGCAAACGGCTTATTGATAATATCTTTCAGAGCAGGTTCCGGAGTAAATGAGACTTTGGTATGGCCCTGTATCTCAAAGCGTTCCCCAGTATTGACATTTACACTCTCCCGGCTTTCCACATCAATCAGTTTAAAAGCGCCCAGGCCTTTAATCTTCACATACTTGTCTTTTTCCAACGCTTCTTCAATCAGTTGGAAAAACTCTTTCACAAAACTATCGGCATTCTTCTTGCTCATGCCATGCTTTTCAGCCAGCAAGTCAATCAGATCCTGTATGTTTAGTTTTTCATTCATAATATGGAAGATTTAAAAAGAAAGATTACTTAAACTTATCCTTTAGCAAGGTACTGGGTTTATAAGTCAGCACCAGTTTAGGTGGAACCAGCATACGCTGTTTGGTTGTTGGATTTACGGATATACGTTCCGCTTTCTTTTTCACTTCGAATGTTCCAAAGCCTTGTATGGAAATCGTATTTCCTTCTTCCAGTTGCCGCGTCATATCCGACAGTAAAGATGTAACCAATTCCGAAGTATCCTTCAAAGTATACCCCAACCTGCGTGACAATTCCGAAGTAAATTCTTTGTTATTCAAAATCCAAGCTTTAAAATTGTGAACTACGGTGCTATATTAGCAAATCTTCCCCACATACACAAGAAGTACGAAAGGAAATGTTTAAATAATCCGTCCAAAAAGGTCGAAATCATCGGAGTTTATTATCTCTACCCGATAAAAGCCGCCAATCTCCAGCGGTTCATCACCACATTCAATCAGCACTTCCGGGTCTACTTCGGGAGAATCGAACTCCGTACGTCCGATATAGTAATCACCTTCCAAACGGTCGATTATCACTTTCATCTGCCTGCCTATCTTTGCCGCGCTCAGTTCAGCGGAAATACCTTGTTGGATGGACATCAATTCATCCAACCGGGCTTGCTTTACTTCTTGAGGAATGCTGTCTTCGTAATGGGCAGCGGCATACGTACCTTCCTCCTCGGAATATGCAAATGCCCCCATTCTATCGAAGCGCACCTTGCGGACAAACTCCTTCAACTCTTCAAAGTCAGCTTCCGTTTCTCCTGGATGCCCCACCATAAGCGTAGTACGCAAATGAATTCCCGGCACTTCTTCACGGAACTTTTCTATCAGCCGATAAGTATCCTCTTTGGTAACATGACGGCGCATTTTCTCCAGCATATTATCACTGATATGCTGCAAGGCAATATCCATATATTTACATACATTGGGACGCTCGCGCATCACGCGGAATAAATCCATCGGGAAATGAGCCGGATAAGCATAATGCAAACGTATCCATTCCACACCCGGAATTTCTGAGATTTTTTCAATTAATTGGGGCAACATCTGCCTCTTATATAAATCTACGCCATAATAGGTCAACTCCTGCGCAATAACCTGAAACTCTTTCACTCCGCGAGCCACAAGATACTTCACCTCATCCAGAATTTCTTCCATAGGACGCGACACATGCCGGCCTGTAATAATAGGAATGGCACAATAAGAGCATTTGCGGTCGCACCCTTCCGATATTTTCAGATAAGCATAATGCTGGGGAGTGGTCAATGTACGCTCTATGTGCAGTTCCTCATGGTATGCCTTACCCAAATCCTGCAGCAACTCTTTCCAATTGAACTTGCCGTAAAACTTATCCACCTGAGGAATCTCAATCGCCAGTTCCTTCAGGTAACGTTCCGAAAGGCAACCCATGACATAGAGTTTCTCCAGTTCGCCTTCTTCCTTGGCCTGTGCAAATTCAAGAATCATATTGATGGACTCCTCTTTTGCATCGCCGATGAAACCGCAGGTATTAATTACGGCAATCTCTCCTTTCGGACGCTCGGCATCATGCGTCACATGAAAACCCGCTTCCTCCAACTGGCGCATCAAATGCTCCGAGTCCACTAAATTTTTAGAGCAGCCTAATGTTATGATATCAATGGTTTTCCGTTTCATGCATTCCCTCCGAACAACGAATCGACAAACTCTTTTTTACGAAACACCTGCAAGTCCTCTATACCTTCTCCCAGACCGATGTACTTTACCGGAATCTTAAACTGGTCGGAGATTCCGATTACAACACCGCCTTTAGCCGTTCCGTCCAGCTTGGTTACAGCTATTGCCGTAACCTCCGTTGCCAAAGTAAACTGCTTGGCCTGCTCAAATGCGTTCTGTCCGGTGGAACCGTCCAAAACAAGCAGTACCTCATTCGGAGCATCCGGCACAACCTTTTTCATTACATTCTTAATTTTGGTCAGCTCATTCATCAGACCCACTTTATTATGCAGACGCCCGGCGGTATCTATAATCACCACATCGGCATTATTGGCTACCGCTGAACTCAAAGTATCAAATGCCACAGAAGCAGGGTCAGCACCCATTTTCTGCTTGATAACGGGAACTCCCACACGTTCGCCCCAGATAACCAGCTGCTCCACCGCCGCTGCACGGAAAGTATCGGCAGCACCCAGATAAACGGATTTGCCGGCTTTCTTAAACTGATAAGCCAGTTTGCCTATAGTCGTGGTTTTTCCTACACCATTCACTCCCACTACCATAACCACGTATGGTTTCTTCGTAACAGGAGTTTCAAAGTCGTCCACATCATCCGAGTTGTTCTCTGTGAGCAAAGCAGCGATTTCATCGCGCAGAATCACATTCAGCTCCTTCGCATTCATATATTTCTCGTCTGCGGCACGCTTCTCGATACGTTCTATAATCTTCAACGTAGTTTCTACGCCCACATCCGAAGTAATCAACACCTCTTCCAGATTATCCAGCACCTCATCATCCACTTTCGATTTACCGGCTATAGCACGGGCAATCTTCCCGAACACACTCTCTTTTGTTTTAGATAATCCTTTATCTAATGTTTCCTTCTTTTCTTTTGAGAAAAAACTAAAAAATCCCATAGTCTACTTTTTTGTACAATACATTATGCCACAAAGATATAACAAAATTAACAAATAATAAAAGCCGAAACGATTTAATAGCAAAAAAAATCCCCCCGCCGATATATCGGCGAGAGGAGCTTTATAAGTAATCAGTGCCTTGCAGCAACTGCATTTATCTTATTTCTTGAAAAAGTCCTGTACTTTTTCGTTAGGAACCATTTGCTCATCGAAGATGTAAGCACCGGTCTTCGGAGACTTAACCATCTTGATAACCTTCGTATAAGCACGACCTTCCTTAGAACCATCGTGCAAACTTGCTACTGTTTTCTTTGCCATGGGTTATACTATTATTATTTAATTTCCTTGTGTACTGTTACTCTCTTCAGAATCGGGTTGTATTTCTTCAACTCCAGTCTCTCGGTAGTGTTCTTTCTGTTCTTCGTTGTAATGTAACGAGAAGTTCCCGGCATACCGCTATCCTTGTGTTCTGTGCATTCCAGAATCACCTGTACTCTGTTACCTTTTGCTTTCTTTGCCATAATCAGTTATTCTCCTCTACTTTTAGCCAATTACTTTAATGCTTTTCCAATCACAATAACCCTTAGCTACTGCATCCTTCAAAGCAGCATCCAAACCTTTTTTGTTAATAATGCGCAGACCGTTGGCGCAAATGCTCAGACTGATCCAGCAGTCCTGTTCTACATAATAGAATTTCTTGTTAAACAAGTTCAAATCAAAGGTTCTTTTTGTTCTTCTCTTTGAGTGTGAAACATTGTTGCCAATCATGGCTTTCTTTCCGGTAATTTGACAAATCTTCGACATTTCTATCTTTATTTTATAGTTTTTATCTATACTTATTTCAAACAGAGCGCAAAGTAAGCACTTTTATCGTTACGAAACAAGTTTTTCCTAAAATAATTCGTTGCACGAGAATATTTTTTCCTCATTTCAGCATACTACAGAGCATAAACAGCGCATTTTGAATAGCCGACTGTACATTTTCCGTCCTTCCGCGATCGCCTTCCTGCTTCATGGTTACAATTTCGTTTTTGCAGGCAGCCGCTATCCACACAGTACCTACCGGTTTCTCCGGTGTACCGCCACCGGGGCCGGCAATTCCCGAAGTGGCAACCGCACAATCCGTTTTCAACGTTTTCATCGCACCTTTCACCATCTCAACAACCGTCTCCCTACTCACTGCACCGTGCTGCGCCAGCGTCTCGACAGAAACATGGAGCAAATCCGCCTTTATTTCGTTGGAATACGCCACAATTCCGCCTTTAAAATACTCCGAGCTCCCCGGAACCGAAGTTATCAAGGCAGCTATTCCGCCACCGGTACAACTTTCAGCGGTGGAAAGGGAGAAATTCTTTGCTTTCAGCAGTTCCCCTACCTTCTCTTCCGTCTTCATACCTTATTATATATATGCAATATACTTTTTCCTTATAAAGTGACACGTGAATAAGCCGGCGCTTCCATCGGACAGAAATCCTTATCCAGATACTTGAAGTATCCGGTTATGGCAATCATTGCAGCATTATCCGTTGTATAGCTGAATTTGGGAATGAAAATATTCCATCCATACTTCTCAGCATGTTCGCGGAATGAATTTCGCAGACCGTTGTTTGCCGATACACCACCTGCAACGGCCACATCCTTTATCTTGTACTGTTTTGCCGCTTTACGCAACTTATCCATCAGAATATCGACAACAGTAGCTTCCAGCGACGCTGCCAGGTCTGTCTTGTGATGTTCAATGAAATCGGGGTCATCCTTTATCCAGTCGCGCAAGGAATACAGAAACGAAGTCTTCAAGCCGCTGAAGCTGTAATCCAGTCCGGGAATATGCGGTTTGCTGAAAGTAAAGGCTTTAGGATTTCCCTGGCGGGCAAGCCGGTCGATAATCGGTCCGCCGGGATAGCCCAGCCCCATTACCTTGGAGCATTTGTCGATGGCTTCACCTGCGGCATCATCAATTGTCTGCCCCAGAATTTCCATGTCGTTGTAGGCCTTTACTAAAATAATCTGAGAGTTGCCACCGGAAACCAGCAGGCAAAGGAAAGGAAATTCCGGCTGCACATTCTCTTCACCTTCCGCTTTAATAAAATGAGCTAATACATGTCCGGTCAAGTGATTGACATCTATCATAGGTATCCCCAACGCACGGGCGAACCCTTTGGCAAAGGACACACCCACCAGCAAAGACCCCATCAGTCCCGGACCGCGCGTAAACGCCACGGCACTTAATTCTTCCTTGGTAACTCCGGCACGTTTCAAAGCCTCGTGCACCACCGGCACTATATTCTGTTGATGCGCACGCGAAGCCAGTTCGGGCACTACCCCGCCATAAGCTTCGTGAACAGCCTGACTGGCAACGACATTCGACAGCAGGTAGCCGTCCTTGATGACCGCTGCGGAAGTATCATCACATGAAGATTCAATTCCTAAGATTATTGTACTCATAGTGTTTATTTACGTTTAAACGCTGCAAAAGTAGTGATAAAAGTAGTATCCATAACGTATTATTTCATATTTTTGTTGGCTGAATCAAAAAAATAACCGCCTATCAGAACGCTGAAAACGACAGTACGCTGGATAATCGGTATAGTGTTAGGACTCTATATCGGAATAATTTTGCTGCTGAACATTCCTTATGTCCAGCACCGCATGTCTGTACTCGTTGCCAAGGAGCTGAGCACCGTATTAGGTAGCGAGCTCACAGTAGGGCGAATAAACATAGGACTGCTGAACCGGATTATCATCGACGACCTGGTGCTGAACGACCAATCGGGAAAAGAGTTGCTGAAAATAGGCCGTCTGTCCGCTAAGTTCGAGATACTGCCACTGTTCAGCGGAAAGATATCCATCGGCAACGTACAGCTTTTCAGTTTCAATGCCAATCTGGAAAGACCTACTCCCCAAGCAAGCACCAACTTCCAATTCGTGCTCGATGCTTTCGCTTCTAAAGACACCGTCAAGAAGAAGAGCGATCTGGACCTGCGCATCAACTCACTCCTGATACGGCGCGGAAAGGTATCTTACGATGTGTTGTCGGCCGAAAGCACTCCGGACAAGTTCAACCCGCAACACATCCGCCTGTCCAACATTCTTGCCAACATCTCGTTGAAAGCACTCCAAAACGACTCGGTCAACGCTGCCATCAAGCGGATGAGCGTTGAAGAGGAGCACTCCGGCTTCGAACTGAAAAAACTGAGTCTGAAGATAATAGCCAACGACCGGAAGATGCGGATAGAGAACTTCGCCATAGATTTGCCCAACACCTCTTTGGCAATGGACACCATCCGTATGGAATACGACAGCCTGGAGTCACTCGGCCATTTCACCGATGATGTCCGTTTTTCGTTCCGTATGCTGCCTTCGGAAGTAGCATTACAGGATATATCGGCATTCGTGCCTGCCTTCAAGCCCTTCAAGGAGAAGTTGAAGTTGGAAATGGAAGCCGCCGGAACGGTCAACCGGCTCAACTGCCCGAAGCTGCTTATCTCTTCCAACGACCACTTCCTGCTGAAAGGCAATGTATCCCTGCAGGACCTGTCTCATCCGCAAGATGCATACATATTCGGCAATCTGTCCAATTTATATGCCGACCCGGACGGCATTGCATTCTTTGTACGCAACCTGAGTAAAGATTACAAAGGAGTTCCTCCGGTATTGCAGAATCTGGGCACGGTATCTTTCCGTGGAGAGATTTCCGGATACTTCACGGACCTGGTGACCTATGGCGAAGTCCGCACGGATATAGGCACCATCAAGACAGACGTCAAACTCAGTTCCGACAAAGACAAGGGCTATTTCGCTTATTCGGGTGCGGTAAAGACAACCGGATTCGAACTGGGCAGGATGCTGAACAACGACAAGTTTGGAAAAGTCACCTTCAACATGGACGTCAAAGGCAACCATTACGCCCAAAGATACCCCGCCATTACCATGAAAGGGCTGGTGGCATCCATAGACTACAGTGACTATACCTACGAAGACATCACTTTGGACGGAGAGTATAAGCAAGGCGGCTTCAACGGTAACGTATCGCTCAACGACGAAAACGGCGCCATACAACTGAGCGGCTCTATCAATACTGCCGGCAAGACACCCACCTTCAACTTCCGTGCCGCTATCGACCATTTCCGCCCCAACACCCTGCACCTCACGCCCAAATACAAGGACACGGAATTGGCCGTAAAGATAAAGGCCGACTTCACCGGTAGCTCCATCAACGACATGAACGGTGAAATCAACGTCGACAGTCTCCAATACATCGCTCCGGAACAGAACTTCTTCATGGACAACCTGCGGATTGCTGCCACTCAGAGCGATGAGCGCCAGAAACGGCTGACTATCAGCTCCAACTTCCTGCGCGGTACTATTGAAGGCGATTATTCCTATCAGACATTACCCGCCAGCGTGCTCAACATCATGCGGCGTTACATCCCGGCTCTGATACAGCCCGCCAAGAAACCGCAGAAAACAGAAAACAATTTCCATTTCGACCTCCATATCTACGATACGGAGATACTCTCCACCGTATTCCAGATACCGCTGAAAGTATATACCCACTCCACTCTGAAGGGCTATTTCAACGACAAAGCGCAACGGCTGCGCGTAGAGGGGTACTTCCCGCGGCTGAGTTACGGCGGAAAGTTCTTTGAGTCGGGTGTGGTTCTCTGCGAAAATCCGGGTGAACAGTTCCAGGCAAAAGTCCGCTTCACCAACCGGAAAACAACCGGCGCGGTAAACGTAGCCCTCGAAGCCAAGGCAAAGGACGACCGGATACAAACCGTATTCAATTGGGGAAACAGCAGCGCTGTAACTTACAGCGGCAAGGTAGCCGCCCTCACTCAATTCGTCCGCAACTCTTCCCAAGAAGCTGGCGACAACAAAATACACACAAAATCCTCCCGCCAAGCCAAGAAAGAGAAACCCACCCTGAAAACGATTGTCAACGTACAGGAAACGAACGTAATCCTCAACGACACCGTATGGAAGATACACCCTTCGCAAATCGTGGTCGACTCGGGCAAAGTGCACGTCAACAATTTCTACTTCAGTCATAAAGAGCGTCACTTGCAAATCAACGGAACCGTATCCGAACAACCTCAGGACACCGTACGCCTGAACCTGAAAGAGATAAACATAGGATACGTATTCGATATAGCCGACCTGGGTGTCAACTTCAAAGGCGAGGCCACCGGCCCGGCATATGCCAGCGGAATACTTAAAAAGCCGGTAATGAGTACCGACCTCTTCATACGCAACCTCGGCTTGAACGAGGGGCTTTTGGGCGATGCCAACATACACGGCGAATGGCATCACGACGTGAAAGGCATCTACCTGGATGCCCGTATCCGCGAGAAAGACATTGCCAGAAGCCATGTATACGGATACATCTACCCCATAAAACCCACCAGTGCGCTCGACTTGCAAATCGAAGCCGACAGCACCAACCTGAAGTTCATCCACCACTACATGCAGAGCATCACCCCCGAATTCAACGGGCGTGCCAGCGGCCACGTACATTTCTACGGCAAGTTCAAGGCGCTGACAATGGAAGGTCGCGTATTCGGTGACGCCTCCCTCAAGGTAGATGTACTCAACACTACTTTCTCCCTGAAAGACAGCATACTTATCGAACCGGACGGACTTACTTTCCGCAACAACCGCATCTTCGATACGCAAGGGCATCAGGGCAGAGCCAACGGTTACCTGCACTACCGGCATTTCAAGGATTTGGAATACCGCTTCCGGTTCGATGTGGACAATATGCTGGTTATGAACACCAAAGAATCACCCGACTTCCCCTTCTACGGCACGGTGTATGGCACAGGCAACGCCACCATTGCCGGCAATGCGGCAGACGGGGTGAATATCGACGTGGCAATGACCACCAACCGCAACACCAACTTCACTTATATGAAAGAAGGTGTCGCCTCGGCAGTGAGCAACCAGTTCATACGCTTCGTAGACAAGACACCGCGCCGCGTACTTCAGGATTCCATCATGCTGATGTCCGAATACGAGCAGGCGCAGAAAGAAGTCATGGAAAAGGAAAGTGACACCGACATACGACTGAATCTCCTGATAGACGCAACTCCGGACGCCACCATGAAAATCATCATGGACCCCATTGCAGGTGACTACATCAGCGGTAAAGGAACGGGGAATATCCGCACCGAATTCTACAATAAAGGAGATGTGAAAATGTTCGGCAGCTACCGCATCAGCCAGGGAGTTTATAAATTCAGCCTGCAAGAAGTTATCCGCAAGGACTTCATCATCAAAGACGGAAGTACCATCACCTTTAACGGCGCTCCGCTTAATGCCACCCTCGACATCCAGGCAGGCTATCTTGTAAACTCCGCTTCGCTGAACGACCTCGTTCCCGATGCCGGCAATTACGTCAACCAGACCAACATCAAGGTTAACTGCCTCATGGCGCTGACCGGACAACTCACCTCGCCGGACATCAAAATGAGCCTGGAGCTGCCCAACGAACGCGATGAAGTACAGGCGTTGGTACGGAATTATATCCCTACGGACGAGCAGATGAACATGCAGATACTCTACCTTCTGGGTATCGGCAAGTTCTATACTCCGGAGAATGTGGATGCCACCGGCAACTCCAACATGATGTCGAGCGTGCTCTCATCCACCCTTTCCGGACAACTGAACAATGCACTCTCGCAGATTATCGACAGCAACAACTGGAACTTCGGCACAAACTTCAGCACCGGAGAAAAAGGCTGGACAGACATGGAGTTCGAGACAATGCTTTCCGGGCAACTGCTGAATAACCGTCTGCTCATAAACGGTAACTTCGGCTATCGCGACAACCCGATGGCGAACACCAACTTCGTAGGCGACTTCCAAGCCGAATGGCTCGTAAACCGTTCCGGCGATATCCGTCTGAAAGCGTATAACGAAACCAACGACCGCTATTACACCAAGACCAACCTCACCACTCAGGGTATAGGCATCATCTTCAAGAAGGATTTCAACAAATGGAATGAACTGCTCTTTTGGAACAAGTGGAAGTTGAAAAGGCTGAAAAGAAAACAAGTGAAGGAGGATACGTCCGCCCCGGACAGCATCCCCCAGAAGAAATCCCGCCCGGAAGCACAATCCAAACGGGAAAGGAAGGAATAAGCGCATGCTTTCTTTAAAAATACCCTTCCCGCTTTTTTCCCACGGGAATCAGATACAAACAGACGGTCTGTTTGCACCGAACAGACCGTCTGTTTGTGCCATACGGACCATCTGTTTCACTCCGGCAGACCATGCGTTTTACCCTATCTTAAGCCACTTTTGGCATGGACAGCATTCCGGACACCCCGGCGTACACCTATAAAGGCTGTCCTTCAATGGATTACGCCCTTAAGCGGACAGCCTTCCGAACATTTGCCGGACACATAAGAAATAAAGAAAGAATTGATATATTAAAATATATCA
>OJSL01000410.1_pt1 | contig 45356 bp, 48 predicted proteins | sample 1599451 | NCBI WGS metagenome assembly OJSL01 (sample SAMN04168657, study PRJEB22393) | human gut metagenome | biome: human gut microbiome; feature: stool | host: Homo sapiens | collected 2014-03-20
GGTCGTGATGGAGTATGCCTATGGCAACCAGTTCTATGGCGACAGCGATATCACCGCCTACATGGACAACTGGTATCAGACCCTGGGCGTGGAGGTTGTCTTCGCCAGCGGCGGCGGCATCTACACCTCCGCGGCTGAGGCTGCTGCCAAGGTCGGCGGCAAGCTGATCGGCGTGGACGTGGACCAGTCCGCCAACATCGACACCTATGGCGAGGGCATGTGCGTGACCTCCGCCATGAAGGGTCTGGCCGAGACCGTCAAGCACATGCTGGGCGAGGTCGTGGCAGGCAACTTTGCCAACTACGGCGGCCAGGTGGAGACCCTGGGCCTGGTGAACGGCGATGATCCCACCGCCAACTATGTCCAGCTGCCCATGGAGACCACCCAGTGGGGCGACGGCTTCACCCAGGACGACTATAAGGCCCTGGTGAAGGCCATGTACGACGGCGATGTCACCGTTTCCAACGACATCTCCGCCATGCCCGCAACCACCATCACGGTGAACTTTGCCGGCAACATCAAGTAAGGATCAGAGTCTTTGCAGGAAGAGGACGGGAGCAATCCCGTCCTCTTTTTTTGCCTCTGGACAAATTTTACAAAACAAACCTGATATTCCTGCATTTTTTCTTTGAAATATTCCGGAAGATATAGTACAATAAATACACTATACAAGAGGAGGAGGGCGGTAAGCTTGGAACAGCCATATGCCATTGAAATGCTGAATATCACCAAGCGCTTTCCGGGAATTGTCGCAAACGACAACATCACGCTCCAACTGAAGCGGGGCGAGATCCACGCGCTGTTGGGAGAAAACGGCGCCGGAAAGTCCACGCTGATGAGCGTGCTGTTCGGCCTGTACCAGCCGGAGGAGGGCGTCATCAAAAAAGACGGCCAGGTGGTGCAGATCAAGGACCCGAACGATGCAAACGCACTGGGGATCGGCATGGTCCACCAGCACTTCAAGCTGGTGGAATGCTTTTCCATTTTAGACAACATCATCCTGGGCGTGGAACCCTGCAAGAACGGCTTCCTGCAGAAGCAGGAGGCCCGGGAGAAGGTCCTGGCCCTGTCGGAGAAGTACGGCCTGCAGGTGGACCCGGACGCACTGGTGGAGGATGTCACCGTGGGCATGCAGCAGCGCACGGAGATCCTGAAGATGCTCTACCGGGACAATGAGATCCTGATCTTCGACGAGCCCACCGCTGTGCTGACGCCGCAGGAGATCGACGAGCTGATGCAGATCATGAAGAACCTGGCGGCAGAGGGCAAATCCATCCTGTTCATCTCCCACAAGCTGAATGAGATCATGTCCGTGGCGGACCGCTGCACGGTCCTGCGGAAGGGCAAATACATCGGCACGGTGAACATCGCCGAGACCAGCCGTGAAGAGCTGTCCCGCATGATGGTGGGCCGGGACGTGGAGTTCGCAGTCCACAAGGAGCCCTCCAAGCCCAAGGATCCCATCCTGGTGGTGGAGGGTATGACCGTGGCCTCCAAGCTCCATAACAACAATGCTGTGAAGAATATCTCCTTTACGGTCCGGGCGGGAGAGATTGTCTGCATTGCCGGTATTGACGGCAACGGCCAGACGGAGCTGATCTACGGCCTGACGGGCCTGGAGCCCCTGGAGTCCGGCAAGATCACGCTCTGCGGCCAGGACATCACCCGCGCCCCCATCCGGCAGCGGTCTCTGCTGGGCATGAGCCACATTCCGGAGGACCGCCACAAGCACGGCCTGGTGCTGGACTACACCCTGGAGGACAACATGGTGCTCCAGCGGTACTTTGAGCCTCAGTTCGTCAGCAAGGCGGGCTTCCTGAAGCGCAAGGCCATCCGCGAGTACGCCAACCGCCTGATCGAGCAGTACGACGTCCGCTCCGGCCAGGGGCCTGTCACAGTGGCCCGCAGCATGTCCGGCGGCAACCAGCAGAAGGCCATCATCGCCCGGGAGATCGACAAGGACCCGGAGCTGCTGATCGCCGTGCAGCCCACCCGCGGCCTGGACGTGGGCGCCATCGAGTATATCCACAAGCAGATCGTGGCCCAGCGGGACGCCGGCAAGGCGGTGCTGCTGGTGAGCTTGGAGCTGGACGAGGTCATGTCCCTGTCCGACCGTATCCTGGTGATCTATGAGGGCGAGATCGTGGGCGAGCTGGACCCCAAGACCACCACGGCGGAAGAGATGGGCCTGTACATGGCCGGCGCCAAGCGGAAGGGGGCTTGAGAAACCATGAGACAAGAAAAATCATCCCTCCTGCGGAACAAGGGATTCCAGTCCCTGCTGGCATCCCTGCTGTGCATCGTGCTGGGCCTGCTGATCGGCTATATCGTGCTGCTGATTATCAACCCCGCCGGCGCGGGAGAGGCCATCCGCACCATTGTGGAGAACTTCCTGTACTATCCCAGCGCCGCGGCCCGGCTGCGGTATCTGGGCAACACGCTGGTGAAGACCGCGCCGCTGCTGATGTGCAGCCTGTCGGTGCTGTTCGCCTATAAGGTGGGCCTGTTCAACATCGGCGCCGCCGGCCAGTACGTCATCGGCGCCGGCGCCAGCCTGTACTGCGCCCTGGGCTTCGGGCTGCCCTGGTACGTGTGCCTGTTGGCGGCTATTGCTGCCGGTGCGGTGCTGGGCGCCATCTCCGGGCTCCTGAAGGCGTACCGCAATGTGAATGAGGTCATCTCCTGCATCATGCTCAACTGGATCAGCCTGTATCTGGTGAACGCCCTGCTGTCCCAGGTGAAGGAGACAGCCAGTCCCTACACCTTCACCCTGAGCAGCACGAATCCCGACGCCATCCTGCCCTCTCTGGGCCTGGGCGCCCTGTTCTCCGACAACCAGTATGTGACCATCGCCATCCCCCTGACGGTGATCGTGGCCGTGGGCATCTGGGTCCTGCTGGAGAAGACCAAGCTGGGCTATGAGCTGCGGGCCACCGGCTGCAACAAGTTTGCGGCCAAGTACTGCGGCATGAAGGAGAAGCGAAACATCATCCTCACCATGGCCATCGCCGGCGGCCTTGCCGGCATGGGCGCGGCCACGCTGTTCCTCACCGGATTCGAGCAGTGGCAGGTCACACAGTCCGCGGTGCCGGCCATGGGCTTCAACGGCATCGCCGCCGCCTTCCTGGGCGGACTGAATCCCATCGGCGCTATCTTCTCCTCGTATTTCATTCAGCACATCACCAACGGCGGCGCGTATGTGGACAAGACCATGTACTCCGCCCAGATCTCTGATCTGATCTCCGCCCTGATTATCTACCTGTGCGGCTTCGTACTGTTCTTCAAGGTCTTTATGAACAGCCGGCTGGACCGGCGGGATGAAAAGCGGCGGGCAAAGGAAGACCGGCCCGGCTCTGAGGAAGGAGGGAAGGCGTAATGTTACTGCTGCTGCAATACACGCTGATTTTCGCCTCCGTCCTGCTGCTGGTGGCGCTGGGCGGCTGCTTCTCTGAACACTCCGGCGTCATCAACATCGGCCTGGAGGGCATCATGGTCATGGGCGCCCTGGGCGGTGCGCTGATGATGAAGTTCCTGCCTGCAGGCACCTCCGCCTTTGTGGTGGTGCTGTTGACGGTGCTGGCCAGTATCCTGCTGGGCATGATCTACTCCCTGCTGCTGGCGGTGGCGGCCGTGAACTTCAAGGCGGACCAGACACTGGTGGGCACGGCCATGAACCTGCTGGGCACCGCCGCGGCCACCGTGTTCGTGAAGGCCATGAACACCGCCGCCGATCCGGACAACGTGTCCTCCACCATCCAGTACCTGGACGGCCGCAAGGCATTCCTGGTGAACATCGGCGGCTTTGAGTTCAACTGGTGCATGCTGCTGGCGGTGATCGCCCTGGTAATCGCCTATGTGGTGCTGTACAAGACCCGCTTCGGCCTGCGGCTGTGCGCCTGCGGCGAGCATCCCCAGGCAGCGGATTCCGTGGGCATCAACGTCTACCGGATGCGCTACGCCGGCGTACTGATCTCCGGCGTGCTGGGCGGCCTGGGCGGCATTGTGTATATCATCGCGGGCGTCAGCGAGTGGAAGTTTGAAAACGGCGTGGCCGGTTTCGGCTTCCTGGCCCTGGCGGTGATGATCTTCGGCCAGTGGAAGCCCACCCGCATCGCCCTGGCGGCGCTGCTGTTCGGCTTCTTCCGGGCCCTGGGCAATGTGTACAGCGGCTTCGACCTGCTGAGCAATCTGAACCTGCCCAGCTCCGTGTATAACATGCTGCCCTATGTCATCTCTCTGGTGGTGCTGGCCTTCACATCTCAGAAGTCCCGTGCCCCCAAGGCGGAGGGCATTCCCTACGACAAGGGCCAGCGGTAATTCCATCACAAAACGGAATTTCACGACAAAATATGCCTCCCTGTTATCGGCTTCGACAACAGGGAGGCTGTTTTTATCCCAGCACGTAGCCCACCAGCAAAGCGGCCAGCAGCAGGGAGAAGGCACTCTGCACCACCTTGCCCAGGAAGCAGTTCCGCAGCCGCAGGCCGCTGCCCTCCAGCACCGCCAGCGTCTGACACAGGACCGAGAGGCCGCCCCAGCCCGCTGCTGCCGCCGCCAGAAGAAAGCCGAAGGCATCAGCTGTCAGCAGGGGCGTCAGGGAGAAGAGCTCCAGCGCCGCCACCAGGACCGCCCCCAGGCGGCCGCCCATGGCGGTGAGAGGCTGCGCCAGCACATAGAAGAACACCACGAAGGCGCACACAGACAGAATCCCGGCAAGCGAGGACCGGACAGCCCCGGTGAAGGCCTCCGCAAAGCTGACAGCCTGGAAAGGAGGATGCCTTGTCAGTTCCTGCCGGGAAGCGGATTTTCCGCTGCCCCGAAACACCAGTCCCGTCAGAAGGGCGGAGAGCACATGGATCAGCCACAGCCACACCCCGGCCCGCACACTGCCGAACACCCCCACGCCCAGCACACTGATGAGGAACACCGGATTGGAGTTGTTGCAGAAGGCCAGCAGCCGCTCCGCCTCCTCCCGGGAGACCAGATTTTCCCGGTAGAGGTCTGCTGCCGTCTTGGCGCCGATGGGGTAGCCCCCCACCAACCCCAGCACCAGCGCAGCACTGCCAGCACCGGGGACCCGGAACAGCGGCTCCATCAGCCCCGCCAGCCAGGGGGCGGCCAGCTCCCCGAACCCCAGAGCCAGCAGCGCTGAGGAGGCCACCAGGAAGGGGAACAGGGAGGGGACCACGGAACGGGCACAGAGGGCCAAAGCTTCCGCCACACTGTCCCGCACGGCCCCGGCGTCCGCCAGAAACCACACCAGCAGGCCGCCGAGGCACAGGCAGGCCAGTATCCGCCATCGAATCCGCATCCCGCATCACCTCTCCACACCCTATGCCGGAGCGGGGGACACTATGCCCCCGGCATGTTGCGGGACGTTTGTGCATACAGTCGGGAAGAGGTGAACGTATGGAGCGGAATCGAAAGGACCGAAACGGCGGCGTGCTGGACACGGTGGCGGAGCTGTTCGACCTGCCGGCAGATCTGGTGGCGGGCCTGCCCCACCTGGAGATGATGGGCAGCCGCCAGCTGTATCTGGAGCACCACACAGGCATCCTGGCGTACAGCGACGAGCAGATCGACGTAAACACCACCGGCGGCGTGCTGCGGGTCCGGGGCGCCCGCCTGGCCCTGATGGCCATGACGGCGGAGGAGCTGCGGATCGGCGGGGACATTGCCGCCGTGGAGTGGGTGAGGTGACACCATGCTGAATCAGATCGTCAACCGGCTCCAGGGCCAGGTCCGGATCCGGGTGGAGACCCCCTTTCCGGAGCGGGTGCTGAATCTGTGCGGCGCCCGGAACCTGGCCTTCTGGGATATGGAGTGGGAGTCCGAGACTGCCTTCACCTGCCGGCTGAACCGGCGGGATTACTACGCCCTGCGCCGGGCGGTGAAACAGCTGGACTGCCGGCTGACCGTGGTGCGGAAGGAGGGGGTACCCTTCTTCCTGGGCCGGTTCCGGCGGCGGCACGCGCTGTTGGCGGGACTGACCCTGTGCAGCGCACTGCTGTTCTTCGGCTCCTTCTTCATCTGGGACTTCACGGTGGAGGGGAACCAGCGGGTCACAGACGAGGAGATCCTGCGGGCGCTGCAGCGGCAGGGGGTGGGGATCGGGACCTTCGGCATCTCCCTGGACACGGAGGACATCCGCAACCATGTGCTGCTGGAGATTCCGGAGCTGCTGTGGATCACAGTGAACGTCTCCGGCTGCCGGGCCTATGTAGAGGTGCGGGAGCGGGTGGAGGCGCCGGAGCCGGTGGACGAGCGGGAGCCCACCAACGTGGTGGCCCGCCGGGACGGGCTGATCCTGGACATCCAGGCGATGGATGGGGTCCGGTGCGTGCTGCCCGGGACGTCGGTGGAGGCGGGCGAGCTGCTGATCTCCGGCGTGGAGGACACGGAGACCGTGGGCGCCCGGGTCCTGACCGGCATGGGGAAAGTGGAGGCCAGGACCTGGTACACCCTCTCCACGGTAATGCCTCTGACGGTGGCGGAAAAGCAGTACACCGGAGAGGAGAAACAGGGCTACTCCCTGGTCTTTGGGACAAATCGGGTAAAATTCTTTTTAAACAGTAGCATCGGGACGGGAAACTATGATAAAATAACCGAAAGGACCCAGTGGTCCCTGTTCGGGCTGCCGCTGCCGGTCACCTTTGTGAAGGAGACCTTTCGTTTTTACGAGACGGTCCCCGCCGAGGTCTCCGCCGCCCAGGCGGAGAGCCGGGGTGAGGCGATCCTCACGGACTACCTCCACACTCTGGTGGACCCCTACGGCACCGTCAGCTCTACCCTGTGCACTTCTCGCCGGGAGGGGGACGGACTGCTGGTGACACTGACGGCGGAGTGTGTGGAGGAGATCGGCCGGGCCGTGCCCATCTACACAGACCCCACAGAAGAATCGGGCGGCTGATGCCCGGGAGATACAGGAGTGATACCTTGGAACAGCGAATCAGCATTGAGCGGCTGGAGCAGGCCGTGAATATTTTTGGCTCCTTTGACGAGAACATCCGCCTGCTGGAGCAGGAGTTCTCCGTCACGGTGGTGAACCGGGACGGGGAGCTCCGGGTGGAGGGCGAGCCGGAGGACACCATGCTGGCCTGCAAGGCCATCCAGGCCCTGCTGACCCTCTCTTCGCGGGGGGAGGCCATCGGGGAGCAGAACGTCCGCTACGTCATCGGCCTGGTGCGCAGCGGCAAGGAGTCCCAGATCACCGAGCTCACCGGCGACGTACTGTGCATCAGCGCCAAGGGCCGGCCCATCAAGCCCAAGACCATCGGTCAGAAGGAGTATATCAAGTCCGTCCTGAAGAACACCGTCACCATCGGCGTGGGCCCGGCGGGCACCGGCAAGACGTATCTGGCCGTGGCCGCCGCCGTGCAGGCGTTTCGGGACAAGCAGGTGAACCGCATCATCCTGACCCGTCCGGCGGTGGAGGCCGGCGAGCGGCTGGGCTTCCTGCCCGGGGACCTGCAATCAAAGGTGGATCCCTACCTGCGGCCGCTGTACGACGCCCTCTTCGACATGCTGGGGGCGGAGACCTATCAGAAGTATTTGGAGCGGGGCAACATTGAGGTGGCCCCTCTGGCCTATATGCGGGGCCGGACGCTGGACGACAGCTTCATCATCCTGGACGAGGCACAGAACACCTCCCGGGAGCAGATGAAGATGTTCCTGACCCGGCTGGGCTTCGGGTCCAAGATCGTCATCACCGGCGACGTGACCCAGATCGACCTGCCGGACGGCAAGGCGTCCGGTTTGAAGGAGGCCATGCGGGTCCTGCGGGACGTGGAGGGCATCGGCATCTGCGAGCTGACCAACGCCGACGTGGTCCGCCATGTGATGGTTCAGCGGATTGTGGAGGCCTATGAGCGGTACGAGACCGCGAAAAACGGCGGAAAGGGGCGGAAGTGATGGCGAAGCGGCATTATATCCCCGTCACCGCCGACGTGCCCGGCGCCGCCAGTGAGGGCAACTGCGCCCTGATCCGCAAGGTGATCCGCACCGCCCTGGCGGCGGAGGGGGTGGACGTTCCCTGTGAGGTGGACGTGCTGCTGACGAACGACAGCGGCATTCACGAAATCAACCGGGAGATGCGGCAGGTGGACGCCTCTACGGACGTGCTGAGCTTTCCGGAGTTCGACCTTCGGCCCGGGGAGCTGCCCGCACCGGAGGACGCGGACCCGGGCACCGGCCTGGTGCCCCTGGGGGACATGGTGATCTCCATGGAGCATGTGGCGGCCCAGGCCAGGGAGTACGGCCACGCCAAACGGCGGGAGCTGAGCTATCTGGTGGTGCACTCTGTTCTGCACCTGCTGGGGTACGACCATCTGGACGAGGGGCCCCAGAAGGCCCGGATGCGGGCGAGAGAGGAAGCCATCCTGGGGGAGCTGGGCATCGGGCGGTGAATCACTCCCGGGGCAGGCCCCGGCCGGTGCGCAGGCCCAGCAGGAAAGCGTGGATGGCGGTGAACTCCAGGTTTTTTTCATAGCTTTCCAAGGCGTGATAACCCAACTCGTTATGAATCATATCCATGTGGAAGTTATAGTCGTCCGCTGGGACAGTGTCCAGGTAGGGCTTGATGTAGTGGAGATAAAGCCATATCATAAAGTCTGACATAGAAACCACCTTTCAAAAAACACCATTTTCACTGTGCTATGATGAAAAGATAACACAGTTAATTCGCGGTGTCAAGAGGAACAAAATGCTTTTGAAAGAAAGACTGCGAGAATTGCGCAAGGAGAAAAAAGAGACACAGGTTCAGGTAGCTGAGGCGATTGGGATTGTTGAGCAGCACTACCAGAAATTTGAGGGTGGTGTTAACCTCCCCAACCTGGAAAACGCCTGGAAGCTGGCGGACCACTTCGGCGTCACCATCGACTATCTGGTGGGGCGAAGCGACAAGCGGGGGTAACATGAGATGGGCCGCCGTCGCGGCGGCCTCGGGGATCTCTGCTCCCGCAGGGGGCTTGTCCGGCGGGATGCGCCCCCCATTCTCTTTTTGGTTGCGCCAAAAAGAGAATGCGCCGCGCCCGGTGGAAGAGAAAAAGCGCTTCGGCGGGTCGGTCTGCGCCAGCGCAGACCTCCTGCCGCCGGCGGGGGATGGTTGGCACTCCCTTGCAGAAGTCAGGGACGGAAACGCACCGCCCTTGGGGAATCCTTAGGCCCGGGGAGGTTCAGGGATACCCCTGCTTCGCTTTCCGCTGCCGCTCACGCTTCCGCGGAGAACCAGCCAGCGCGTAGCGACGCGGAACGCGCGAAAAGAGAAGCTGGTCAAATGCGATCTTGCACCCCGACGACCTCCGCACCATCCGCCACGGGTCGGCAGTTGGGGGAACCGCAGAAGACCTAAGCGTGCCCGAAGGCTAGGCAAAATCGGAGCAGGCACCGGTACGCCGACCCCCGTCAGCGCGGAGGGCCACTGCACCGGAGCGCGTCCAAGCGGCCTTTTCTTTTGGACCGTGCACGGCCCGTTTTCTTTTCGGCAAGACCGAAAAGAAAATGGGGGGTGCATTGCCCAGCTATCATCATAGCTGCCATTCCGCGTCCAATGGGACGCACCCCAAACACTCCCGCCCCGGAACACCGAATCTGCCCCGTTGCATACACTATCCCGAGGTGATTTGGGATGACATTGCTGCAAGACGGTTTGATCGCGTTCCTCTCCGCGGTGGGCGTGACCACCCTGGTGTGGATCGTGGCAGGGGCCTTTTTCCGGGCGGGGCGGCCGGCAGTGCCGGGGCTGCTGCTGGTGCTGCCCCTGCGGGGAGAGGCCCTGGCCATGGAGGCGGACGTGCGGGAGCTGCGGCGCCTGCGGGGGCGCCTGCCCGGGGCCAGAATCGTGCTGGCGGACTGTGGGCTAACCCGGGACGCCCGGGCGCTGGCGGCCTATCTGGCGGACCGGGATCCGGGGGTGGCGCTGACGGACGGCGCCGTGATCCGCCTGGACGAAAACGAGCATACGAAAGAGGAAGAGCATGGAAGAGCTGGTCACCTGTGAGGGAACGGTACATAGCATCATTTTTCAAAACGCCGAGAACGGCTATACGGTCCTGCGCCTCCTGACGGAGGAGGGTGAGGTGATTACGGTGGTGGGCTGTATCCCCTGCGTGGCGCCGGGAGAGCACCTGGCGGTCTCCGGCGTGCCGGAGACCCACCCCCAGCACGGGGAACAGCTCCGGGCGGTGGAGCTGGAGCGGAGCCTGCCGGAGGACGAGGAGGAGATCTTCAGCTATCTCTCCTCCGGCATCTGCAAGGGGGTGGGCCCCGCCACCGCGCGGCGGATTGTGGAGCGGTTCGGGGCGGAGACCCTGGACGTTCTGGAGCGGGAGCCGGAGCGCCTGACCACGCTCAAAGGCGTCACCGCCCGCAAGGCCCAGGAGATCGCGGAGAGCTTCCGCCAGCACATGGGCCTGCGGCGGTTGATGGCCTTTCTGGCCCAGTTCCAGCTGCCTCCTGTCCTGGCTATGGAGCTGCGGCGGCAGTACGGCGACGCGGCGCTGGAGAAGGTGCGGGAGAATCCCTACCTCCTCTCCGGCGAGGCGTGCGGGGTGGAGTTCTCCGTCACCGACGGGATCGCCATGGGCATGGGGCTGGCTGCGGACAGCGACCAGCGGCTCCAGGCGGCGGTGACCTTTGAGCTGAGCCACAATGAAAACAACGGCCACGTGTTCCTGCCCCGGAACAAGCTGATCTCCGCCACGACCCAGCTGCTGGACAGCGGGGCGGAGCTGGTGGAGCAGGCTCTGGACAGCCTCATTGAACGGGGCGCGGTGGTCCAGGAACAGGTGGCCCATGTGGAGGCCTGCTACCTCCGGCGGCTGTGGGAGGCGGAGTGTTCCGCCTGCATCCGCCTGGCGGGGCTGCTGGCTGCGGATACAGACCGCAGTGCCCAGGCGGGCCGGGCGGTGGACGAGCTGGAGGCCCAGCAGGGCATCACCTATGCGCCCCTGCAGCGGCAGGCGGTGGAGCTGGCCGCCCGGACGGGGGTGCTGGTCCTCACGGGAGGCCCCGGCACCGGCAAGACCACCACAGTCCGGGGCATCGTGGCCCTGTTCCGGCGGATGGGCCTGGAGATCGTCCTGGCGGCCCCCACCGGGCGGGCGGCCAAGCGCATGAGCGAGCTGACCGGCATGGAGGCCCAGACGGTCCACCGGATGCTGGGGATGAGCTGGAACGACGTCACCCATCAGGTGACGTTCCAAAAGACGGAAAAGGAGCCGCTGGAGGCGGACGCGGTGATCGTGGATGAGATGTCCATGGTGGACCTGGCGCTGTTTTCCGCTCTGCTGCGGGCCCTGCGGCCCGGCACCCGGCTGGTGCTGGTGGGGGATGCGGACCAGCTGCCCTCCGTGGGGGCGGGAAACGTGTTCTCCGACCTGATCCGCAGCGGCAGGGTGGAGACGGTGTTCCTCCGGGAGGTGTTCCGCCAGGCGGAGCAGTCGGCCATCATCCGCAACGCCCACGCGGTGAACCTGGGCCAGCCGCCCCAGCTGGCCAACAACCAGGGAGACTTCTTCTTCCTCTGCCGCCGGGATGGGGAGCGGACCCTCTCCACGGTGGTGGAGCTGTGCAAAACCCGGCTGCCGGACCACATGGGCATCCCGGCGGACCAGATCCAGGTGCTGACGCCCACCCGGAAGGGGCCCAGCGGCACGGAGAATCTGAACCGCTGTCTTCAGGCGGCGCTGAACCCGCCGGCGGCGGACAAACGGGAGATCCAGTGGGGAGAGCGGCTGTTCCGCACCGGAGACCGGATCATGCAGACGAAAAACAACTACAACGTGGTATGGGAAAAGGCGGACGGCACCGTGGGCACCGGCATGTTCAACGGAGACGTGGGAAGGATCGTGGAGATCGACCCGTCCGGAGAGCTGCTGGTGGTGAACTTTGATGACCGGATCGCCACGTACACGCTGGATATGCTCAATGAGATCGATCTGGCCTATGCCATGACGGTCCACAAGGCCCAGGGCAGCGAGTACCAGTGCGTGGTGCTGGCGGCTATGCCGGCAGCGCCGTCCCTGATGGTGCGGGGGGTGCTGTACACGGCCCTGACCCGTGCAAGAGAGCTTCTGATCGTGGTGGGGGACGACGCGGCCATCCGGGCCATGGCGGCCAACGACCGTCAGCAGCGGCGGTATTCCGGCCTCCGGTGGAGGCTGGCACATTTTGCGGATCCGGCGGAGAGATAAAGGCCGCCAGGTTTGCTGCCGGTGGAGGATGGGGTGCGTCCCATTGGACGCGGGACGGGCAGTTATGCTGCTGGCTGGGCAGATACACCCCCGTTTCCCTTTTGGAAAGACAAAAGAGAAACGGGGGCTGTATCCCTGCTGGACCAGCCCCTGCGGGAGCAGACACCCCGAGGCCGCCATCCGGCGTCCCCTGCGTATCCGCCCAGCCGTCATGGCTGAGTTTTGCAGATGGAAACTGACGCCAACGGTTTCATAGAACAGGCGTGCAACACGGACCCATATGGGTCCCATTTTTTTACCTTTCCTCCATAGAATAAAGCAAAATCGGACCGAAACAGGTCCTGTTGCGGAGGCGTCTATGGAGGAGCAGAAGATCAAGCAGGACATCCGGATTGGAGCCAATATTCGGCGGATCCGAAAAAATCGAGGCATCAAGCCCATGGCACTGGTCCGCCTGCTCCAGCTGGAGGGCGTGGAAATCACCCGGGAATCGCTGGTGAAGATTGAACGAGGGGCTCAGCATATCAAGGCTTCCCAGCTCCGGGGTATCCGTGACGCTTTGCATACCACGTATGACGAACTGCTGGCGGAGGCAGAGAAACGATGAGCCTGCTGTCCGCCCTCCTGGACCTCATCTTCCCAGCCAAGTGCCCCTTCTGCGGCCGTGTTTTGGACAGACCGGGCATCTGTGACACCTGTCGCGGGGAGCTTCCCTGGACGGAGGGAGCCGACGCCCTGCGCCGGGGGCCCGGCGGCTTTCTCTGCGCGGCGCCTCTGTGGTACCAGGGCCTGGCCCGAGAGGGGCTCCACCGCTTCAAGTTCCGGGGGATGTCCTCTGCTGCGGCGCCCCTGGGAGAGCTGATCGCCGGGTGCGCGGCGGAGCACTTCTCCGGAGCGTTCGACACGGTGACCTGGGTACCTGTCAGCCCCAGGCGCCTGCGTCAGCGGGGGTATGACCAGGCCCGCCTGCTGGCGGAGAGCGCCTGCCGCCTGTGGGAGACGAAGCCGCTGCCGCTGCTGCGCAAGACCGTCCACAACCCCGCCCAGTCGGGACTGAAGGAAGCTGCCGCCCGCCGGGCCAATGTGCTGGGGGTCTATGAGGCGGTGGACCCGGAGCGGATCTCGGGGCATCGTATCCTGCTGGTGGACGACATCTGCACCACCGGCGCCACCTTGGCAGAGTGCGCCCGGGTGCTGCGGGAGGCCGGAGCGGCAGACGTGGTCTGCGCCGCAGCGGCCTTGACGCCGCTGGAGAGGGACAGCGGGAAAAAGGCCTGAATCGGTGGAAATTGTTCACAAATTAGTGTTGCATTCCCAGGAAACTGCCAGTATAATAAAGACTGTATGATTGTTCGCGGGAAAACCGCTTATACTATAAGACAGAAAGATCAAATGAGGTGGAGTCAGTATGTCCATGACGAAGGATATCGGTATCGATCTGGGTACCGCGTCGGTTTTGGTATATGTAAAGGGGAAGGGAATCGTCCTGAACGAGCCGTCCGTGGTGGCCATGGACAAGACAACCGGCAAGCTGCTGAAGGTGGGCGCAGAGGCTCAGGCCATGCTGGGCCGGACCCCCGGCAACATCATCGCCATCCGCCCCCTGCGGGAGGGCGTCATCTCCGACTACGACATGACGGAGCGGATGCTGCGGGAGTTTATCCACAAGGTGGCGGGCGTGTCCTTCTTCAAGCCCCGGGTCATCATCTGCGTGCCCTCCGGCATTACGGAGGTCGAGGAGCGCGCCGTCATCGACGCGGGCATCCAAGCTGGCGCCCGGAAGGTCTACCTCATTGAAGAACCGGTGGCCGCAGCCATCGGCGCTGGCATCGACATCACCCAGCCCGACGGTCACATGGTGGTGGACATCGGCGGCGGCACCGCGGACATCGCTGTCATCTCCCTGTCCGGCGTGGTGGAGAGCGCCTCCATCAAGATCGCCGGCGACCAGCTGAACGAGGCCGTGGTCAAGTACATGCGCCGCAAGCACAACCTGCTGGTGGGCGAGCGCACCGCTGAGGAGATGAAGAAGCAGATCGGCTGTGTCTTCCCCAAGGACGAGGAGGAGACCATGGACGTGAAGGGCCGCTGCCTGCTGACCGGCCTGCCCAAGGTGGTCACCGTCAGCTCCACGGAGATGATGGATGCCTTTGAGGAGCCGGTGGAGCGGATCATGGAGGCCATCCACTCCGTACTGGAACGGACGCCGCCGGAGCTGGTGGCGGACATCTCCACCAACGGCATCGTCATGACGGGCGGCGGCAGCCTGGTCTCCGGCTTTGACAAGCTGGTGACGGCCCGGACCGGCATCCACACAGTGATTGCCGACGACGCTATCAGCTGTGTGGCGCTGGGCACCGGCAAGAGTCTGGACTCCCTGAACGCCATGCAGGACGGCACGATGAATCTCAGCCGCCGCAAGCAGATGAACTGATGTGTGACGCAGCGGCCGCGGGCTGGCACCCGCGGCCGTTTTCTCCGCTGACAGCCCGGAGAGCTGTTGCGAAAACGACTGCACCCCTGCGGAGCGGGGCATATACTTTGCGGGAAGAGTAGGAAACGGCACAGGCATATCCCGTGCTTTACGATCAAGGACAAGGAATGAAAGTATGCTAGAGTTCAAACCAGTGACAAAGCAGGAGGCCCCCCGCCTCCGGCGGTATTACCAGACCTGTGAGTTCGGCCTGTGTGAGTATTCCGTGGGCACCAAGCTCATGTGGAAGGCCGCGCTCCACCCGGCCTGGGCGGAGATTGCCGGATGCCTGGTGGTCCGCAATGAGATCGACGGCCAGGTAGTCTTCGACTACCCGGTTCCCGGCCCGGAGGGGGACGAGGATGCGGCCCTGGAGGCCATTGAGAACGACTGTCTGGAGCGGGGTATCCCCCCGGTGATCTCTGTGGTGCCGGAGTGCAGGGCCGCCAAGCTGCTGGGCCGGTATCCCTATGTGCGGGTCAGCGATGTGCGGACCTGGCGGGACTACGTCTATTACCGGGAGGATTTGCAGTTCTTCGCCGGGCGGCGGTACTCCGGCCAGCGGAACCACATCAACAAGTTCCGGTCCAAGTGGCCGGATGCGCAGTTCCGCCCCCTGACGGCGGCGGACGCACCGGTGATCGAGCAGTTCTGGCAGGACTATGAGGCGGAGTTCCCCAAGGACAGCAACGCCAAGGCCAAAAATGAGCTGGAGCTGGCCAAGAAGATGCTGAAGATGACCGGCAAGCCCTACTTTTTCACCGGCGGCATGTTTGACGGGGAGAAGCTGATCGCCCTGTCCCTGGCGGAAAAGTGTGGGGACACCCTGATCATCCACATTGAAAAGGCCCTCTACTCCTATACCGGTGTATATCCTGCGCTGGTCCAGGCATTCGCCGACGCCTTTGGCGATGGCTGCCAGTGGATCAACCGGGAGGATGACGCGGCGGACAAGGGCCTCAGGACTTCCAAGCTCCAGTACGGCCCGGCCAGGCTGGCGCCCAAGTACCGGTTCGATCCCCAGAATGAGCTGCTGAACCACGTGCAGGCCATTCCGGAGCTGAAGACGGAGCGGCTGACCCTCTCCGCCCTGACAGAGGCGGATATCCCCGCCTACAACGCCCTGGTGCTGGACGCCGACCGGAACCGCTGGTGGGGCTATGACGATGTGGGCGGCCTGGGCGGCCGGGTGGAGGAGCGGAGCTTCTTCGACGTGGCGAAACGGGATTTTGAAAACCGGCAGGCGGTGAACTTTGCCGTCCGGCTGGATGGGAAGCTCATCGGCGAGGCGGTGCTGTACCGGTTCGACTGCCGGGGCGGCGCGGAGCTGGGCTGCCGGATTGACAAGGCATACGCCGGAAACGGATACGGCACCGAGGCCTTCGCTGCTGTGGCGGAGTGGGGCCTGTACAAAATCCATCTGAGCCGGGTGGTGGCCAAGTGTTACAAGGAGAACCAGGCGTCCTACAAGATGTTGTCGGCCTGTATGCGGAAGAAGGGGGAGGACGACACCTTCTTCTACTTTGAAAAGCTAGTATAAAGCCCATGCCGCCGGTGCCTCAGCACCGGCGGCATGTTTTGATTCAGATGTGCAGATCCGACCGGCGGCAGAAACCGCCTGGGAGAAGGCCCAGCTCCGCGGCCTTGGTGGCTGGGATCCGGCGGGAGAGGCGCTTTCCGGTCCGGTCCTCTGCCAGCACCCATATCTGGGACTCGGCCAGGACCTCCCCGCAGCAAAAGTCCACCGGCTCCAGTTTCAGGATGCGCAGCGCCCCTTCGGCGGGAGCCGTCACTGCAGGTACTCCGGGCCAAAGCTGTGGGGCAGCAGTTCTTCCAGGGTGAAGGTCCGCTCCTCTCCGGCGCCGTTGAGACAGATGATCTCGATGTTGGGGGCAAACTCCCGCAGCACCTGGCGGCACACGCCGCAGGGGACGCAGAGCTCACGGCTCCGCCCGGCGATCACGATGCGGACAAAGTCCCGGTGCCCCTCGCTGACGGCTTTGGCCACCGCGGTCCGCTCGGCGCAGATGGTGGGACCGAAGGAGGCGTTCTCGATGTTGCAGCCGGTGAACACCGTACCGTCGCTGCACTCCAGGGCGGCGCCCACGGGGAAGTGGGAATAGGGGATGTAGGCCCGGTCCAGCATGGCGACGGCCGCGGCCTTCAGTTCTTCACGGGTCATGGAAATACACTCCTTTGCAAGATGCGCTCAACTGACGGCCGGAAGCGACACCCAGCTCACCGGCAGAGCATTCAGGTCGGTGTCCGTGCTGGTGGTGGCCGGGATATCATACTGGACGATCACCCAGCCGCCCAGGGTGGGGGCATCATAAATGTCCCCGAACAGGCCGGACAGGCCGCCGCCCGGCTTTCCCCAGGCGTCCAGAATGTCCTGGCGGCAAAAACCGGACAGGGCCTCAGCGGCTTCATCATTCGTCATGCCCTCGATCTCAGTCAGGGAGGGAACCTCCTGTTCTGCTTTCCCGGAGCCGCAGGCCGTCAGCCCGGCCACCAGAAGGATGGACAGCAGAAACAAATAGACACACCTTTTCACGGTGGCTCTCCCCCCTTACGCCCAGTCGATCTCCCGCTGGGGACGAACCGTTACATCCATGATATCCTTTGCGTCGTAAAATTGCAAGTACCGGTCTCTGGAATGGCGCAGGGTGGTGCCGTCCGGGTGGAGCCGGTCGCAGATGACGGCGCAGAGATCCTTCTTGATATAGCTGAAGCTCTCAATGCCCACGGAGGCAAAGACTCGGAAGCCCTGGCTCTGGAGGTATTGGAACACCGGGCCGGTGTTCTGCCAGTCGTTGCCGTCGGGCCGCTCCCCGTGAGGGTAAAACAGGATGGTAGTGGGACCCACCAGGCTGCCCACCTCGTCAAACCATCGCTGGGTGTCCGCCTGGATGGATTCCAGGCTCTTGGTGCCCAGGCGGATGTGCCCCCAGGTGTGACTGCCGAAGGTCCAGCCGGTGCGCTTGAGCTCTGCGATAATAGGCTTCACCGCCTCGATCTCCTTCTGGCGGTTGGCCTCCCGCTCCGCGGTCCACTCCACATCCTGATCCGTCTGGGTGCGGTAGCCCAGGATGCCCTGATATCCCGTCAGGCTCAGGCAGCCCTTGGCGCCGAAGGGGGAGAAGTCCAGGTGCTCTTCCACAAACTTGTCCAGGATGGGGATGGCGTCCAGGTCCCGGGAGGTCACCTCATTGCCCTGGGGGTCCTTGCCCCAGGAGGCGATCTTGCCATCCTCCCCGATCACCAGCTTGTAGGTGAAGCCATTGGCAAGCATATATTCATAGTAGTTGGTGTCGTCGTAGGAGAGGATCAGGGGCTTTTTGCCCTCCGGCAGGTAGAGGGTGTTCCGAACCATCTTAGGCTGACCGTCCTCGCCGGTGGTCTCGCTCCACACATCGCCGATGTCCACCAGCACGTAGCCCTTGTCATAGACACTCTGGAGGATTTTGTTGTACTCATCCACCGTCACCATGTAATCGTCAATGCCGTTGGCCTGGGCGTCTCCGTCAAAGGCCAGCTCCGGATAGGCCACCACTGGATGGAAGAACAGGTGCTCCACGATGCCGTCATAGGCCGCGTAGGTGACACCGTCCCGAACGCCGCCCTCCGGCATGACCGTGGGGTCTGAAATCTCATAGGGTTCCGGCTCCGGCAACTCCGGGGCCTCCTCTTCCGGAGTCGGGTCTCCGGCGGCATTTTGAGCGGAGCCGCCAGCGGAGGCTCCCTGCCCGCAGGCAGCCAGGGAGAGCAGCATCAGCGCGGCAAGCAGCAGTGCGGTAAAACGGCGCATGATCGGATGTTCCTTTCTGTCGATTTTTGTCGGTGACCATAGTATAGCAGGAAACCGGACAGGAAAGAACAACAAAAAAATGACAAAATAAGAACAGGGCGGCAACGGTTGCCCTGAGACCGCAAAAAAGTGGCTGCAGCCACTCTTTTAGAGCTGCAGACCCAGCGCGCAAAACCTGCCCGCCATAGGAGACGGACAGGTCTTGCACAGATGGGGCGGGAAGTGGTTTCGGCCGTGCGCAGGAGGCGGCTGAACCCAGAATTTGATGCGCCTGCGGGCACGAATGCCGCGGCGGCCCCGGTTCCCTTACCGCTTGTCCCCCGGCCGGAAGATGGCCGCCATGAGCACGCCCGCCACCACGGCGGCCGTGACGCCCCCCGCCGCAGCGGTGAGCCCGCCGGTGAAGATGCCGATCCAGCCATCGGAGGCCACCGCCTCCCGGACGCCCTTGGCCAGCGTGTGGCCGAAGCCTGTCAGGGGGACCGTGGCCCCGGCGCCGCCCCACTGGGCCAGGGGCTCATACAGCCCCAGGGCACTGAGCAGCACGCCCACTACCACGTATCCGGTGAGAATGCGGGCGGGGGTCAGCTGAGTCTTGTCGATGATGATCTGTCCCACGGCGCACAGGATACCGCCGCAGAGAAACGCGTTGAGATATTCCATGAGATGTCTCCCCCTCTTTTCATAAGAGCAGTGTGCCCGGTTCCGGCGGGATTATGCAGTGCGGCCCGGAGACACAGATCTCCGGGCCGTGATGAAACCATGGGGTGAAAAGAGATGTTTATTCCGCATCCTGGAGTGCGCCGTATCCCTCTTCTCCGGTTCGGACTTTGATGACGTTCTCCACGTCGTAGATAAAGATCTTGCCGTCGCCGATATGGCCGGTGTACAGAACTTTTTTGGCGGTCTCTACCACCAGGCGCACAGGCAGCCTGCACACCACAATGGACACTTGAATGCTGGGCAGCATAGTGGCCTCCACCCTGGCCCCCCGGAAGTAGCCCTCGGTCTTGCCCCGCTGTTCGCCGCAGCCCATGACGTTGATGGCAGTCATGCCGGTGATGCCGATGTCGAACATGGCCCGCTTCAGGGCATCGAACCGCTCCATCTTGCAGAGAATGTCCACCTTGGTCATCTTGACGCCGGGGGAAGCGGATACCGCATCTGCCGGGGCAGTGACCACCTCCACCGGCACCGCCTCCTGCACCGGGACCGGCGCGGCGGCCGGGGCGGCAGGATTCAGCACAGCAGCGCCGTCCGGGGTATCGTCATAGGCAAAGGCAAAGCCGCCATAGGCGGTGGGCAGGCCGTGCTCGGTGATGTCCAGTCCCTTGACCTCCTCCTCGGGTGAAACCCGCAGGCCGATGGTATGCTTGAGCACCTGGAACACAATGGTAATGGTGACAATGGTCCAGACCGCCGTGGCCGCTACACCCAGGCACTGAACGCCGAAGAAATGGAAGCCGCCGCCGTAGAACACACCGCCGTCCACTGCCAGCAGTCCGGTGAGCAAGGTACCTGCGGCCCCACAGACGCCATGGACAGAGATGGCGCCCACCGGGTCGTCAATCTTCAGCACAGAGTCAAAGAAGTTTACGGAGATAGGCAGCAGCAGGCCGGCTGCGATGCCGATGATGGCGGCGCCGCCGATGGAAACCGCATCACATCCGGCGGTGACGGCCACCAGTCCCGCCAGGGCGGCATTCATCGTCATGCCCACATCTGGCTTTTTATAGCGGAGCCAGGTGTACAGCATGGTGACGCAGCAGGCGACGGCAGCAGACATATTGGTGTTGACGAAGATCAGCCCCGCGGAGACCAGAGTGTTGTCTCCGGTCATGGAGACGGTAGAGGCCCCATTGAACCCAAACCAGCAGAACCACAGGATGAACACACCGAGGGCACCGAGAGAGAGGCTGTGGCCCAGGATGGCCCGGGGTTTGCCGTCCTTGTCGTATTTGCCCAGCCGGGGGCCGAGGATGGCGGCGCCGATACAGGCACAGATGCCACCCACCATGTGGACCGCCGTGGAGCCGGCAAAGTCGTGGAAGCCCAGATCACTGAGCCAGCCGCCGCCCCAGATCCAGTGGCCGGAGATGGGATAGATGAAGGCAGAAATGCAGAAGGAATAGATACAGTAGGAGAGGAATTTTGTTCGCTCCGCCATGGCGCCGGAGACGATGGTGGCGGATGTGGCGCAGAAAACGGTTTGGAAGATCAGATAGGCGAACAGGGGCACGCCCTCCGGCAGGATGGCGGAGTAGTCCCCCTGGACCATAGGGTCCAGGCCGCCGATCAGGGCCCCGCCGCTGGCGAACATCAGGCCGAAGCCCAGCAGCCAGTAGACCGGCGTGCCGATGCAGAAGTCCATGAGATTTTTCATGAGGATGTTGCCTGTGTTCTTGGCCCGGGTGAAGCCGGCCTCGCACATGGCGAAGCCCGCCTGCATCAAAAAGACCAGCGCCGCGCCTACCAGGACCCAGATGGTGTTGACTGATGAATACATCGTGTTCCCTCCTAAATCACCACGGGCGGCGGCCGCGCGTCACGCCGCGCCTTGGAACAAATACAGGCAAGGGCGTCTGTGAGATGGTCTCACAGGCGCCCTTGCCTTTGATGGAGAACACTTTACCACGGTAGACGGACAGCGTCAAGACACGTTCTTCACAAGAAATCTGCCGAATCCGCCAAAAATTTATCCGAAATTTATATAGGTTGACCAATTACTCCCGGACGGCGCTCAGGCGCACGGCGTGGCAGATGGAGGGGATGGACTCCCCCTGGCCAGAAGAGGTGGGGGAGAGCAGCGCCCCGGTGGGGGCGAAGAGAATGGTCTTCCACTTGCCCTCCCGCATCTTGCGCAGGAGATAGCCGTTGAGCACGGAGGCAGAGCAGCCGCAGCCGGAGGCTCCGGCGTGCATATCCTGGTGCTTCCGGTCATACAGCAGCAGGCCGCAGTCCTGGAACTGGGGGCCCATGTCCACACCGTCCCGCTGGAAGAAGTCCCGGACGATGGCGTGGCCCAGCTCTCCCAGGTCACCGGTGAGGATCAGGTCGAAGTCCGCGGGCTTGTACCCGGTGTCCCGGAAGAAGGCGGAAAGGGTGTCGTAGGCTGCGGGGGCCATGGCGGCGCCCATGTTGTTGGCGTCCGTAATGCCCTTGTCCACGATCCGGCCGCAGGTGACGTGGGTGACGTAGGGGCCGGGGCCGTCGCTGCCCAGGATGGTGCAGCCAGCCGCAGTGGTCGTCCACTGGGCGGTGGGCGTCCGCTGGCTGCCGTAGGGCACCGGCATCCGGTACTGCCGCTCGGCGGTGCAGAAGTGGGAGGAGGTCAGGGCGGCGGCCCGGTCGGCGTAGCCGCCGTCGATCAGCAGGGACGCCAGGCTCAGGCTCTCTCCCATGGTGGAGCAGGCACCGTAGAGCCCGTAGAAGGGCACCCGGAAGTCCCGCAGGCCGAAGGAGGAGCCGATACACTGGTTCAACAGATCTCCGGCCAGGATATAGTCCAGGTCCTCCGGCGTCAGCTCCGCCTTCTCCAGCGCTCGCTGAAGGACCGTCTTCTGCATGGCGGACTCTGCTTTCTCCCAGGTCTTTTCCCCGAAGAAGGAGTCGTTGCTGATCTCGTCAAAAAAGTCCGCCAGGGGGCCCTGGCCCTCGAATTTCCCCCCAATATTGGAAAAGGAGAGGACGGAGGGGGGATGGGCCAGGGCCACGGTCTGGCGGCCCAGACGCTTGTCATTCATGATGCGCCACCTCGCAATTGAAGAAAGTTTTCGTAGCTAGATTGTCCCAAAGAGGCAAAAATATGAGGCCCGGCGGAAGCCGGACCTCTGAAAGGTCATTCCTGTTCATATCGAAACGGCAGGCCACAGGCGTAGCAGGAAGCCCGATTGCCCTTCTGGCGGCGGCCGCACCGGGGGCAGGTGACGACCTCCTCTGTCCGGGCGGGAAAGACGGCGGGGGCGGCAGGCGGGCTTTCAACTCGGGTGCCAGCAGGTGTGCCAGATCCGCTCTCCAAAACAGCCAGGCGCGCCTTTAATGTGGCGATCTCCTGATCCTGGGCGCGGTCACGTCCTACGGCGTCCGCACGGATACGGGCGATGTCCGGCAGCAGGAGCACTGCCAGCAGACCGATCAGCTGCCCCAACAGGCACAACAGGAAGCTGAACCAGAAGGAGTAGCCCTTTTCCCGGCCATAACGGCCACAGAAGAAGCTGATGACTGCCCAGGTCATGACGATCAGGAGGGAGAGGATCGAGGCGTCGTTCGCATCAAGGTTCAGCGCAGCAAACATAGCGGCACCTCCTGTACTTATTCATGTTCATATTGAAACGGCAGGCCACAGGCGTAGCAGGAATCCCGATTGCCCTTCTGGTGGCGGCCACACCGGGGGCAGGCGATGACCTCCTCCGTCCGGGCGGGGAACACGGCGGGGGCGTCCGGCGGACGCTTGGGGGGCGCTGCTTGAGCATCCGCTGCCGGGGCGGCAGGCTCCGGGGTGGGCGTTGGTTCCAAAGCCTGCTCCAGTTCGGCCATCCGTTGGCGTAGAGAGGACAGCTCCTGCTTCAGATGGTCGGACTCGTACTGCTCCTGCATCCGATCTGGTAGAAGAATCAGAATAAGCAAGCAAATGAGCCTGCCAAAAAAGCCCAGCAGGATACACAATGCAGTGGAATACCCTTTTTGGCGGCCCACAATGGCACACATAGCGGCAAACAGCAGGCCGATCAAAAAGGAGATGAGCATTGCAGAGGACACGGACAGCAGATGATACATACAGCTCCCTCCTTTTGCCCCATCATAGCACAGAAAAAACGACTTGAACAGACCTGTTTTCAGAGAAAACGGGCAGTTAGCCTCTGCTAATGTTCAAAAAACTCTGTACAACTGTTCCGCGTGGTGGTATAATCTTCATCTAATGGAAACATCCCGGTCAGGAGGCGCATACCATGAAAGAAGAGATGCGGACATTTGGATACCTCTGCCCCCAGTGCGGCAAAACCGTCATGGGGACCCGATCTGTCTTTGCGCTGGAGGCATCCAACGCCGAGGTGGAGTGCGCCTGCGGCAAGTCTGCCCTGAAGGTGGAGTTCGACGGGACAGAGTACCACATCTACGTCCCCTGCGGCATCTGCGGGGAGACCCATGAGGCCCACTGCCCGCCGGAGCGGGTGCTCCGGGGCGCCACCGCCCTGGGCTGCGCCAAGACGCGGCAATTCTGCTGCTTTATCGGCCCGGAGGGGACGGTGGAGAAAAACCTGCGGGATCTGGCGGTGCTGGCGGAGAAGGAGCACCAGCAGCAGGAGGACGGCGAAGAGGCATTTGTGGACAACGTCATCATGTACGAGATCCTGTCTGAGCTGAAGGATATCGCCGCCCGGCCGGATGGAATCACCTGCGCCTGCGGCAGCGGACGGTACGGTATGGAGATCCGCCGCAGCGCCGTGGATCTCATCTGCCGGGACTGCGGGGCCAAGCTTCGGATCCCGGCCGCCACGGACCGGGACTTGGACGATCTCTGCTGCCACATGAAGCTGGTGATCCCCGGAAAGCGGAACTGATCCGCTCCACCGGTCCGGCCATGGGACGGAAAAGCGCACCCTGGCCCAAAACCACGCCGCCGCAGGGCGGCTTTTTCCTGGCCGGAGATGCCCGGCTGGATATAGACACCGGGGCCGCGGCCCCATGGAAAGGAAGGAACCTGCTTTGATCTCACTGCTGGCGCGGCTGTTTATCAAACCGGACCCGGCCCGGGAAGAGCCGGAGACCCGCAGGGCCTACGGCGTCCTCTGCGGGATTGTGGGCATCTGCCTGAACGTGCTGCTGTTCGCCGGAAAGTTTCTGGCGGGCACCCTCTCCGGGTCCATCGCCATCACGGCGGACGCCTTCAACAACCTGTCGGACGCCGGGTCCTCCTTCGTGACACTGGTGGGGTTTCAGCTGGCGGGGCAGAAGCCGGACTCCGAACACCCCTTCGGCCACGGGAGGATGGAGTACGTCTCCGGCCTGGCGGTATCGGTCCTGATCCTGCTGATGGGCCTGGAGCTGGGGAAGACGTCCATTGAGAAGATCCTGCATCCGGAACCGGTGGACTCCAGCCCGCTGATCTTTGCGATCCTCTGCGCGTCCATTCTGGTGAAGCTGTATATGTTCCTCTACAACCGGCGGCTGGGGAAGAAGCTGGCCTCTCCCGCCATGGAGGCCACCGCCATGGACTCCCTCAGCGACAGTGTGGCCACCGCCGCGGTGCTGATCGCCACGCTGGTGGGCCGTTTCACGGGCCTGGAGATCGACGGCTGGTGCGGCGTGCTGGTGGCGGCCTTTATTCTCTGGTCCGGCATCAATGCGGTGCGGGACACGCTGGACCCCCTGCTGGGCACGCCGCCCACCCATGAGTTCGTCCAGCGCATCCGGGATCTGGTGATGGCCCACAGCACCATTCTAGGCATCCACGATCTGATCGTCCACGACTACGGCCCCGGCCGGGTGATGATCTCCCTCCACGCGGAGGTGCCCGCCAACGAGGACGTGCTGGCCCTCCACGATGAGATCGACAACGTGGAGAAGGAGCTGCGGGAGAAGCTGGGTTGCGACGCAGTGATCCACATGGACCCGGTGGTGACGGACGACGGCGTCACCGAGGAGACCCGGCGGCGGGTCCAGACCCTGATCCACTGCATCGACGACGCCATCGACATCCACGATTTCCGCATGGTAGCGGGACCCACCCATACGAACCTGATCTTCGACGCGGTGGTGCCCTTCGGCTTCCGCCTCACGGACCAGGAGGTGGAGCAGAAAATCCGCAGCGCCGTGCGGGCGCTGGACGGCAATTACTACGCCGTGGTGAACGTGGAGCGGTCCTATACGTAAGAGAAAGCAGAGCGGCGGGCGCTATGCGCCCGCCGCTCTGCTGCGCCGATCAGGCTGGATTCGTGCCGAATTCCATATTGGCGTAAATGCGCTCCATGCGGCTGTCTGGGAAATGCTCGTCAAAAAACACATCCACGGCGGAGACGGGGGTCTCTCCGCGGACCCGCTCGGACCAGCGGTCCACTGCCAGCAGGCTCATGGCGCAGTCGAAGACCATGAAAATGGTGAGGACCCAGGTGAGGACCTTGCCGAACCGGTTGGGGATCTTCAAAATCACCTGAGCGACCCGGGGATAGAGGCTTTTGATCCACAGGACGCCCAGAATGCCCCAGAACAAAGAGTAGAGCAGGCAGATCCGGCCGTCGAGATTGAAGGGCATCCGACTGTAATCCCAGGAAGTGGAGCCGAAGAGAGTCTCCTGCCCCCAGGAGAGCAGGTACTCAATGACACTGCCCACCACGGCTCCGCCGAAAAAGGAGATGGAGGAGCTGCGGTTGCGATAGCGGTACAGGGCCAAGGTCATCACCACCGCGCCGATACCGTAGACAGGGTTGAAGGGACCGTAAACCAGGCCGGAGCGGCTTTCGATATACCCGTTGCGGAAGAGGCACCACAGGATCTCCACCACCACGCCCGCAAAGCTGCCGGCGATGCAGATCAAAGCGACCTTGTAAAAGTTGACGCCGGAGGCAAAGCTATCCGCCTGCTCCTCCTCCAGGTCGATAACGGAGTTGGCGGGGGCACGGCGGAAGAGGCCCTTGCGCTGGGAGCTCTCCTGCCCCTCCCGCAGGCGGGTGGTGAGCTCGTCGGCCTTGTCGGAGGCCCACTGATGGGCCTGACGCAGGCAGGAGGAGGCATCCTCCAGCATCTCCACCTCCCGGGTCACGTCGCTGCGCAGGGCGGCTTGCTCCTCCGGAGAGAGGCTTTGCTGGTCGGCCAGCTGTTCGTAATACTCCTCATACTGAACTTCCAGCGCCTTTTCCGCACGCAGGACGTCCTGACTGCAATCCAATAGATCCTTTGTCTGCATAAAAACCTCCTGTCGAAATTTGCCGTTGTGGGATATAGTAGCACACGGAGGGCGTGAAGGCAAGTGCCGCTCCGTTGTGCAGGGGCTGCAGGAGTACAAGAAAAAATCCCGCCACATTGCTGTGGCGGGATTTTTGAAAGTGCAATCGAAGAATCAGCGCTTGGAGAACTGGGGAGCCCGACGGGCGGCCTTGAGGCCGTACTTCTTACGCTCCTTCATACGAGGATCGCGGGTCAGGAAACCGGCCTTCTTCAGGATGGGACGGTTGTCCTCGCTGGCCAGCAGCAGGGCGCGGGCGATACCGTGCCGCAGGGCGCCGGCCTGGCCGGACACGCCGCCGCCGGTGACAGTGGCCACAACATCCATCTTGCCGGTGTTGCCGGTGGCCTCCAGAGGCTGACGGACCAGCATCTTCAGGGTGTCCAGACCGAAATACTCATCAATGCTCCGGCCGTTGACGGTGATGGAGCCGGTGCCGTTGGGGAACAGATGGACGCGGGCCACAGAGGACTTCCGGCGACCAGTGCCATACAGATAGGGCTTCTTGGACTGATACATACTTCAAACTCCTCCTTATTCCGCGTCCAGAGCGACGGGCTTCTGAGCCTGCTGCTCGTAGTTGGCGTCCGCATAGATGTGCAGCCGCTTCAGGGATTCCTTGCCGATGGTGTTCTTGGGCAGCATACCGCGGACAGCCACCTTCATGGCCAGCTCGGGCTGCTCCTGCATCAGGATGCGGTAGGGGGTCTCCTTCAGGCCGCCAATCCAGCCGGAGTGGGTACGGTACATCTTCTGGGTGCCCTTCTTGCCGGTCAGCACAGCCTTGCCGGCGTTGATGATGATGACATAGTCACCGCAGTCGGCGTTGGGGGTGAAAGTGGGCTTGGTCTTGCCGCGCAGCAGGTCGGCAGCCCGGACAGCGGTCTTGCCCAGGGGCTTGCCCGCGGCGTCCAGGATGTACCACTTACGCTCAATGTTGGCCTTGTTTGCCATAAAAGTGGACATGGTGTTTCCTCCGTATATTGAAATTCTTTGCTTTGCTTTACAAATCAAGAGCTCCGGGTTACAATCGGAGCAAGGATATTTATACCACGGCGGCGGGGGAATGTCAACGGGGATTTCATTTAACCGGGATAAATCTCTGAATTTCTCTTGATACCTCTTATTATCTCCTGATTTCTCGCGTTCTATTTTGATTTTTCGGGGGAAGGCCCTGTACGCCGAAACGCCTGGGGGCGCTGGATCTTCTGCGCGGCCGGCCTTATGCGGATTCTCTGCGCCGCTGCTATGGCAGAAGCCCTGGGGAGATCGCTCGCTATCTCTGCTGGGAGATGGCGGACCGGGGCACCGGCCCCATCCGACTGCCGGCGGTGGGGGACGATGGGCCGGACCGCTTCGCCATGTTTTTGGGCGAGAGAAAACCGGACGAGCGTTACATCGTCCGGTTCCCGCAGAATGTCGATGGGGACTATGAAGCGTATGGGCATCCGGTGTGGATGTACGGCCCGTACCCGGTGCGGGGCGTCTACACCCAGCCCATGAGGGCTATTCCGGCCACGGAAGCCTGTTACGTCATCGGGAATGAATCGGAAAAACTGACGGAGGTCCGGCTGCGGGTGGACGCAGGCCTGGACGAATCCGTCTCCATCCCCGCCCCGCCGTCCCTGACCATCTGGCGGTTTACAGGCGGGGACATGGGCTGGCGCCTGGTGGACCGGTATTTTGACGCCCGGGGCGAAGAACTGCCCTGACGTTTGAAAACAATATGTAATGCTACAAGATCCACTGGACCAACAGCAGCAGCACAAATCCCGGCAGGCCCAGGACGGCGATCACCAGGGCATTCCACAGGTTCAGCCCCAGGGCGATGCCGGTGAGGCCCGCCGTCAGCCGTACGGCCCCTAGGGCCAGAAACCCCAACAGGGTGTTCAGCAGTAGTTTCAGCGCCAGGCGGAAGGGGGAGCTGAACACCCGGATCAGAGCGACGAGAAAGAAGCCCGCCAGGATGGCGGCGATGATCTTCTGACTCAGGTCCATGTGGACGCCCCCTCCAGCCCGGCGGCGGCCGCCGCCTCGGGACTCCGCTCCTTGATGGCGCGGATCAGATAGTTGCACCGGGCCTTCACGGCGCTGATCTGGTAGACGCAGGACTCCACCAGCTCCGGGTCCAGGGCCTGGTCGAACTGGCGATAGGCCTGGGCCAGGTCCCCCTGGGCCTCCAGCAGCTCGGCCTTCAGGGTCAGCAGCTCCGGGTCGGGGCGGGCGGCTTTCTTGGCAAAAACAGGTTTCATGGCAGTGTCCCTCCTATCCATATTCTTACGGGGAGTTTGGACAAATATGCCAGCTTTCATACAAGGAGGCAGGAAGAACATGCCAACAGAACAGGAGAACTTCATGGCCCAGGCTCTGGCGCTGGCGGCGGAGGCCGCGGCGGCGGGGGAGGTGCCCGTGGGCTGCGTTATCGTCCGGGACGGGGAAATCGTGGGCCGGGGCCGCAACCGGCGGGAGGAGAAGCAGGCCACCGCCTCCCATGCGGAGATGGAGGCCATTGCCCAGGCCAACGAGCACCTCGGCACCTGGCGGCTGGATGACTGCGAACTGTACGTGACGCTGGAGCCCTGCCCCATGTGCGCGGGGGCTATCCTGAATGCCCGTATCCGCCGGGTTTGGTACGGCGCCCGGGACGAGGCCTTCGGTGCCTGCGGCGGCGTGACCAACCTGTTTATGGAGAGCTTCCCCAACCGGCCCGCCCTGGTGGGCGGCATTCTGGGAGAGGACTGCCGCCGGGTGCTGGCGGATTTTTTTGCCGGGCTCCGGGGCGGAGAGAAAAATCGACCCTCAGATTTGATTTAAGACTTTTGTAACAATTGATGCTGGTTTGCTTAACAACTCTCTAGTATCTTAATACTTGCAAGAGACAAAACTTCTTTTCATCCAATCTTCCAAAAAATAGGGAAACGGACCAGCCGAAAGGCTGGTCCGTTTCTCGATTTCCCCGGTATTTGTGAACAAACGGAAAATCCCCGCGGCGGGCACTCCCGGCCGCGGGGATTTTGTGATAAACTGTCAGGTATTGTCCCAGGGCGCGGCCAGTACCGCCGTCCGCTGGAGCAGGAAGCCGAAAAGCGTCACGGCGCCGCCCAGGTAGAACAGCAGCCGGGCCGGATCCGGCCGGTCCGCCAGAGTGGCCAGGCAGAAGGCGATGGCCAGCGCCGCATAGACGGCGAAGCGGCGGGTCCGCCCCGCCCGGAAGGCGAAGGAGGACAGCCGGTAGAAGGCCAGAGCCAGGAACACCACCGCCAGCAGCTCCGTGTAGTAATCTGTGAGGGACGGGTCTACGGACACCACCCGGTAGGTCAGCACCAGCCGCACCACTAGGCAGCAGACGGGCACCAGCAGCAGAGGACTCTGAAAGGGCTTGCGCGCCCCGCCCTCCGGCCGGATGCGGCAGGCAGGCACAGCGGGAAGCAGGCTGGCCGCCGAGAGAAGAGACAGCAGACCCACCACCAGATGCTCCCTGCCGGAGAAGAGCTGACTGCCCTGGGCGGTCACAAAAACGGTCACCGTCTCTCCGCTGCCGGTGAGGGCGCTGGCGCCGGAGAAGCCGAAGAGCAGGTCCAGAACGCCGGAGGCTGCCAGCAGGAAGAGCCCCATCACCGCCGGAGTGAGCAGCCCGGGGGAAGCCACGGAGAAGCCTGTGGGAAAGAGGGGTGGGTCCTCTCGGTCCGCAGGCAGAAGAGGCCGGGCCGCCAGCAGGCAGACTGCCGCCAGAACCACGAACCAGGCCACCAGCAGGATGGCGTACAGATTGCCGGGGATGGGGAGGCCTGTGTCCACCTCGAACCCAGTGCTGCGCTGAAGCAGCCGCAGCAGGAATGCCCCCACGCCGCCAATGGCGGCCAGCAGGGGCCAGAGCACGTATTTCTTCATAGGAGCCGATCTCCTTATCATGACAGATTTTCAAAAGCCAGTATACCACGGGAAAGGCTGTTTGTCCATGCCGGCCTCATTTTCCGCCCTCCGGGCGCATACAGTGAAGGGACAGGCCCGCAGACGGGGAACAAAAGAGGAGGAATTTCCATGAGACGCCATTCTGATCTGCACCAGAGCGCCGCCATCTCCGCGGTGCTGCTGGTGCTGCTGTTTGCCCTGCCCCTGGCGGTGGTAGTGCCCTTTCAGACAGAGCTTTTCTCCGATGATCCCATCGCTGTGGAGTCGGAGCGGGAGCCCTTTCAGCCGGGGGACCTGGACGGAGAGATGGTGCTGAAGGTTCTGGCGGGGGACACGGTGGAGGAGATGACCCTGGGAGAGTATCTGGTGGGCGTGGTCCGGGCGGAGATGCCCGCCTCCTTTGAGCCGGAGGCTTTGAAAGCCCAGGCGGTGGCGGCCCGGACGTACACCCTGTACAAGATGCAGACCGGCGGCAACCACGGCGACACCGCGGACATCTGCACGGACTCCACCTGCTGCCAGGCGTATATCTCGGAGGAAAACGCCCGGAACAACTGGGGCGAGAACGCGGACGCCTATGAGGAAAAGATCGAGACCGCCGTCCGGGAGACCGACGGAGAGACCATCCTGTACGGCGGCGTGCCCATCCTGGCGGTGTTCCACTCCTGCTCCGCCGGGCAGACCCGCTCCTCCGGCCAGGTGTGGGTCAGCGACCTGCCCTATCTCCAGGCGGTGTCTTCGCCGGAGCCTGCGGACAGCATCCCCAACTATTACAGCCGTGTGGAATTCACGGCGGAGGAGTTCCGGGAGAAGGTCCTGGCCTCCTATCCGGAGGCGGACCTGTCCGGCGACATCAGCGGCTGGCTGCAAAACGCCGTGACGGACACCGCCGGCAGCGTGGAGTCGGTGGACGTGGGCGGCGTGAGCATGAAGGGCAGCACTTTACGGAGCGTCCTGGGGCTGCGGTCCGCCTGCTTCGAGTGGGAGGCGGCGGACGGCAAGCTGGTGTTCTTCGTCACTGGCTACGGCCACGGCGTGGGTATGAGCCAGTACGGCGCCAACCAGATGGCCAAGGAGGGAGCGGACTACCGGACGATCCTCACCCACTATTATACCGGCGTCACCGTGGAGCCCTATACTACTGCCGCCATGGGGTGACTCTTTACAAAAAAGCCGGAAATGTGGTAAAATACAATCTTCCAGGGGAGCTTCTGCGGAAGGGAGGACATGATGAGACGAAAGCTCGCGGCACTGCTGCTGTGCCTGCTGCTGGTGTTCCAGCTGTCGCCGGTCCCGTCGGGGGCGGCGGAGACGGTGTATTTCACCGCAGTCAACAAAAACGTGCTGACGCTGTCGGACGACACCATGCCCTTCTGGTCCGGCGGCTATCTGTATGTGCCCAGCACTATCTTCACCGGCGTGGGCCGGGATCTGGGCGTGTCCTACTACCCCAATATTGCCCGGCAGACCGTGTTGCTGTATGTGGACAAGACGGTATACAGCTCCCTGGTATTTGACCTGAACAAGGACTATGCCATCGACAACGAGGGCAACCTGTATTTCCAGAAGCCCATCCAGCGGGGTGGCGTGATCTTCCTGCCCATCTCTCTGATCGCCCGGTGCTTCGGCCTGCTCTACTCCACCGTGGAGGTGGACCGGGGCTATCTGGTTTGGGTGCGCAATCCGGATATGGATATGGAGGAGCGGTACTTTGCCGACGCCGCCAAGTCCCGGATGGACTACGAGTACAACCAGTACCTGCGGAACCAGAGTGCGGAAGAGGACATCGCGCCGGAGGAAACGGAGCCCTCCACCGTCACCGGGCAGCGGATTTATCTCTGCGTGGAGGCCGCGGACCCGGAGCGGGTGAAGTCCCTGCTGGACATTCTGGACCGCTATGACGCCCACGCGGCTTTCTACTGTACGGAGGCGTTCCTGCGGGAAGGTGGCGACCTGCTGCGGCGAATGACCGCCACAGGGCAGGCCATCGGGCTGGCGGTGGACGCCGCGGCGGACCGCCCGGTGACGGAACAGCTGGAGACGGGGAACCGCCTGCTCTCCCAGGCCGCCAGCGTCAAGACCCGGCTGGCTTGGATTGAAAACGCCGGGGAGGAGTCTGTCTCCGCGGCGGAGGCGGCGGGCTTCTGCCCGCTGGACCCGGATCTGGACCGGGCGGCGTATCCCCTCAGCAGCACCGGCGCCGCCGACACGCTGCTCCAGCGGGTGACCAGCCGGGGCGGCGAGGTCACTGTCTGGCTGGGCGACAGCGCCAACGCCGCAGGGCTTGGGACGTTCCTGTCTGCGGCGGAGGCGGCGGACGACCGCTGTCTGGCCATGACGGAGACGGTGTCCTGACCTGCCAAGATTTACAAAATATTCAACATACCGCCCCGGGAGCGGATATAATAGAGGATATCAAGAATCGGCTGTGTCTGTGAACAGGCGGACGCCGCGGGCGGCAGAACCAGCGAAGAGAGACATATCGAAATGGGAGGGAGCGCCATGGGCCGCAACATCCTGGTCGTGGAAGACGACCGCAATATCTGTGATTTGATCCACATGTACCTGGTGAAGGAGGGGTTCGACGTCCGCATCGCCGGAGACGGCGGCAAGGCCATTGAGGAGTTTCAGAAGCAGGTTCCGGACCTGATCCTGCTGGACATCATGCTGCCGGTGATGGACGGCTGGTCGGTGTGCGCCAAAATCCGGGAGACCAGCAAGGTGCCCATCATCATGCTGACGGCCAAGGGCGAGGTGTTCGACCGCATCCAGGGCCTGGAGATGGGGGCGGACGACTATGTGGTGAAGCCCTTTGAGATGAAGGAGCTCATCGCTCGGATCAATGCAGTCCTGCGGCGGACGGAGATCCCCAACGACACCAGCAAACGGCTGACGTTCGACAAGCTGGTGATTGACCTGGACTCCTACGAGCTGATCGTGGATGGGAAGAAAATCGACACGCCCCCCAAGGAGCTGGAGCTGCTGTATCATTTGGCCTCCACCCCCAACCGGGTGTACACCCGGAACCAGCTGCTGGATGAGGTGATCGTGACGGCACAGCAAAGAATGAGTCTGAGGAGCGGAGGTAGATAGAATGGCATTTTTTCAGTATCTTGTGTTTGACGGGGAGAACCTGCCACTTCCGGATTCTTATGAGGTGGAGCTGGAGGATGTGGAAGCGGATTCCGGCGGTGAGACGGAGGCGGGGACGACACAGAGGGATGTGGTGCGGCATGGTGTTGCGCGGATCCCGGTGTCGTTTTCTGTTACAGCGAAGTGGCTTAAGAAGCTGGCAGGGTATGCGAAGCTGGATAAGATCAGCGTGCAGTATTTTGATGTGGAGACAGTGGAACTGAAACTGGCAGAGATGTATGTGACGGGGTATAAGGCGAAGCTGAAAAAGGATACCAGTTATAAGGGATTGTGGACGGTTAGATTTACGTTGAAGGAGATGTAGGATGGTGCTATACTTGGAGTATCAGATTAAGAGTACAGTCATAAAAAATATTATTTATAAGAAAAAGTATCGTTTTATTTATTGCATAATGGCATTTTTGCTTGTGCAATGCTGATTTATAAAATGGAGGTAAGTATATGCATTATAACAAAGATATGCTCCGTATAGCTCAAATGGAAGAGGGCGAGAAGATATATCATTATACAACAATTGACGCATTAATTAATATTGTTTCTAGAAAAGAATTATGGGTTACAAAATGGGATTATTTAAATGATATGGATGAACTCACAGTTGCAGAGGATGTATGTGCAGTAGTTTTGAGAGAAGAAAATGTAAAATCAGAAGTAATCCAGGACGTAAAAAAATATATAAAGGAAAGTATTAGAGGAAATGCCTTGTCAGATTCGTATTATATCTGTTCTTTCTCTCATAATAAGGATAGCCAATTGTTGTGGTCGAATTATTCCAATTATGATGGCATCAATATAGAGATTGATTTTGCAAAATTTAGAGAAAATTTGAATCATAGTATTATGTGGGACGGTTTGGTGAATTATGATTTTGAATCACAAAAAGAATGTTTAAAGAGAACGTTTTGTGACGAGATCATAGGTGTTGCTGATTTTGGAAATATAAAATCTTTAGAGGAGATTAATAAATTACAAGCTAGAGAGTACGAAATACTCATTTCGCATATGTCAATTATATGTGAACTGTATAGTATGTTTTTTAAAAGAAGTTGTTTTAAAGGGGAGAACGAATATCGATTTGTGTTTGCTGTTGATAAAAAACAAGAAATCAGCTTTAGAAACAAAAATAGTATAGTAATACCGTATATAAAAAAAGAGATAGAAAGCATCGATTTTATTACAAGAATAACTATTGGACCAACAAATCAAATTGATATTGCGACGAAAGGGATAAAGGAGTTATTACATTATTATCAGAGAGATGTTGATGTTGTAAAATCCGAAATACCATTGCGTTTTTAAATAGTGCGAATAAGTCTATAGTTTCTAATTTGTAAAAACAATAACGTTACATAGCATCAGTCGTTCAGTTGGCAGGTGCTTTTTTCGTGGGGAAATGGAGGTGGTGGGATGTATCCGGTGTCGGATGCTTTTCTGAGGGCAGTCAGGAGTAATACAAGAAAATATTTCTGGACGGGTACGATCATTACTAAGGGCGGAATGACGTATGAGTTCGGGGCGAAGGAGATTGTAAAGGGCTCCGGGTATATTTCCAGGCAGTGCTGCGGGAGTACGGAGATTGAACTGGGGATGGTGTATGCGGCGGAGATGGGGATCACGTTTCTGAGTGATATTGATCGGTACACGCTGGAGGATGCACAGGTGACGCTGGTGTTTCACCTGGTGCTGGCGGATGGTTCGGTGGAAGATGTGCCGATGGGAGTTTTTGAGGTCAGTGAGGCGAACCGGCTGGCAAAGTGCCTGGAACTGAAAGTCTATGATTTTATGCTGCGGTTTGATAAGAGTTTCAACGGGTTTGAGACTGTGGGGACTGCTTATGATTTTATTGCTTTGTGCTGTAAGCGGTGCAAGGTGGAGTTTGCGAATAAGAGGGCGGAGATTGATGCCATGCCGAATGGCGGGGTAACGCTTTCTGTTTATACTGAAAATGATATTGAGACCTGCCGGGACATGCTGTTTTATGTGGCACAGGTTCTGGGAGGTTTCTTTATTATCAACAGGGAGGGAAAACTGGAACTGAGAAAGTACGGGAAGGATCCTGTGATGAAGGTGGAGCAGAGACACCGGTTTTCTTCCAGCTTTTCGGATTTTATCACCAGGTATACGGCGGTGAGTTCTACGAATAAGCAGACGCAGATTGCAGAGTATTATGCTCAGGATCCGGATAACGGGCTGACCATGAATCTGGGAGTGAATCCGCTTCTGCAGTTTGGGCTGGAGGAGACCAGGGAGATGCTGTGCAGGAATATCCTGGCAGATCTGTCTGTGATCCGGTATGTGCCTTTTGATTCGGATACCATCGGGAACCCTGCCCTGGATCCGGGGGATGTGCTGACATTTGCAGGAGGACAGGCGGATGAGGGACAGATCACCTGCATCACTTCCATCAGACAGAAGATCGGGGGAAAGCAGAGCCTGAAATGTGTGGGGAAGAACCCGAGGCTGGCTCAGGCAAAGTCAAGGAATGACAAGAATATTTCGGGGCTGCTGAACCAGATTGAGGATAATGCGAAGACTGGGAAGATCGGGATCCATACGTTTACCAATGCTTCCGCGCATGAGATCGGGCAGACGAAGGTGAAGCTGGTCAGTATCCAGTTTGCTTCTTCTGAGGAAAACCATATGCAGTTTTTTGCACAGGTTGTAGTGGATGTGGCTGCGGATCCTGTGGAACGGTCTGCGGAGGCTTCTGGGACTGTGGTGATTCCGTTTCCGGGCGAAAGCGGCAGTGGAACTGGAAGTGGTACAGGTGGTTCTGATGGAACTTCTGAGAGTAGTAAAACTGAAAATGATGTGACAGGAAATGCTTCCGGGAATGAGGATACGGGAAGTACGGATGATATTTCTGGAGGAGCGGATGCAGGATCCGGGAATGGTTCGGAGGTTTCTGTGGATGTTTGTCTGCCGGTGAAGTGGCAGGAGGACGGACAGGTAGTCTGCCATGTGGTCTTTGAATTTAATAATGAGGAGATTGTGGAGCATTGTCCGGTGGAAACCTGGCATTCCGGGAAGCATATTTTGTCGCTGTATTATCCCATTGAGAAGATTGTTGCCAATTATACGAATACGTTCAATGTGTATCTCTGGATCTTCTGATGAGCAGATTGAGGTGATTGCGAAATATCAGGGACAGGAAGTAAAAACAGTAAAACTGGAAACTGTTTTTAGGAATGCGCCGACAACAACTGAATTTACGAAATCAGATATTACAACAGGTGTGGAACTTGACGGAGCAACACTGACGATTTTGGATTCAGACGGAAAAGAAGTAGAAAAATGGACTTCTGTAAAAGGAAAAGCTCATGTAATAAAGAGACTTCATGTGGGAGAAAATTACACACTTCGGGAAGAGTTTGCACCATATGGTTATCTGCAGGCAGAGGAAGTGAAATTTACAGTTTCTGATACTGCAGATGTTCAAAAAGTAGAAATGAAGGATGCTGTTCCGGTTGGACGAAGGTGAATTTGTCAAAGAAGTTACCTGGAAAGATATGCTGGCAGGCGGCATGGACGCAGCATTTGGCTATGTTACAGGTTCTTTGAAAGATGTTACTTTTGAAATTTATGCAGCGGAGGATATCAAGGCTGCAGATGGGGAAAGCAGTGATTATTATAAAAAGGACGAACTGGTAGCAACAATTACGACAGATGCTCTTGGATATGCAAGATCAGAAGATCTTCCTTTAGGCAAATATTATGTAAAGGAAAAAGAGACGGCGGATGGATATGTTCTGGATGGAGAAATCAGAGAGGTTGATCTGACTTATCGTGATCAGAATACTCCGGTTGTGACTTATGATGAGGACTGGCAGAATAACCGCCAGAAAGCAAAAGTAACTGTAGTTAAGAAAGAAAAAAATACAGACCGTGTTCTGGAAGGCGGAGTATTTGCACTTTATACAAAGAATGATATTTTAAATGCAGAAGGCGAAGTAATCCTGAAAGCAGATACCATGATCGAGCAGAAAGCTACGGATCAGGATGGAAGAATTGTATTTACGGCAGATCTTCCAATCAATGGCAGCTACTATGTAAAAGAAGTGCAGGCTCCTGCAGGATTTGTAACAACAGAAGAAATCAAGGAATTTGACTTTACTTATGCGGTAGAAGATGTTGCAGAAGTATCCTTTGAGTTCACTTATGAAGACGAGCCAACTACTTTTGAAATCACAAAATCAGATCTTACAATTGGGGAAGAATTACCAGGTGCAAAACTGAAAGTATCCGATCCAGAGGGAAACGTTGTGGATGAGTGGACTTCCGGAAGCACACCACACATCATTAAGGAACTGGAAGTTGGAAAGAAATATACATTAACAGAGACAATTCCTGCTGATGGTTATGCAATTGCAGAATCCATTACGTTTGTAGTAGAAAATACTGCAGATATACAGAAAGTAGAAATGCAGGATGATACAACAAAAATTCTGATCAGTAAAGTTGATATGACAGATGGAAGCAGCGAGGTCAAAGGTGCTAAACTGTATATTCTTAATGAAAACCAGGAAGTTATGGAAAGCTGGACATCTGGTGATCAGCCCCATTATGTAGAGAAACTTCCAATCGGTACTTATACATTATTGGAGGAAACAGCACCGAAAGGCTATATTGTGGCAAATAAAGTGACATTTGAGGTTAAGGACACCGGAGATGTTCAGGGAGCCAAAATGGAAGATGAACAGGCAATGGGCAAGGTAATCTTAAATAAAACAGATAAAGACACCAAGAAGCCAATGAAAGGTGTAGAATTTGCCCTTTGTGACAGTAAAGGTAAAGTTCTGGAAACTCTGGTAACAGACAGTGCCGGCCATGCAGAATCAAAGAATTATCCGATTGCGACTTTTAAGAATGGGCAGTATAAAAAAGCAATCACATATATCCTGAAAGAAACAAAAACACTGGATGGCTATCAGCTTGATGAAACAGAGCATAAAATTCATTTTGAGTATGTCAATGACAGTACACCTGTGATTGAATATACTCTGGATCTGACAAATGAGAAAGCTCCGGAAAAAGATACTCCAGAAACATCAGAAAACCAGGGAGCCAGCACTCCTGTTTCCCATGGTTCTGATGCGACTTCTGTATCCAATTCACCAAAAACAGGAGATAACACAAATATTGCTATTTTTGTGCTGGCGCTTGCAGTATCAGCAGGATGTCTGGGAACTGTAGTGGCAGTTAAGAGAAAACGTAAATGATAGTAGAATAAGGCTTTGGAGCTGCAGTTGCAATGCAGCTCCAGATACTGTAGAAAAAATATATGCATTATGGTATTATGATAACTAAATTAGAAATTTAGATTAAAAATGAGGTGAATAAAATGCATATAGTGGATGTTATTCAACAAGATAGCTTTTTTCCGAATTTTGAGAATAGTCATAGACATAAAGAAAAAATTCTTTATGCTATGGTTGCTCCTATTCTCTTTGGGCTTCTTGTTGGGCTAAAACATGAAGTTATTGAATCTTGTCGTGGTATTGATAAGATATTGCTTCGAGAGTTAGCACGGAATTATAGAGAAGGTGATGGCGATTGTGGCATATGTTTTGAATATGCGGTTCATTCTGCGATTCGAAATAATAATCCTTTAGTGATTGAAAGAATTCAAGAGGCATTATCACTGTGTGGAATTGAAGGAAGAAATACGACATCTATACTTTTAGGGTTTGAAAAGTCAAGAATATTGCAAATAAATAACGAATTATTAAATACATTAACAGATAATTCGATATTAGTAAGTAATATTAACAATAAGGGGATTAGAATTAAAAAGTATTTAGAAGAAATACAAAAATCTTTTCGATTTCAAAATATACGAAAAAATTTACCTGTATCTACAAATGGTATTTGGAAAGCCGACTTGTTTGTTGGTAACCTAGACACTGATATGTGGGCTGCTGTTTCTGTAAAAATAAATCCTTTATCACTAAGGTATGCAAACGGTCTTGTAATTGGTATTGTACCATCAAAATGGAATCAGGAGAAGCCGTGTCAAATAAAAAATGGCATGGTAATTTGCCCATTGTTATACGATAATGCTTTTATGTATTTTTTTTATTCTGCTTGGAGAATTATATCTGAATTTATAAAATATGATGCTAAAGTACCACATGAAAGATTTCTTAGTGGAATCGAAGAACTAAGCGTGGCTCAATATTTAGAACAGAACAGAGAACGTCCAGTTTTAGAACTTGTCGATGAGGATTTAAAAAGATTGGCACATCCTACGTTGCTTTTACCAGAAGTTAAAAATATTATAACAACGGATATAAACAATAATTTTTTAAATCAGGATAAGACTAATAGTACAATCGTTGTGCCGAACTCAATTTTGAAATCTACTTTTTAAATGTATTTTATAAAACCCGAACTATACAGAGTATGGTTCGTATAATGGTTATAATTTTAATTTTTGGAATAATACAGAGGTGTATAGTTACGTATAAGTGATTATACACCTCTGCATTTTAATTTTATATATTGTTTATGGTTTATGAGAAAGGGATATAGCTGAAATTAGATAGGAGAAGGAATTGAAGTTAGGAGCAAGAATAAGAAAAATCCGTATGTTTCGTAACATAACTCAAAAAGAACTGGGGCGCAGATTAGGGTATGGGGAAAGTAGTGCAGATGTGAGAATCGCCCAATATGAAAGTGGACAGCGTACACCGAAGCAGGAAACGCTTATCCGGATAGCAGAAATATTGGAAGTTGATGTCCGGAATTTTTTAAGTCCTGGAATTGCGACAATGGACGAATTAATGGAAACTTTATTCTGGATGGATGAAGAAAATAGAGGGCTTTTTCATCTGTTCCTGCTAAATGATTCAGAAAGTGAAATGGCTGGAATCACAATAAGGGATAAAAAAACAATGTCTTATCTGCAGGAATGGATGGGGAAAAAGCAGAAACTGGGCGATGGAAGAATTACAGAAGAGGAATATCTGGAATGGAAACTGCATTGGCCAGAGGATAAGAGAAAAACAGAATATAAAACCGTATGAAGTAAAAAGGAATTGCTTTGCGGAGAGTTACCTGTTAGAATATTACTGGAGTAACCGTGTACAGGGTTGGTAAAAACCTCCTGGATTTTCAGATTCCGTTAAGGGATACAGAAGAAGGGAGGTGGAGCGAATGGATACATACGAAGTCTTGAGCTTATTGTTCTTAGGCGGTACGTTTCTGATTGCTTTGCTTGCCTATTTGGATAATAGGGACAACAAGCGAAAAAAATAGCCTACCCTGTCTGCCAACAGGATAGGCAGCTCTCTTTGAGAGCAAAATAAATTAAAACCTAATCCAGGAGCATCCACCTTGTGGGCGGTTACTCTTTTCAATTAGAATATAGCATTTTCTCTCCGAAAAGTAAAGTACATTTTATGCAGCCAATTCTAAAAAGAGTAGGCTGTTTTTTTATTGACAGGAGGGAAGTTAAATGTCTAAACTACAGGACATCCGAAACTTGGTACAGGAACATGCCGTATCAGTAAGCAGTTCGCCAGGGAATTGGATGGATTATATGGATACAGCATCAAGATTATATCGGTATTCTTTTTCTGATCAGCTTCTGATCCATGCACAGCGTCCAGACGCAACAGCCTGTGCATCACTGGAACTATGGAATGAAAAGATGTTACGCTGGGTAAATCGTGGTGCAAGAGGAATTGCCCTGTTTGATGAAACCTGGCAGAATACCAAGCTTCGTTATGTGTTTGACATTTCGGATACCCACATGGTAGCCGGAGGCAGAAGCCCGTATTTATGGCAGATGCAGGAACACCAGAGAGAAGAGATCCGCACCCATCTGGCAGAAGTCTATGCTCTGGAAGAAAAGGATGCGGCAACTTTGCAGGACGCATTGATGGCGGTCGTAAGGGAAATGGTCAATGACAATCTGGAGGAATACCTGGATGGATTGGAATATGCTGTAGAAGGTACTTATCTGGAAGATCTGGATGAGGTGACGATCCGCAGTGATTTCCGTCAGCTGGCAACAGACAGTGTTTACTATCTGCTTTCCAGGCGATGCGGGCTTGACCCGATGGAACTTCTGGAAGAAGAGGACTTCATGCATATTACAGATTATAACCATCTGTCAGTTCTCACCTTCCTTGGAAATGCGGCAAGCCAGCTCAGTGAGAGTATTCTGATTGATATTGGAAAGACCGTACATAAAATTTCTCTGGAAGAAGCGAGAAAAGAGGTTGAAAATTCCAATGAAAGGAATTATAATAACTTTACCACATTAATGTATGAAACTAAGAGTTGGGATGCAGAAACGAAAAAAGAAGAAAATATTGAAAATGAAGGAGGAACCGATTATGGAACTGACATATCATCGCAAGGGAGATTACCTGTTTTCGAATCTGACCGTCGAAGAGGAAGAAGTGACGATCGGGAAATACGGGATGCTGCGGAGGACATTTCTGAAAGAACACAAGAACAGCCTTTATCAGAGCCTGTTCCTGACCGGAAAGCTGAACAGCCATCTGGAACAGATCGAGAAAGCAGCACAGGAGAGAATGGACAACCAGATGGAGAAATTGCTGGAGAAGAATCCGGCACCGGACAAGGAAGCAGATCCGATGGCATGGACAGCACACATGAACGCACTGATGGCAACAGCGGAAGAGAGCATCTTAACGGAATTGGTATACAGTTAGTCGAAGAGACAAGAGAAGATGGATTAAGCAAAGCAGAGGAAGAAATCGCCTCTGCTTTATCTTTGTCCGAATATCCCACCGCAAATGAACAAAGACGGCAGATTGAGGAAAGGGCAGCTGCCCTTTATGCCGGAGAAGTTCCGATTCCAGAGCAAGTTGTTGATGAGATCTTACGGACAGGAGGAAACCGGAAAGCCAGCCAGCTCCGGATCATCTATAATTTCATGAGTGAACAGACACCGGAGGAATATACGGAGTTTGTGAAGCGTGAATACCGTAAAGGTGGAAAAGGTTTTCAGATTGATGGAAATGAATATTCAGTCTGGTTTGATGAAACCGGGATGCAGATCGCAGTAGGGCATACGGTTACAGACCATATCTTAGATAAGGCATTTTTATCATGGGAAGATGTCAGCGGACGTATCCATCAGCTTTTAGACCAGGGTGAATATGCACCGCAGTCTGTATTGGATGCGGCAAGAAGTAATGCAGTAAAAGAACACGCCCAGGCTCTTGCCTATATGAAAGGGGATATGGCAGAAGGAGTAGCGGAGATTGTTTTTGACGAAGAGGACTTACCACATCTTCGCAGTATCTATCCGAAGATCACAGATTATCTGGAAGAAAAGCTGGAAGATTCCCAGTGGCTTTCGGAACTGAATGAAAGACTGGATGCACTGGCAGAAGCCTATGAAGAAAATCATTCCATTATGCGTTTCCATCATTATAATCCTGTAAATATCTCAAAGCAGTTTCAGAAGTTTGCGGATGAGGTCATCCCTTATCAGGCAAGGGACGGGTTTGCCTGGAAAGAACATCCGATGTTCATTACACAGGATGAGATTGATGCTTTTCTTGCAGGAGGTGGAGCGTATTCGCAGGGCAGGATCAGGACGTATTCTTTTTATCTGCTGCATGAGGATGAAAGAGCAAGGACAGGTTTTATCAAGGAACAGTATGGGATCGGTGGAAGCAGTCATGCACTGTTCGGTGCCGATGATTCACATGCAAACTATGATGGAAAAGGATTATTTCTTGCAAGAGGTGCTTATGGGAATCCATATACGTCAATTTTATTATCCTGGAATAAAGTTGCAAACAGAGTAGCTTATCTGATAAAGAATGACCAGTTCCTGCAGGCAGAAGATTATGCTCGTATGCCGGAATATGAACGGGAACAGATGGCAAATAAGGTACTACGCTTTTATGATCGTCTTCCGGAAGAGATAGACAGACCATTTACGGATGATTTCTTCTGGGAAAAACCAGGAAAAGAAATGGTAGCAGTTTTAGAGAATCCAGAGCAGACAGAAGAACTGTTACAGAAGATGGATGCAGCGTTGGCAGCTCTTCCATTAGATTTTGAAGCGTATGGGACAAACTATCAGCAGAAAACAGAACTTCTTTCGGAACTCCACCAGTATGCAGAAGGAACCTATACGATATTTCCGACACCGGAAGTAGAACCGTCTTTTGTGGAACCATCCGGACACCAGATGACCATGTTTGATTTCTTGGATACGAAGGCAGTGACAGAACCGACCGTAGTAGATATGTCAGATGTGGAGAAAATAGAAGAGGAAGAGGTTACTGCCAAAGAAGATATTCCGGAAAGTCAGGAACAGGAAAAAGCTGTGTTAGAACCACACAACTTCCGTATCCAGGATAATGACCTTGGTGCAGGCGGTCCGAAGGCAAAGTATAAGGCAAATATGGAAGCCATCCATTTGTTACAGACGTTGGAGAAAGAAGAACGTTTGGCAACACCCGAAGAGCAGGAAATCTTATCCCGTTATGTTGGCTGGGGTGGCATCCCGCAGGCATTTGAGGAGAGTAACAGCAGCTGGGCAGATGAGTATCTGGAATTAAAGAATACCTTATCACCAGAAGAATACAGAGCAGCAAGGGCATCGACCTTAAATGCTTTTTATACGTCCCCGATAGTAATCCGAAGTATGTATGAAGCACTGGAAAATATGGGACTGAAACAGGGAAATATCTTGGAGCCGTCCTGTGGTGTCGGTAACTTTATGGGACTGATTCCGGAGAGTATGAGCAAAACTAATATGTATGGTGTGGAACTTGACCCGGTTTCGGGCAGGATCGCAAAACAGCTTTACCAGAAAAACAAGATTGCCGTGCAGGGATTTGAGGAAACCAGTTATCCGGACAGCTTTTTTGACTGTGTGATAGGCAATGTTCCGTTTGGAGCGTATCAGGTCAGTGACCGCAGATATGACCGGCATCATTTTATGATCCATGATTATTTTATTGCAAAATCCCTTGATCTGGTGCGTCCCGGTGGCGTAGTGGCTGTGGTAACTTCCAGTGGAACGATGGATAAGCAGAATCCGGCAGTGAGACAGTATATCGCAAATCGGGCAGAACTGCTTGGAGCCATCCGATTACCGAATAATGCGTTCCAGAGAAATGCCAATACCAGTGTTGTTTCTGATATTTTGTTTTTCCAGAAAAGGGACAGGGCATCCATTGAGGAACCGGAATGGTTAAATTTAAAGGAAATACCGGAAGGCTATTCGGTCAATGCTTATTTTGCAGAGCATCCGGAAATGGTGCTTGGTGATTTTACTACAGAAAGTACCCAGTACGGAAAGCAGGAAGTGACCGTAAAACCAAAAGAAGGCATTACCTTAGAAGAACAGTTAAAAGAAGCTATCAGGAATATCCATGGCACGATTACGGAACTGGAACTTTCGGATACAGAGCTGGAGGAGGATGTTGTCTCTATCCCGGCAGACCCGGATGTAAAGAATTTCAGTTTTACCGTAGTGAATGAGGAAGTCTATTACCGGGAAAATTCTGTGATGAACCGCATGGAGCTTCCGGCAATGACAGCGGAACGTGTCAAAGGGATGGTGAAGATCCGTGATGTTACGAATGAACTGATCCAGTGTCAGATGGAAGAGGGAAGCGATGAACAGATCATAAAGCTGCAGGGAAAACTCAATGAAGAATACGATACCTTTACAGCAAAATATGGTCTTATCAGCAGCAATGCCAATAAGAGGGCATTTAGTCAGGACAGTAGTTATTGTCTTTTGACTTCTCTGGAATTTCTGGATGATAAGGGAGAACTGAAACGGAAAGCGGATATTTTTACCAAAAGGACGATCCGTAGAGATCGGAAGAGCGTCGTGTAAGGAAAGAGTGTAGATCTCGGTGGTCGCCGTAT
>OJSL01000432.1_pt1 | contig 44119 bp, 40 predicted proteins | sample 1599451 | NCBI WGS metagenome assembly OJSL01 (sample SAMN04168657, study PRJEB22393) | human gut metagenome | biome: human gut microbiome; feature: stool | host: Homo sapiens | collected 2014-03-20
CGGCCCATAATGTATCGTGTATCCACCATGCCCACGGCGCTGGAACGGCTGTCCAGCGATTCGTTGCGGTTGTCCCCCAGAAGGAAAACACAGCCCTCCGGCACTGTCTGGGGGAATTCCATGTCGTACTGGCTGGTGGTGGGGGCGTTGACATAGGGTTCCTCCAGGGCTTTGCCGTCCACATAGACCACCCCGGCTTCAAAATCAATGTCCACCTCCTGGAACTCGGTGGCGATGATCCGCTTGATCAAAGGGTGTTCCGGGTCCCCCTGCTGGGTGACCACCACCACATCCCCTGGCTGGGGCTGGTAGAAAAGGCCGGAGACCAGGAGCCAGTCCCGGTTGTGGAGAGTAGGCTTCATGGAGTTGCCGTCCACGCTGGCAAAGCGGAAGGCAAAGGTGAACAGCACCACCATGCACAGGATGGAGACGACGGCCACCTCCATCCACTCGTACAGTTCCCGGTAAGCCTGCTCCTTATGCTTCTCTTTGCTGCCCAGCATATCCCTGCGCGGATACTGTTCCATCCCAATGCTCCCCCATTTTGGTGATCTTATCCCCGAAAAAGCACAGAAAGGGACAGTAACTGTCCCTTTCTGCTCCACGCAATTTAGCGAATTGCCTCTTTAACTTTTGCCGCTTTGCCCACGCGATCTCTCAGGTAGTACAGCTTGCTTCTGCGGACCTTACCGCTTCTGACCAGCTCAACCTTCTCGATGTTGGGGGAGTGAACAGGGAATACTCTCTCCACGCCGCAGCCATGGGATACACGGCGGACGGTGAAGGTCTCGGAGATGCCGCCATGTTTCTTGGCGATGATGGTGCCCTCAAAGACCTGGATTCTCTCTCTGTCGCCCTCTTTGATCTTCACGTGAACCTTGACGGTGTCGCCGATGTTCAGTGCGGGCAGTTCTTTTTTCATGCAATCCTGCGCGATGTGCTGCAAAGCATCCATTGATACTTCCTCCTTAATATATACGGACATTCATTCCCGTGATACGGCAGCGGACTGTCCGCTTTAATGTCGGCCAAATGGCCGGGCACTAAACCCCATTGCCGGAGCAATGGTCACTACATGCCTAAATATAATACCACAGCTTTGTGGAACATGCAAGGCTTTTTTGCCAATTAGGCAAAAATTTCGCCCTTTCCATTGTAGATTTGACGGCGGATCACCCGGTAGCCGTCGTGGGGGCGCCCCGCAAATTCCACCAAGGCCCCAATGACCAGCATGGGGTTGATGTTGAGGGTGCTTCCCGCTGCGGCCCGAAGCTCCAGGTGGAGCTGGGAATCCTCCTCCCGGTGGGAGAGAACCTCAAAGTGGGGCTTGATGTCCACATCCAGCATCCCCTTTTTGCTGCGCTTGAGAACCATGATGGCATCCTGGGCAAGGAACCCTTCCAGGAGTGCGGCCAGCTCCCCCGCCGTCAGCCCGGCGAAGCGGATATCCACTCCGTAGTCCGCTTTGGCGATCTCCTTCATCTCCATCACCGGCTCGGCCACCTGGGTGACCTCTAATCCGGTGGGCAGCACCCGGTTGAGGGCGGTTTTTACCTCCTCCAAGGAGAAATCATCCTCCACAAGGCGGGTCTCAAAGGATTCGCAGAGGCTTTCAAACCCCAGGGAGATGGGCATGGCAAAGGTGGTGTAGATATGGGGGTTGAACCCCTGGGTGTACCACACCGGGATGCCGGACCGCTTGATGGCCCGGTCGATGCACCGGTTGACGTCCAGGTGGGAGATGTATTTGGCCCGCCCGGTCTTGGTGAAAAACACGCGGATGGTCTTCATCAGCAGCACCTCCCACCCACCAGCCGGTTGGCACCGCAGCCGCTGCACTGCTGGCGGCAGTGGGGCGTGGTCTCATCGGCGTGGGCTTTTTTGTTTTCCCGGATGAAAAATTCCTTGGTGACAAAGTAATCCAGGTGATCCCAGGGCATGATTTCGTCAAACTCCCGTTTGCGGCTGGCGTAGAACGCCCCGTCGATGCCGCATTCCGCCATGGCCTCGTTCCACCGCTCGATCTTGAAGTGCTCGCTCCAGCCGTCCAGAGTGGCCCCCCGGCGCCAGGCCCCTTCCACCACATCGCAGAGGCGGCGGTCGCCCCGGGCCAAAATCCCCTCCAGCACGCTGATGGTGGAATCATGGTAGTTGACGGTGATCTTCTTGGACCGCACCGAATGGAGCAGATGCTGCTGCTTCTCTTTGAGCTGGGGGATGGTATCCTGCGGTTCAAACTCAAAGGGGGTGAAAGGCTTGGGGACAAAACAGGCCACGCTGATGGTGACGTTGACCCCTTTGCCCTTGGGCTTGGTGGGCAGGCTGTAAAAGAGGTCCACCACCTTCTGGGCCGTCTCGGCGATGCCCTCGATGTCCTCCATCGTCTCGGTGGGCAGGCCCATCATGAAGTAGAGCTTGACGGAGGTGTAGCCGTTGGCGAAGGCCAGCGAGCAGGTCTTTTCGATTTCGTCCCAGGTGACGTTCTTATTGATGACGTCGCGCAGGCGCTGAGTCCCGGCCTCAGCGGCAAAGGTCAGGCCGCTTTTGCGCACCTTGGTGGTTTTTTCAATGAGGCTCTGGGAAAAGTTGTCCATCCGCAGAGAGGGCAGCGACAGGCTGACGTGCTCTTTCGGCGCCCACTCGTTCAAATCGTCCAGCAGCTCTTCGAGCTGGCTGTGGTCAGAGGTGGACAGGCTGGAAAGGCTCAGCTCCTCGTAGCCGGTGTTGGCGCAGAGGTCCTGTGCGGCCTTGTTCAGCAGGCTGGCGTCGCGCTGGCGCATGGGGCGGTAGAGGAAGCCTGCCTGACAGAACCGACAGCCGCGCACACAGCCGCGCAGCACCTCGACGCTGGCGCGGTCCTGGATGGCACCCACCATCGGGACGACAAAGTTGGTCGGGGGCGCAAAGTCGTTCAGGTTCTTGATGATGGCCTTGGTGATGACCGCCGGGATGCCCGGCTCGTTGGGAGTGATGGACTTGACGCGGCCATCGTCGTAGTATTCGATGTCGTAGAAAGCCGGGATATAGACGCCGGGGATCCTGGCGATGCGGAGCAGCAGCTCTTTCTTGGAGACGCCGCCCTCTTTCTTGGCCTTTTCGATTTCGGCGCAGATGCCGGGCAGCTGGTTTTCGCCCTCGCCCAGCTGGACGACGTCGAAGAAGTCGGCGATGGGCTCGGAGTTGCAGGCACAGGGGCCGCCCGCCACGATGAGGGGCCAGCTCTCGTCGCGGTCTTTCGAGTAGAACGGGATGCCCGCCAGATCCAGCATGGCGAGGATGTTGGTGTAGGACAGCTCATATTGGAGCGTAAAGCCCACAGCGTCGAAAGCCGTGAGGGGGTCTTTGCTCTCCATCGTGTAGAGGGGCAGGCTCAGGCGCTCCATCTCAGCCTTCATATCCAGCCACGGCATAAAGGCGCGCTCACACCACCAGTTTTCGTGGCTGTTCAGCAGCTCGTAGAGGATTTTTTCGCCCAGAAAGGACATGCCCACTTCGTAGGTGTCCGGGAAGCAGAACGCAAAGCGGACGTCTACCTCGTCTTTATTTTTATAGACGCTGCCCGGTTCGCCGCCGGTGTAACGGCCCGGCTTCTGCACCCGGGACAGCGCTTCTTTCAGTTTCGGATCAAACATCAAGTTCCTCCATTTAACAACACGGATTGCATATTTATATATTTTACCCTATTTGGGCGAAGATTGCAACAGACATCGCAGCATTTGAGCTCCATCCAGCGGTGGGACAGGCAGAAGGTTGAACGTCCCGGTGAGCAGATTGGCCGCAAGGAACGCACTGCCCCGGATGGTTGCACACTGCTCCATCCTCATTGCCCAGATGGCGGCCAGGAGGCCATTCATGCCCGGCCCGGCGGCAGCGAGCAGAAAGGTCTGCCCCCGGGTGAGGGTCTGACCCCATGTCCGCATACAGAAACCGGTCATGGTCACTTCGATGACGGGAAAGCGCCGGAACAGAAGCAGATAGACGAAGATATGACCCATTTCGTGGAGGACAGCGGCGCACAGGCCGATGCGCAGGAAGCCGCTGGCATCGGACCAGAGCAGCAGATACAGCGCCCCGCAGAGCAGCAGCGGGTCACGGAACGCCAGCGGCCCCAGCCGGACGAGCCGCCTCATGGCAGGCCCAGCAGAGCCCCCGCATCATAGCGGACGCCCTGTTCCAGAAGTTCAAAGTGAAGGTGCGCCCCGGTGGAGCGGCCCGTCTCCCCCGCTGTCCCCAGCGGCTGACCCGCCTGCACCACCTCTCCGGCCCGAACGAAGAGGTATTGCAGATGGGCGTAAAGCGTCTCCTGCCCGCCGCTGTGGCTCAGGCAGAGGTAGTTGCCGTAGGTCGCGCTCCGCCGGGCGGCAATGACGACGCCGTTCATTGCCGCCAGCACCAGCGTGCCTTCCGAACATGCAAGGTCAGTGCCGCGATGGAACGCCTCTTCGCCGGTGATGGGGTCGGTGCGCCAGCCGTAGGCGTCCGAGACCCGCCACGCCGTCGTACCCAGCGGGAAGCAGGCCGTCTGCGCGGGCCTCACCCGTTTCAGCGAACAGCCCTCGGGCGCGGCTTTTGCGGCACAGGCCCGCAGCGCGGCCATGCAGAACAGGACAGCGCAGAACACCGCAAAAATCACCCACCCTTTTGTTCTATGCTGTCTTGTCCCCATCGGCGTCCCTCCTGTTTCCTGTACTGTATGCGGCAGGACAATATAAAATGCCGCCGGCCTTGCAGGCCAGCGGCATCGGGGATTATTTCAGGAAGTGCTCGAGCAGGCGGCCCAGCAGACCGGTGCGGCGGGGGCGGCTCTCGGTGACGACAATGGGCATCGGGGCGGGAACGGCCTTTTCCGGCTGTACTGGCTGTTTTTCCGGTTCTACGGGCTGAGGTGCCGCCTTTGCCGGTGCGGCAGGCTTTTCCGGAGCCTTGACGGGCTGGGGCTTCGGCGTCTCAGCGACAGAAGCCGGTGCAGGCGCTTTGTCGCGGGCCGTCCAGTCGTCGCGGAGAAGGTCGTACATTCCCATCTGGCTGTTCACCAGCGGCTCGCCGGGGGCGGGCTTGACTTTCTGGTAGCTGCCGTCCGGCTGCATCTCGCGGGCGTTGACGTTGTCGCTGAGCTGGAGGCGGAGGATGCTGTCCAGCTTCTCCTTCAGCACGGGGTCTTCCACCCGGACGCCGACTTCCACGCGGCACTCGGTGTTGCGGGTGAGAAAGTCGCCGGATGCGATATAGATGCGGGTGTTCACGCCGTCATAGAAGCTGTAGATTCGGCCATGCTCGAGGTAGCGGCCCACGAGGCTGCGGATGTGGAGGTTTTCGGTCTTGCCCGGCACACCGGCGCGGACACAGCAGATGCCGCGGACGATCATGTCGATGCGGACACCGGCACAGCTGGCTTCCTCGAGCTTGAGGATAATATCTCTATCGGAGATGGAGTTGTTCTTCAAAATCATGGAAGCCGGGCGGCCCAGACGGGCAGCGTTGATGACCCGATCCATCTCATCCAGCAGCACGCTCTTGAAGCGGAGGGGTGCTACCAGCATCTTTTCGCTCTCCTCCGTCAGTTTCTGCACGGCAAGGTTCTGGAAGACGTTGGACGCTTCCTCGCCGATGCCGAGGTCGGCGGTGATGAAGGAGTAGTCGGTATAGAGCTCACTGGTCTTCTCGTTGTAGTTGCCGGTGCCGATCTGGGTGATGTAGGAGTAGCCGTGGGCGCTCTTTTTGGTGATAAGAGTCAGCTTGGAGTGGACTTTGTAGTCATCAAAACCATAGATGACCGTGCATCCGGCCTCTTCGAGGTGCTTCGACCAGTCGATGTTGTTCTGTTCGTCAAAGCGGGCGCGCAGCTCCACCAGCGCCACGACTTCCTTGCCGTTCTCGGCGGCTTCCACGAGGGCCTGTACGATTTGAGATTCACGGGCCATGCGGTAGAGCGTCATCTTGATGGAGATGACGTCGGGGTCCTGCGCGGCCTTTTTCAGCATCGCAATAAAGGGGCGGATGGACTGGTAGGGGTAGCTCAACAGCACATCGTGCTTTTCCACCTCGGCGGCAAGGTCGTAGTCCTGCGGAGGCAGCATAGGCCGGGCAGGCGTATAGAACAGCTCGGGGTGGCCGTCGGACTCCATGCGGGAGGTGAGCTTGTAGAAGAAGCTCAGGTCAAGAGGACTCTTCTGGACGAAGACCCGCTTGTGGGTCAGCTCGAGGCGGCTGCAGAGCAGCTGAGCGACCTGCGGTGCGGCGGGGATGACCTGCAGACGGACGGCGGCCAGCTTGCGGCGGCGCTTGAGCAGATCGGCCATGATCTCGCGGTAGTCGATGTCATGGTCCATCATGCCCTCTTTCACGTCGATGTCGGCGTTGCGGGTGACCCGGAAGAGGCACTTTTCCTGCACGTTCTCCTTGCCGAAGATGAGGGCCGCATAATGGAGCACCAGCTCCTCCGTCAGGGCAAAGCAGGTCTCATTGTCCTTCCGGACGAAATGCATCCGCTCCATCTGGCTTGAGATGGGTACGATGCCGAGGGTGTGCTCCGAGGTGTGCTTTTCGTGAAGGAGGACGCCGAGATAGATCTCCTTATTGCGCAGGAACGGGAACGGGTGGCGGCTGTCCACGATCTGGGGGCTGAGGATGGGGAAAAGCTCGCTCTGGAAATACTTTTTCCAGAAGTGCTCGTCCTCTTTGCTCAGCTTATCGAAATCCACCTTGCGGTAGCCGCAGGCCGCCAGATTTTCCAGCGATTTGGCGTAGTATTTGTCGCAGTCCTCCTGGAGCTGAGCGGTCTTGGGCATGATGGCGGCAAGCTGCTCTTCCGCTGTCATATTCGTCTTGTTTTCCCGCTTTTCCTTCTTGCCGCACATGAGGTTGGCGCGCTCCTGGAGCGAGCCGACGCGTACCATGAAGAACTCGTCCAGATTGGAGCCGTAGATGGCCAGAAACTTGAGCTGTTCGGCCAGCGGGACATTTTTATCCTTGCCCAGCACCAGCACGCGGCGGTTGAAGTCCAGCCAGCTCAATTCCCGGTTGATAAAAATGCTCTCTTCACTCATGATAACTCCTTTTTCCCGAGAAGGTCTCCCCTCTCAGCTCACATAGGCGAGGCCCTGCCATTCGTCTATCATATCCTGCGTAACGCCCGGCACCTGTGCCACCTCATCGAGGCTCTGGAACCGGCCATGGGCAAGACGATATTCCAGAATGGCTCTCGCCTTCTTCTCCCCGAGGCCGGGCAGTGTGGTCATAGCGTCTATCCCGGCGGTGTTGAGGTCCACGCGGAAGGACTCCCGCAGAGGCTCGACTGCCGCTGACGAAGCCTGCGCCGGGGATGGAGGCACGGCATACCAGAACGCCAGACTGACAATACAGACCGCCGCTGCTGCCGCCAGTGCCAGAAAGCGGCGTTCGCGGGGTGTTAACATAGTTTCTTTCATTGTACTCGAAATCCTTCCAAAAAGAAAGTCTCCTGCGGAAAATTTGCAGGAGACTTTACACAATTTTTACGATGCAGCTTCGGCACTTCGCACAAGGCCATAGAAAAACTCTGCGGCGGCGCCGGTGTCGTGGTCGGTCAGGGTCGTCTGGCCGGCGGCAAGGCGCAGCTCCACCGGAGCATCAGCCGGAACGACGCTCTGCTTGGCCTGACGGACCAGCTCGAGCATCTGGCTGCACCCGGCGGCGACAGTGAGCTGGTCAGCCGTGCAGTTGACGGGCAGGCAGACCGCACCCAGCATTGCTTCCGCCGAGACGGCACCCGGTGTCAGCACCATAACATCCATGCCGGTGCGCTCCGAGCGCAGCATGGCGGCATTGTCCCCCAGCGCCTTTTCCAGCAGGGCCTGAATGGGCAACTGCTGACGGTCCTGATAGAGCAGGATGCGCAGCACGTCCTCACCCTTGACGTCGGCGGGGCTGCACAGCGTAAAGGGGGTGAACTCCCGGCGCAGATGGCGCTCGAGGGCGGTGCTCATCCGCAGCACACGGGTAGAGCCGTCGGCCATCTGCAGCGCGATGCCGAGGCCCACAGCTGCGGGCAGCTTTTTGAAGATGGATTCCTCACAGCCCGCGAAGCTGCACAGCGGCTGGCCGCTGCCCTCCGAGAACCGGTAGGCCAGCGTACCGCCGCAGGTGAGCGCGGGCGCAGCAAGGCGCAGCCCACCCAGCACGGCGCGGACGGCCCGGGGCGAACGCTGGCTGAAGACCGTCAGCCTGCCGCCCCGGCTGGAAAACAGCTGGAGCACATCCCGCACGACCTGCGGCATATTGCCGTCACCGGCCAAAAGGAGATGGTCCAGATCGCAGAGTACGAGCGTAGAATCGAGAAGTTTCGTCATACAGTCCCCCTCCTGAGCGATGCAATAAAGTGGGTGAAATACTCCGGAAGCTCCGAGTCGAAGCGGAGATGTTCCCCCGTGATGGGGTGGATGAAGCCCAATGTCTTCGCGTGGAGACACTGGCCGTGGAGCCTGGTGATGCAGTTGTGGGGGCCATACACCGGGTCGCCCGCCACGGGATGCTGGATGGACGCCATGTGGACGCGGATCTGATGGGTGCGGCCCGTCTTGAGGCGGCATTCCAGCAGGGTGAAGCCGCCGAAGCGCTCCAGCACCTTATAGCCGGTGTAGGCATACTTGGTGTGGGGCTCGCTGGCCGGGTAGACCGCCATCTTCTTGCGGTCGGTCTTGGAGCGGCCCAGATTTGCCTCCACGAAGCCCTCGTCCTGCGCAAAACCGCCGTATACGACGGTCTGGTAGGCGCGCTCCACGCTGTGAACCGCCATCTGCTGGGACAGGCCGATGTGGGTGGCGTCATCTTTCGCCACCACCAGCAGGCCGCTGGTGTCCTTGTCGATACGGTGGACGATGCCGGGGCGTATCTCGCCGCCGATGCCCGAGAGGCTGCCCTTGCAGTGCCAGAGCAGGGCGTTCACCAGCGTGCCGTCCGGGTTGCCCGGAGCCGGGTGGACGACCATGCCCTTGGGCTTGTTCACCACCAGAAGGTGGTCGTCCTCGTACACGATGTCCAGCGGGATGTCCTGCGGCACAGCCTCGATAGGCTTTGCGTCAGGAATTTCCAGCAGGATGGTGTCCCCCGCCTTGAGCTTGAGGCTCTTGGCGATGCTTTTGCCGTTGCAGAGCACATGACTCTCCGCCACGAGGCCTTGCAGCGCACTGCGGGAAAGGCCGGTGTCCTCCCCGCTGAGAAAGCGGTCGATGCGCTGGCCTGCGGCCTCCGCTTCCACGATAAATTCACGCTGTTCCATGGTTTACCGCTCCTTCGAGGGCTTATCTTCCACTTCTTCCAGCAGGATGACCAGCACCCAGAGCGCCACACCGACGCAGACGAGGATGTCGGCGAAGTTGAAGACTGCAAAGTCGATGAACAGCGGGTTGATGTAGTCCACGACCTCACCGTTTAGCACACGGTCGATGAGGTTGCCGATGCCGCCGGCCAGCACGAGGATGAAGGCGATCTGCTGCAGGAGCTTGCCGCGGCTGCGGAAGAACAGCAGATAGGCTACGAGCAGCAGCGCGGCGCTGGTGGCGAGGATAAGGAAGAGCTGCTTTCCGCTCAGCAGGCTGAACGCCATGCCCTGATTGAGCACGAAGCGCAGCTCCACCACATGCGGGATGACGGTGATGGCCTCCACAGGGGCCAGATACTGGGTAGCCCAGAGCTTGATGGCCTGGTCGATGCCCACCAGCGCGGCCACACAGACCAGATTCAGAATGACGTATGCCATAGTTTCTCCTGATTTTTTGAAAAAGGCGGCGCCCCCTTTTGCGCCGGGTGCGCCGCCAGAGATACGAAATGGTTTAGCCCTCCACAACAGCGGCGCAGCGTGCGCACAGAGTGGGATGAGCAGCGTGGGTGCCGATGTCTGCGGAGTACTTCCAGCAGCGCTCGCACTTGTCGCCGGTGGCGTGTGCAGCAGCAACGCCCAGGCCCTCGACAGCGCTGGCTGCGCCGCCTTCGCCCTTGACCAGCTCCACATGGGAGACGATCATCAGGTCGGCCAGCTCGTCCATCGGGATGCTGTTGAGCAGATCGTAGACGGCGTCATTGCAGTACAGGGTGACGGAAGCCTCGAGAGAAGCGCCGATCTGCTTATCTGCACGGGCCTGCTCGAGGACCTTCTTGACCTCGTCGCGGACAGCAATGAGCTGCGCCCACTTGGCCTTGAAGGCATCGTCAGCTGCGTACTGGCCAGCCTTCGGCATATCCTCGAAGACGACGTACTTGTTCATAGCCTCAGTCTTGGGCAGGAAGTCCCAGATCTCCTGGCTGGTAAAGCAGAGGATGGGAGCGATGATCTTGTCCAGAGCGACGAGGATCTTGTACATCGCGGTCTGCGCAGCCTTGCGGCCAGTGCCGTTGGTGCAGTACAGGCGATCCTTGGTGACATCCAGATAGAAGTTGGACATGGCCACGACGCAGAAGTTGTAGACAGCGTGGTAGACCTTGTTGAAGTCATACACAGCATAACCGGCGTTGGTGTTGACGATGAGGTCATCCAGCGCAGCCAGAGCCCAGCGATCGATGTCCTGCAGCTGGTCGTCAGCCACACAGTCGGTGTTGGGGTCGAAGCCGTCGAGGTTGCCCAGAATGAAGCGGGCGGTGTTGCGGATCTTGCGGTAGGCCTCGCTCAGCTGCTTGAAGATGTTCTTGCCGGCACGCACATCGACGGTGTAGTCGGAAGAAGCCACCCACAGGCGGATGATGTCAGCGCCGTAGTCCTTGATGATCTCGCTGGGCTCGACGCCGTTGCCGGCGCTCTTGTGCATCTGCTTGCCCTGCTCGTCCACGACCCAGCCGTGGCACAGAACGGACTTATAGGGTGCGCAGCCCTTGCTGGCGACACTGGTCAGCAGGCTGGACTGGAACCAGCCGCGGAACTGGTCGCCGCCCTCCATATACAGATCGGCCGGGAAGCGCAGCTCGGGGCGCTCTTCCAGAACGGCAGCATGGGTGGAGCCGGAGTCGAACCAGACGTCCATGATGTCGGTGTCCTTCGTCCACTCGGAAGCGCCGCACTTCTCGCATACTTCACCAGCGGGGATGATCTGCTCAGCGTCATACTTGTACCAGGCGTCAGAGCCCTCCTTGCGGAACAGGTCGCTGACGGCCTTGATGGTGGCGTCGGTGATGTGGTAAGCGCCGCACTTCTTGCAGTAGAAGGCCGGGATAGGCACGCCCCAGGTGCGCTGACGGCTGATGCACCAGTCGTTGCGGTCGCGCACCATGCCGTGCATACGGTCATGGCCCCAGTCGGGCATCCAGGTCACGGTGTCGATGGCCTTGTAGACATCCTCACGGAACTTGGCGATGGAGCAGAACCACTGCTCGGTAGCACGGAAGATGATGGGGTTGTGGCAGCGCCAGCAGTGCGGATACTGATGCTTGATGTGCAGCTGGCCCATGACAGCGCCGGCGGCGGTCAGGTCGGCCAGAATGGTCTTGTTGGAAGCCCAGACGCGCTGACCAGCGTACTTGCCGGCCTGCTCGGTCAGATAGCCGCCGTCGTCCACGGGGACGGTGATGGGGATCTGGGGGTACTTCTGGCAGACGTTGAAGTCATCGACGCCGTGGCCGCCGGCAGTGTGGACGCAGCCAGAGCCGCTTTCCAGCGTGACGTGGTCGCCGAGGATGACCCAGCCTTCCTTGGGCAGGTAAACGTGATTGTAGCGCATCAGCTCGAACTCTGCACCGCTGACCGGCTCACCCACCACCTCATACTCGGTGATGTGGCAGGCATCCATGACGCTCTTGACAAGGTCGGTGGCCATGATGTGGAACTCATCGCCGATCTTGACGAAGGAGTACTCGAACTGGCCGTTCAGGCAGATGGCCTCGTTGGCGGGCAGGGTCCAGGTGGTGGTGGTCCAGATGACGAAGTAGGTCTTCTCCATCGGGATGCCGTGCTTTGCCAGAACGCCGTTGGGGTCCTGAGAGACGTGGAAGCGGACGAAGATAGAGTCGCACTCGTCCTCGCCGTACTCGATCTCAGCCTCAGCCAGAGCGGTGCGGCAGTCGGGACACCAGTAGACAGGCTTCAGACCCTTGTAGATATAGCCCTTCTTGGCCATCTCGCCGAAGATCTCGATCTGACGGGCCTCAAACTCGGGCTTGAGGGTCAGATAGGGATGCTCAAAATCGCCGATAACGCCCAGACGCTTGAACTGGTCGCTCATGATGTCGATGTGCTCGGTGGCGAACTTCTCGCAGATCTGGCGCAGCTCGAGCTTGGAGATGTCCTTCTTCTTCTCGCCGACGGAGGACAGGGCCTTCAGCTCAATGGGCAGGCCGTGGGTATCAAAGCCGGGCACATAGGGAGCCTGGAAGCCCTCCATGTTCTTCTCGCGGATGATGATGTCCTTGATGATCTTATTCAGCGCGGTACCCATGTGGATATTGCCGTTGGCATACGGAGGGCCGTCGTGCAGGATGAACTGAGGTTTGCCCTCGTTGTGCTTCATGAGCTGGTTGTACAGGTCGTTGTCGTCCCAATCCTTGAGCATGACCGGTTCCTTCTTGGGTAGGCCGGCGCGCATCTCAAACAGGGTCTTGGGCAGATTCAGAGTACTGTCGTACTGAGACTTATTCTTAGCCACTGGTTTTACACTCTCCTCTATTGGTTTTGCAGTCGCAAACAGCGCAGCTATGCGCTTATTTTATCAAAACAGCTTTACGGCACACAAATGGCGCCTTGCTGTCGATGCTTAGGGAATTATTCGCTGAAGCTCACGCCCTGAAAGACAGCGTTGGGGTCTGCCGGGGGCGGGTCGAGCTTGAGCTGAGATTCGTCCTTCTCCCAGAAGTCCTCGCCGGCCTTCTCGGGGGCGGCGTCTTCCGTCTCGGCAGCGTCCGCAGCGGGTGCTGCTTCCTCGGTGGTATCGGCATCCTCGGTTTCGGGCAGCTCAGCCTCGGCATCCTGTGCGGGGGTCTCATCTTTCTGCTGGAACTCCGGCAGACGGCTCAGGGACTCCACATGGGTGCGGTAGAGGTTCAGCACGTCGGACTTGAAGCGGGTGACCTCGAGACGAACGCGGTCATACTCACGCTCTTCGGCCAGCTTTTTGTCGTTGGCCTCGCTGATGATCTCGTCGGCGCGGTCGCTGGCCTTCTGCAGCAGCTCGTTGGCATCCCGGATGATGTCGTCGCCGCGCAGATTTGCACGGTGCAGGATGTCCTCGGCCTTCTGGTTGGCCTCGCGGATGACGTTTTCGCCCATGCGCTGCGCGTTGATGAGGGCGCTCTTGAGCATATCGCCGTCGGCCTCATAGCTCTGCATATTGCGGCGCAGGGTCTCGTTCTCGGCAGTCAGGTCGGCCACCTGCTTGCGCAGGGCCTCCATCTGCTCCGCATCCTGCCCGAGCTGCTGCTCTACTTTATCCAGAAAGCGGTCAACATCCTCGGTACGGTAGCCGCGGAGGTTCTTTTCGAATTGGACAGAGCGCACGTCCTGCGGTGTCAGCATAATGATCTCCTCCATTTTATCCAGTCGTCCTTCTCAATACTGGAAGAACTCGATGATCTGTCGGTCTTTTTTGCTCTTGCCCGGCAGGGCTGTGAGGCGGAAGCGCCCTTTGCCCCGCACTGTGAACACGTCAGATTCGTATACCGGCGCATGGGCGCTGGAAACGGGCAGATGGTTGATCTCTACCCTTCCCGCTGCCACAAGCTCTGCGGCCATGCCCCGGCTGCACCGCAGCATGGCGGCAAGTACAGCATCCAGACGCAGCGACGATACGGTCGCGGTCTGTAACCGGCGCTCTGCCTGCGCAAACTCCGGTACTTCGTCCAGCGCCAGCTGCTGAGCCGTCACCTCGGTGCGGCCCACACTGCGCAGCTCCTGACAGATAAGGGCTGCAGCAGGCTCCAGCGCGAACAGATAAGCGGTACCCGGCTCCTCCGGCGGCAGGACGATGTCGCCCAGCGCCTCGCGGCGAAGCTCGAGCCCCATCAGGCTGCCCAGATAATCCTTATGGACGGGCAGCTGCGCCCCGGCCAGCGCACGGCACCTGAGCCGGACGCAGCAGACAGGGCTTGCAGGGTAGCAGTCTTCCGGCTCGAGGCAGAGCACCCGGCGCTCGGCGTCGGGCCAGCCGCCCTCGAAGCGGCAGCTTTCCTCCGGCGCACCGGCACGGTTGAGTGCCGCCTGCGCCAGCTGCTGTTCCCTGTCGCTCAGGAACGCCGAATAACGGGCGATGCCCCGGCCAAAGGCGGCGCGGGCCAGGTCCTCGACATGACGCATGAGGAAGCGTTCCTCATCGTTCTGCGCCGGGACGAAGCCCCGCACGGCGCTTTGCTGGGTATCAATAGAACGCGCCATTGTTCTCCAGCTCGTCCAGCAGGTCACCCATGATGTCTACATTGTAGGGAGTAATGATGAAGGTGCTGTTGGCCACCCGCTTGATCTGGCCGTTGTTGGCGTAGGCCACACCGGAGAGGAAGTCCACCAGACGGCGGGAAACTTCCTTGTTGGTGGATTCCAGATTCAGCACGACGGTGCGCTTGTTGTTCAGGTGGTCTGCAATCGTGCTGGCATCCTCGAAGTGCTCAGGCTTGACCAGAACGACCTTGAGCTGGGTGGTAGCATGGATGTTGACCACCTTGCCGTTCCGCTTGGGGGCTGCACCCTCTTCGGGCTCGTCCTCTTCCTCGTTGCCTGCGACGCCGAGACCGTTGTTGTTATTCACCATCTGAGGACCGTCGTCCATGTACTGATCGTCGTAATCGTCCTCACTGCCGAAAAGCCCTTTTTTCAGGCTGTCCACAAAAGACATAGAAACTTGCTCCTTTCATTCGGGCAGCTCACGCTGCCTGGCACCCCTTTGTGAAAAAGAGTTGCTAATAGCTTTTTCTATTATCTGATTTTTTGCGTCAGATGTCAATAACTACAAAAGCTTTCCATCATACAAATTTTGTCCGGAGACGATGATCTCATCGTAAAGGCGGACTTCGCTGACGGTTTTTGTCTTATCCGAGCTGCTGGGCATGACGATGCGGTACTCGCCGTCCGTCACCAGCGGATGGTCATTATCCACGGGGTCGATCTTGCAGAAGCGGGCAAGATTGCCGTATTTGACATAGACGCCCGGGATGTAGTTCTCGCCCTGTGTCTCAGACTCGGTGCCGTCCTCTTTCAGATAATGGATCGCGTCGATGGGGACGCGCAGGCCGGTGGTCTCGCCCACGATGATCTGGGCGCCGGCCCGGTTGAGCCGCAGCACATCGCCGTTGATGATCTCGCAGGTGATGACAAAGCGGGCCAGTCCGGTCGCTTCGTCGATGGTCACCTCGGAGACGGAGGCCTTGAGGGGCGTCTCCATCTGGCCGGGGAACTTTATCTTCACCGAGCGGGTCAGGGGCTTGCCGTTGTCGCCCAGCAGCTTCTCCCCTTCCTTGGCCGAACAGAGGCCGACGTACCGCCACGCAAAGCCCGAGACGATCTTGCCCGCGCAGCCGTCCAGCGGCAGCTCAGGGTCAGAGTTCAGATACGCCTGCAGGTCGGTGGTGTTCAGCGCGAGGATGTCGTCTGCCCCGGCGTTGAGCCGCCCGCTGGCAGAGCTGCGGATGAAGTAACCCGTCTGAGGGGCGGTGATCTGGGTCGGCCCACCCAGCTGGGCCTGCACCTGCGCCGACTGCTCGGTGAGGGAGGCGATCTGGGCCGAGAAATCCGAGACTTCACCGGTGATGACCCAGAGCTTATTCTGAGCGAGGATGTAGTTTTCTTCGCCCTGGGCTGTCTCGTCGTAGGCAGAGCTGTCCAGCGCATCCATCATGTCATAAAGCGCAGAAGCCCGCTCTTTTTTCAGAGAATCCAGCTGGGTGGCGGTGGTATTCTGAGAGCGCTGCAGAAGCTCGATCTGGTCGTTCAGGCTGGTGAGCTGCTGGCGGAGGCCCGCCTGTTCCGGGCTGCTGTAGATCTCCGCTACCGCAGCCCCTGCCGAGACGCGCTCGCCGTCGGCCGCGAGATAGCCCAGCGTTCCGCCGCCGGGAACATAGACCTCATCGAAGAGGAGAACGCCGTCGGAGTCCACCGTATCCGCCACGGTGGCAAGAAGCGCCGTCTCGTAGGTGTTGGGCGGGAAGAGCACCTGCAGGGCCTGATAGCCCACATAGATGCCCGCCAGCACCACGACGGCGATGACGAAGCCCGCCAGCTTGCCCAAAGCGCTGGACGCGCCGGGATCAGAGCGTGGTCTATCCATCATAAAAGGTCACCCTTTCGCTAAAAATTCTCGGGTCAGCTGCACAGCCCGGGCTGTAACGTCCGGCGCAGAGGCGTCCAGCCAGACCACGCCGTCCATATGGCGGAACCAGGTCAGCTGGCGTTTGGCGTAGTTGCGGGAGGCCTGCTTGAGCTTTTCGGTGCAGGCATCCAGCGGGGCCGTCCCCTCAAAATAGGGGAAGAATTCCTTGTAACCGATGGCCTGCGCTGCCGTGCGGTAGGTCTGGCGGTGGTCATAGACCAGCTTTGCCTCATCGAGGAGGCCGGCGTCCAGCATCTTGTCCACCCGCAGGTCGATACGGCGGTAGAGCTGGGCGCGGTCGGGAAAGTCCAGACCCAGCACCAGCGAACGATAGGGCCGCTCCAGCGGGAGGGACTGGGCCTTCTGCTCGCTCAGACGCTTGCCGGTGGCACGGAAATGTTCCAGCGCCCGCAGGACCCGCACCTGATTGTTTGGATGGATGGCGGCGGCGGCTTCCGGGTCGGCGGTCTGCAGCTCTTTGTACATAGCCTCCGGGCCTTTTTCCGCCATCTCTGCGGCCAGCTGTTCCCGCAGGCCGTCCGGCGTCTTCTCGGCGGCGAAGCGGACACCGTACAAAAAGCTCTGGACATAGAGGCCCGTGCCGCCCACGAGGATGGGCAGACGGCCCCGGGCGGAAATGTCAGCCTCGAGCGTTCCGGCCAACGTCACGAAATCCGCCACGCTGAAGGGCTCGTCCGGCTCCAGAATATCCACCGCATGGTGCGGGACACCGTGGGTCTCGTCGGGTGCGACCTTCGCCGTACCGACGTCTAATCCTTTATAGATCTGCATCGAGTCGGCGCTGATGACTTCGCCCTCAAAAGCTTCGGCCAGCGCCACGCCGAGAGCGGTCTTGCCGGTGGCAGTGGGGCCGACGACGGCCAGCACCGGATGCTTTTTGTTACACGATTCGGCCAAACTGCTTTTCCAGCTCCTTTCGGGTGAGTTTGAGGACGCAGGGGCGCCCATGGGGGCAGAAGGGCGGCACTTCGCCGGAGAGAATTTTTTCGGCCAGCGCCATCAGCTCCTGCGGCGAGGTGTGGTCGCCCGCCTTGATGGCGGCGCGGCAGGAGATGGAGTGGAGCACCCACTCCGTCCGCTCGTTCAGGGCGTCGCGGCTGCCGTGGGCCAGCTTTGCCGCCAGCTCGACCAACAAATCTTCGGCACTGCCCTGCTCCACATCAGCGGGGACCGAGCGCAGGCAGACCGAGCTGCCGCCGAAATCGCTCACCTCGAGGCCGGCGCTTTCCAGCAGGTCGAGGTTGGTCAGCAGAGCGGTCTTTTCCTCGGCGGAGAGCTCCACCACCAGCGGCTCCAAGAGGAGCTGGCTGGGGACATCGCCGTAGTGGGCGGCCAGTTTCTCGAAGAGCTGGCGCTCATGGGCCGCGTGCTTGTCGATGATGCAGATCTCGTCGCCCCGCTCCGCGAGGATATAGGTGCGGAAGATCTCGCCCACATACCGCAGGGGCTCCGGGCCATCCTGAACGTCAAAGCCCAGCTGCTCCGGGGCTGCGCTCTGCTGCGGCTCATCCAAAGCCTCCGGCAGCGGCGGACGCTCCGGTTCATCCGGGGCAGGCTCCCACGCGGCCATGTGGTCGCGGGTGACATCCGGCAGGTCGATGTCTGCCTCGATGTCCAGCTGTGACTCACTGGATGCAGCCCGGAAGGGCGGCGGCTCAAGGACGCTTTCCTCCTGCGGCGGCTCAGGACTGTGGAGGGCAGCGTTCATCGGAAGAGGCTCGGAGGCCGCAACCGTTGTCCATGTGTGTTCCGATGCCGGCGCAGCCTTTTCCGGGGCTTTTACGGGCAGCGGGAGGATGTCCCGCTCTGGGGCAGAGGGCTGTGTCGGGCGGGGTGTCACAGACGCTGCCGGTGCCGCCGGGCGGAGAGGTTTTTCCTCCAGGTGCGGCAGGCTTCCCGGCTCTGCCTGGCCCGAAATCACCGCCGAAAGTCCTGTAAAGTTATTATTCTTTACAGCATTTTCTTCTTTATCTCCGCTATTTTCATGTTCATTGGATACATCGTTCTCTTTCTCACTGTCAAAGACGAACTGTCTCTCCCCTGTACCCGGCTGGCTCAGCGCCAGCTTGACGGCATGGTAGACGAGGTCGAAGATGTCGTTTTCCCGGGCAAAGCGGACTTCTGTTTTTGCCGGATGGACGTTGACATCCACAAGGTCGGCAGGCATCTCAAGGAGCAGGATCCCTCCAGGAAACTTACCCTGCATCGTGGTACCCTTGAACGCCATCTCCATGCCCGCCATCATGGTGCGGTTGCGGACATAGCGGCCATTGATATAGAAATACTGCATACTGCGGCTGGCGCGGCAGCTGCGGGGCTGGGTGATGAGCCCCCAGACCCGGTAAACGCCCTCGCGGTTATCCACCTCCACGAGGTCACGGCTGAACTCCCGGCCCAGCACGGCGTAAGCTGCGCTGCGGAGCTGGCCGTCACCGGGGGTGACATACTGCAGTTTGCCTTCGCGGATGAACTTGAAGCTCACCTCGGGGTGGCTCAGGGCCACATGGCCCACGATGTCGGCCACGAAAGTACCCTCGCTGGAATCCTTTTTGAGGAATTTCATCCGGGCAGGCGTGTTGAAAAAGAGGTCACAGACCCGGATGGTGGTGCCGACGCCTCGCGCACCCGGCTCGATGGGCTGCTCTTCCCCGCCTTCGATCCGGTAGAGGGAAGCGCACTCGTCGGCCTCGGTGCGGGTGAGCACTTCGACGCGGGCCACGCTGGCGATAGAGGCCAACGCTTCGCCGCGGAAGCCCAGCGTGTGGATGCTGGTGAGGTCGTCCTCCGTCCGAATCTTGCTGGTGGCATGGCGAATGAAAGCCGTGGGGATGTATTTTGCCTCGATGCCGGTGCCGTTGTCGCTGATTTCAATCAGACGGACACCGCCCGACTCGATCGAGACGGTGATTTGAGACGCACCGGCGTCGATGGAGTTTTCCAGAAGCTCCTTGACGACCGATGCGGGCCGCTCGACCACCTCACCGGCGGCAATGAGTTCTGCCGTGTGCTTGTCGAGAACGTGTATCTCTGCCATTCGTTTCCCTCCGTTTCAAATAAAATCAGCCATTCAGGCTGCCGCTCAGGGTCTTTTTCAGCTCGTAGAGGAAGTTCAGCGCCTCGATGGGAGTCAGGGTCTCAACGTCCAGTGCCTCGAGCTTTTCCATCATCTCGCTGGGGACGGCGGGCGAAGAATACTCCTGCAGGGCGTCGAAATCCATCTGCTCCACTTTGTTCTTCGGGGCAGACGCTTCCAGAGTTCGCAGCACCTCGTGGGCGCGGCGGGTCACGGTGCCGGGCAGACCGGCCAGCTTCGCCACCTCGATGCCGTAGCTGTCGTCGGCGGGGCCGCGGATGATGCGGCGGAGGAACGTGATGTCCTCTCCCCGCTTCTTGACTGCAATGTTGTAGTTTTTGACGCCCTCGATGGCCCCTTCCAGGTCCGTCAGCTCGTGGTAATGGGTGGCGAAGAGGGTCTTGCAGCCGAGGCCCTTGGCCGGGTCGGAGATATGCTCCACGACGGCCCGGGCGATGCTCATGCCGTCGAAGGTAGAGGTGCCGCGGCCAATTTCGTCCAGCACAACGAGGCTCTTGGGGGTAGCGTTCTTGAGAATTTCGGCCACCTCGGTCATCTCGACCATGAAGGTGGACTGGCCGGCGGCAAGGTCGTCCGATGCGCCAATGCGGGTAAAGATGGCGTCCACGACGCCCACATGACAGCTGGACGCCGGGACGAAGGAGCCGATCTGCGCCATCAGGGCGATAAGAGCGTTCTGGCGCATATACGTCGATTTTCCTGCCATGTTCGGGCCGGTGATGATGAGACAGCGGTCAGTGGTGCAGTTGATCCTGGTATCGTTGGGGACGAAGAGGCTGCCTTTCAGCATCTGCTCGACCACCGGGTGGCGGCCCTCGGTGATGGTCAGCTCGTCGCTGTCATCCACCACAGGGCGGCAGTAGTTGTTTTCAGCGGCCACCTGCGCCAGCGCCGCCAGCACGTCCAGCTCGGCCACAGCATTTGCCGTCCGCTGGATGCGGTCGAGCTGACCGCCGATCGTTTCCAGCAGTTCCGAGAAGAGCCGGTGCTCCAGCGCAATGAGACGCTCATGCGCACCTAAGATCTTGCTTTCCAGCTCTTTCAGCTCCTGGGTGATATAGCGCTCGCCGGAGGTGAGGGTCTGCTTGCGGATGTAGGTCTCGGGGACCATGGATTTATAGGAGTTGCTGACCTCGATGTAGTAGCCGAAGACGTGATTGTAGCCGATCTTCAGCTTGGGGATTCCGGTCTCCTGCCGCAGGCGCGTTTCCAGCTGGGCGAGGACGCCCTTGGTGTTGTCCCGGATGGAGCGCAGCTCATCCACCTCGGGGTGGTAACCCTTGGCGATGACGCCGCCGTCCTTGAGGGTGGAGGGCGCTTCCGGGTCGATGGCGGCGAGGATGGCCGTCTTCACATCGTCCAGCAGGTCGATTTGTCCTGCAAGAGAGGTCAGCTCCGGGCAGCTGCAGCTCTCGGCCTGCGCCCGCAGTTCCGGCAGGCGCTCACAGGTCTGGGCCATCGTGTAGATCTCCTTGGGGGTGGCGGAACCGTAGACCGCGCGGGTCATCAGGCGCTCGAGGTCGGCGATGTAGTGGAGCTGTTCGATCAAATCGCCCCGCTGCATGGTCTGGTTCACGAGGCTTTCCACCGCGTTGAGGCGGCGGTTGATGGCGGCACTGGAAATGAGCGGCTGCTCGATCCAGCTGCGGAGCATCCGCTTGCCCATGGCGGTGCTGGTCTTGTCCAGCACCCAGAGCAGCGTTCCCCGCTTTTCGCGGCCCCGCAGCGTCTCGGTCAGCTCGAGATTTGCCCGGGTGACCGGCGACAGGCTCATGAACTGAGCTTCATTATATGTGATGACCGTTTTTAGGCGCTCGACGCCTTTAATTTGCGTATCATGGAGATATTCCAGCAGCGCGGCCATTGCCAGGCGGACAAGGCCGTCTTCCGCGATGCCGGTCTTTTCGGCCCAGTCGCGGCCAAACTGGTTCTCGAGGGAGATGGCCACGAGGCCCGGGGCGTACCGCTCCTCTTCCACCAGCTCGACGGCGCAGTCCATATTCTTTTTGATGTAGGCAGTGATCTCCCGACAGTCCAGCAGACCCGGGTTCATCAGCACCTCGCTGGGGTGGTAGCGGCAGAGTTCCGCAATGACCGCCGGGGCGATCTTTTCCCGCTTGAGCTCGGTGATATGGGCCGTGCCAGTGGAGACATCCGCAAAGCAAAGGCCCGCTGCGCCGCCTTTCAGAAAAACACTCGCAATGTAGTTGTTTTTGTCATCCTGAAGCATACTGCTCTCGATAACGGTGCCGGGCGTGACCACGCGGATGATGTCGCGTTTCACAAGACCCTTGGCCTTGGCCGGGTCTTCCATCTGCTCACAGATGGCGACCTTGTAGCCCTTCGAGATGAGGCGGGCCACATAGCCCTCATAGCTGTGGAACGGTACGCCGCACATGGGCGCGCGCTCTTCGAGGCCGCACTGCTTGCCTGTGAGGGTCAGATCCAACTCCCGCGAGACTGTGAGCGCATCGTCGAAGAACATCTCGTAGAAGTCACCGATGCGGTAGAAAAGAATCTCATCCTTATGTTGTTTTTTGATCTCCAGATATTGCTGCATCATGGGCGAAAGCTCTGCCATGACCGTTCACCTTCCTCCCCTAGTTGTCGGTTTGCCATCCAAAACCGCCTGTTGCAAGCAAAACGCGGCCCTGCATTGCACAGCCGCGTTTTGTGTTTCATGGTTTAAGCCTTAGTGGCAGCCGCCGCAGGTGGAGCAGCTGCCGGTGCAGGAAGCGGAAGGCTCCTGCACGGTCATGGGGTCGCCGCCGTTCATTGCAGTGTTGATGATGGCGTCGATATAGTTCACGAGGGCCTCGCAGTCGCGCTTTGCCTCGTTGTAGGCCACCATGCCGTCATCAGCCATGATCTTGCCGTAGAGGTCGTTCACCTTCTGGTTCAGCTCGGCGATGCGCTCATCGCTGCGCTCGGGCTTGCCGATCTCGTTGTTCAGGTCCATGCGGGCCAGATTGAACTCGCCGATGAGGTTCTGCAGTTCCTCGTCCTTGTCGTTCATTTTGCGGGCCTGGTCCATAGCCAGATAGCGGGAGTCGGTCTGAAGTGCCATGGCGGCACGCTTGAAAAGGTCGATGCAATCCATTGTAATAGTCTCCTTTTATCGTTCCTGTGTTATATATTAGGATAGTGTATCCAGAATATCAATATTATTCCGAAAGTTCACCCAGCAGGACGGTGGCACGGGCGCCCGTGAGGCGCACCATCGCATAGCTGCCCATGAGGGCGGGGTCTGCCTTGAACTCGACGGTAAGGTTGTTGTCGAGACGGCCCGAGAGGGTGCCTTCATTGCGGCCATAGCCCTCCACGAGGACGCGGACGGTCTGGCCCACCTGAGCCTTCACGAGGGCCATTGCGATGTCGTCCTGGACCTTGAGCAGGCGGGTCATACGGTCGGTCTTCTCCTTGCGGGGGGTGGGGTCGGGCATATCTGCCGCCTTGGTGCCAGTGCGCTTGGAGTAGATGAAGGTGAACAGCTGCATATAGCCCACCTTCTGCACCAGCTCGAGGGTCTTCTGGAAGTCCTCTTCGGTCTCGCCGGGGAAGCCCACGATGATGTCGCTGGAGAAGGTAATGCCGGGGACTTTCTTCCGGGCATACTCGATGAGTTCGAGGTAATGCTCCACGGTATAGTGACGGTTCATCTGGACAAGCAGACGGTCCGAGCCGCACTGCACCGGCAGATGCAGATGCTTGCAGATCTTCGGCTGGGCCGCGATGGTGTCGATGAGCTTGAAGCTGGCATCCTTCGGGTGGCTGGTCATGAAACGGATGTGGTAGTCGCCCGGGACAGTGCAGAGCAGGTTGAGCAGGTCGGAGAAATCCACCTGCTCCTCGAGGCCCTTGCCGTAGCTGTTGACATTCTGGCCCAGAAGAGTGATTTCCTTGTACCCTGCCTCCACGAGACTCTTGAACTCGGCGAGGATGTCGCCGGGCTTGCGGCTCTTTTCGCGGCCGCGGACGTAAGGCACGATGCAGTAGGTGCAGAAGTTGTCACAGCCATACATGATGGGCAGCCAGGCACGGAACTCGCTCTCACGGCGGATGGGGATATTCTCCACGATGACGGGGCGCTGAGCCGGCTCCATGAGCACCCGCTTGTGCTTCTGCAATTTCTGAGCGATGAGCTGGGGCAGCGTGTCGATGCCGTCCACGCCGAACACGAGGTCTACGTAGGGGTAGCTCTGGCGCAGCTTTTCCACGACGTGCTTCTGGTTGGCCATGCAGCCGCAGAGGCCGATGATGAGGCCGTGCTTCTTCTCTTTCAGGCCCTTGAGGGCGCCCACGTTGCCGAAGACACGCTGCTCGGCGTGCTCACGGACGGCGCAGGTGTTGAAAAGGATGAGGTCGGCGTCCTCAGGCTTGTCACACAGGCCGTAGCCGATGTCCATCAGCACACCCTTGATGCGCTCGCCGTCGTTGACATTCTGCTGGCAGCCGTAGCTGTGGACGAAGGCCAGCGGCGGGGTGTCATAGGCCAGCTTGACCAGCTCTGCCGCCGCGTTGTTATGTTCAAATGCTATGTACTCCAATGAAACCATCCTTCTCTGCCGCTGGGGACACACCTCCGGCAGCAGACATACTGATACTATAAAGAAAGCTCTTTATAGTATACCCTTTTTGGCCTTGGAGGGCAAGAGTTTATTTTTACTGAGCCTGCTTGCCGGCGCACGCCTCGCACAGGCCGAACAGCACCACGGCGCAGTCCTGCACGACGCCCTTCTGGTTGCGCACCAGCTTCATCACCTGCTTTTCGTCCACGTCGGCGTCCACGACACTGCCGCAGCAGTTGCAGTAGAGGTGGCTGTGCCAGCCCAGCGTGTGGTCGAAGCGGTCAGCCCTGCCCGGGATGGAGACGCGGCGGACGCGGCCTGCATCTACGAGACTGTTGAGGTTGCGGTAGACGGTACCAAGGCTCAGGCCGGGACATTCCCTGGCTGCGAGGTCGAAAATCTCCTCGGCAGTAGGGTGGTCGCAGAGCTGCTCCACTTTCTGCAGTACCAGCTCGCGCTGTTTGGAATAACGCATGGTCTTTCTCCTTTTTCTGATGGGGTGTGTATCGGGATAAAGGCCGGGTTCAGAGCTTGTCTTCCCCCTTGATCTTCGCCCAGTAGGCCCGGGCGGCCTGTTCGGCGCGGTTGTCGCCGAACGTATAGTATTTCACATCCTTGAGCAGGTCGGGCAGATATTGCTGGTCCACCCAGTGGTTCTCATAGTCGTGGGCGTACTTGTAGTTCTGGCCCTTGACGGCAGCATCCTCGCCGTCGAAGTGCTTGTTCTGCAGCTGGCGCGGGATGGGGCCGGTGCGCCCCGCCTGCACATCGGCGATGGCCGCATTGATGGCGTCGTGGGCGCTGTTGGATTTCGGGCTGGTTGCCACGAGAATGACGGCATCGGCCAGCGGGAGCCGGGCTTCCGGCAGACCCACCATGTTGGCTGCGTCCACTGCCGCCTTGACGATGGGGATGATCTGCGGGTATGCAAGGCCCACGTCCTCACAGGCGCAGACCATCAACCGGCGGCAGGCCGAGGGCAGGTCGCCCGCTTCCAGCAGACGGGCCAGATAGTGGAGGGCGGCGTTGGGGTCGGAGCCGCGCATGGACTTCTGGTAGGCCGACACGATGTCGTAGTGGTCGTCGCCGTCCCGGTCGTACCGCATGGCCGTGCGGCGGGTGACCTGCTGTATCATCTCGAGGGTGATGTGCTTTCCGGTTTCGTCCACGGGGGCCGCCGTCACCACGAAATCGAGACAGCCCAGCGCCTTGCGCAGGTCGCCGCCCGCACTCTCAGCGAGGTAGGCGCAGGCGTCCTCGTCCATCACGACAGGCTGTGATTCCGACTCCGAGAGCTTTTTCAGGGCGTTGCGGATGCCCCGCTCCACGTCGGCGGCGGAGAGGGACTTGAACTCAAATACCGTACAGCGGGACAGCAGTGCATTATAGATGTAAAAGTACGGGTTCTCGGTGGTGGAGGCAATGAGGGTGACAGAACCGTCCTCGATGCACTCCAGAAGGCTCTGCTGCTGCTTTTTGTTGAGATACTGTATCTCGTCGAGGTAGAGCAGGATGCCCCCTGCCCCGGCCAGCGTGCCGATGTCCTTCAGCACTGCTTTGATGTCGCCGGTGCCGCAGGAAGTACCGTTGAGCTTATGGAGGGTCATGCCGCTGTTCTCGGCGATGATGCGGGCGACGGTGGTCTTGCCCGTGCCGGAGGGGCCGTAGAAGATCATGTTGGGGATACGACCACTCTCGATGGTGCGGCGGAACACCTGTCCCTCGGCCAGAAGATGCTGCTGGCCGCAGACATCGGCCAGCGTTTTGGGGCGCAGACGCTGCGCCAGCGGTTCGTTCATAGGTCTTCCCTCCAAAAATGATCATGAGAATCCTTCTCTTTTATAGTATAGCGCATTTTGCACGCCGCGGCAAGAGAAATAATGAAAATGATTCTCAGATAAACGACAAAGCATTTACAAATTTCGCAAAACATGATATGCTTGTGCCATTCCAATCAAGAAACGAGGGGAAATGTATGCGCGGAAAAAACATCTCTGCCGAAGACCTGACGGCCAAAAAAGAGCTGGCTCTGGAGGTCATCCGGCGGCTCAAGGCGGAGTATCCCGACGCAGGCTGCACGCTGGACTACGACCACGCCTGGCAGCTTCTGGTGAGCGTCCGGCTGGCGGCCCAGTGTACCGACGCCCGGGTGAATATCGTGGTGCAGGACCTGTTTGAAAAATATCCATCGGTGGCCGCGCTGGCCGAGGCAGAGCCCGAGGACATCGAAGCCATCGTCAAACCCTGCGGGCTGGGCCGCAGCAAGGCCCGGGACATCTCGGCCTGTATGCGGATGCTGCGGGACAAGTACGACTGCAAGGTGCCTACGACCTTTGAGGAACTGCTGGCACTGCCCGGCGTGGGCCGCAAGAGTGCAAATCTCATCATGGGCGACGTGTTCGGCAAGCCCGCCATCGTCACCGACACCCACTGCATCCGCCTGTGCAACAAGATCGGCCTTGTGGACGGCATCAAGGAACCGCAGAAGGTGGAGATGGCGCTCTGGAAGATCGTCCCGCCCGAAGAGGGCAGTGATCTGTGCCACCGTTTCGTGATGCATGGCCGGGCCGTCTGCAATGCCCGGAAGCCGGAGTGCGAAAAATGCTGTCTTTCGGACATCTGCCGCTACGCGCGGGAGGAAGCATCCAACGTCTGATTTTACATATTTCAGGAGGTTTTTCTTATGTTTGGTTTTATCTTCAGCCTTCTCATCGGTGCGCTGGCCGGTTCCATCGCAGGCCGCATCATGGGCAGTGAGACCAGCGCCCTGCGCAACATCGTGCTGGGCATCCTGGGCAGCTTTGTGGGCGGCATCCTCTTCGGCCTCGTGGGCCTGTCCGCTACCGGCCTCGTGGGTGAGATCATCGTCTCGGTCATCGGTGCCTGTGTCTGCATCTGGGCTGGCCGCAAGCTGTTCAAGTAAGCAGTCCATCTTGAAAATGCCACAGCTTTCAGGGGTGAAAGCTGTGGCATTTTCGTTTCTGACCGATGTCATTTTCTCTCAAACTATGCTATAATAAGGTTCGTGTCTGAAATTGGAAAGGAGCTTTTCTCATGGAAACTACGCATGAGTCGTCGAAACAGACTCTCCGCTCCGCACAGCCTGCCAAACCCTACGCTTTCAGCCGCAAGGTGTTCTGCGAGGGGATGCGGGACGGTGTGCCGATCGCGCTGGGATATTTTGCGGTATCGTTCTCGCTGGGCATCGCGGCCCGGACGGCGGGCTTTACACCTTTGCAGGGCTTCGTGGCCAGCCTGCTCAACAATGCTTCGGCGGGCGAGTACGCCGCCTTTGCCCTCATTGCCAGCGGCGCGACCTATCTCGAGGTCGCCATCATCACCCTCATCGCCAACGCCCGCTATCTGCTGATGAGCTGTGCGCTGGCCCAGCGGTTCGCCCCCGGTACGCCGTTTTTCCACCGGCTTATCATCGGCTATGACGTCACTGACGAGCTGTTCGGCATCACCATCGCCCGGCCGGGCTACCTGAACCCCTTCTACACCTACGGTGCCATCGCGCTGGCCGCGCCGGCGTGGGCTTCGGGTACGGCGCTGGGCATCATCGCGGGCAACCTGCTGCCTCTGCGGGCCGTCAGCGCACTGAGCGTGGCGCTCTACGGCATGTTCCTCGCCATCATCATTCCTCCGGCCCGGAAGGATAAGATCGTGGCCGCGCTGGTGGCCATCAGCTTTGCGCTGAGCTTTGCCTGCACCTATCTGCCGGGCATCTCCGCCCTGTCGGACGGCACCCGCACCATCATCCTGACAGTGGCTATTTCCTGCGCAGGTGCGCTGTTATTCCCCGTCAAGACCCAGAGTGAGGAGGCTGAACAATGATCCGCAGCAACTGGCTTTACATCGCAGTGATGTTCGCCGTATCCTACACCATCCGCGTCCTGCCGCTGACCCTCATCCGGAAGCCCATCAAAAACCGGTTCATCCAGTCGTTCTTGTACTACGTCCCTTACGTCACTCTGGCGGTCATGACCTTCCCGGCCATCGTCAACGCCACCCAGAGTCCGGCAGCTGGTGCGGTGGCGCTGGTGGTGGGCATTGCGGCGGCATGGTTCGGGGCCAGCCTGTTCCAGGTGTCGGTGGCCTGCTGCGCCGTCGTCTTCGTGCTGGAACTGTTCCTTGTTCACTGAGGTAACTGCCCTATGAAACGAGTCCTTGTGACCGGCGCAGGCGGCTTTGTGGGCGCACGCATCCTCGATATGTGGCGGGGGCAGTTTGCGCTCTGTGCCTTCCCGTCCGACACCCTGCGCACTGCCGACGAAAACGCGGTGCTGCGCTTCATTTTGAAGGAGCACCCGGACGTCATCGTCCACACGGCGGCCCTCTCCAACACCCAGTACTGCCAGCAGGAGCCGGAGGACTCCTTCCGCGCCAACGTCCTGCTGCCCGAGTGGGTGGCGAAGGGAGCAGAGGAGGTGGGTGCAAAGCTGCTCTCCTGCAGCTCCGACCAGGTGTATGCGGGCGTGACGCAGCGGGGGGCGCTGGCGGAGACGCTGCCCCTCTCCCCTTCCAACGTCTACGGACAGCACAAGCTCGAGGCCGAGGCCCGGGTGCTGGCCCGCTGCCCGGGCGCTGTGGCTCTCCGCCTGCCCTGGATGTACGACCTCCCGGGCTATCATCTGCCCATCCGGGGCAACCTGCCGCTGAACATCCTGAAAGCGGCAAAGACCGGTGAAGTGCTGCGCTTTTCGCGCAATGACTACCGGGGCGTGAGCTATGTGCGGGAGGTCATCGAGAACCTCGTCCCTGCGATGGAGCTGCCCGGCGGCGTCTACAACTTCGGCAGCGAGTGCGACGGAGACATGGTCGAGACTGCGCGATGCTTCGCCAATTTGCTGCAGGTGGATGTGAAGATCGAGGAATCCGATCTCACCCGCAACCTCGCAATGGATACCGGGAAGCTCCGGGCTCACGGCATCGAGTTCTCCTCGACGTGGGGCGCACTTCGGGTGTGTCTCGGGGATTACCGGCTTGGATATTTGATGTAAAAAAAGGGGGAAGGGGCTGCCCAAGGCAGCCTCTTCCCTTTTTATTATTTCCACAGATTTGCCGCGATCAGCTCCAGCACACTTCCCGCGATGCAGCGCGCCTTATCGGAGATGAGGAAGCAGTTTTCCAGTTCCTCCCGGCGGGGGTCCACGTCAGCCACCTTGAAGCCGGGCGTGACGGGGTAGCCATCCCGCAGCAGACCGCGCAAGATGCCCGCAATGCGGGTCGTCACCGGAGTGCGGATGCCGTCCGGCGTTTCGATCTCCGCGATCGTTTCACCCGCCGACACAAGATCTCCGATGGCACACACATTCCGGAAGACACCAGCCTTTTCTGCGTGGATGACACGCTCAGCGCCATAGCCGCCGATGACTCCGGGGACGCCCGTGTTGGGGATGGCCGCACCCTCCCGGATGATACGGCCCAGACGGTGGCCGCGCTTGGTCTCCACCACGAAATCGACATCCACACCGGCGGTAAAACCCGGGCCGAGCGCGATGGTCAGCGGAGCCATATCCCGCGTCGTTCCGAGATTTTTCTTTGCAAGGATGGCGTCAACGAGCGCGGCAGGCCGCACCTGCGGGATGAGCTCCCCTTTTGGGTCCACCATCACCGGCACATCGCCGCGCTGCCAGACCACAACGGCCTCATCCAGCGTTTTTACAAGGGCAGCGCGCATTCCCTCCACGACAGCCCCGCCCTCATACACGGCCTCACTTACCGAGACCTGGCGGCGGATGGCAGCAGGGTGTTCGGCTTCGAGCACGAGTACTTTCAATCCCGCCGACCACAGCCGATGGATGGTGCCGGTGGCGAGGTCGCCGCCGCCGCGCACCAGGATGACGTCATCACGCTTCATTATTTTTTTCCTCCTTGAGCAGCTGCAGGAACACGTTCATCGAGCCGCCGCAGGCAGCCAGCGCCGCATCGTCCTCTTTTGCGCTGGCCGAATACTCTGCCAGCTGGCAGGGTGCTGCCTCGCCTGCCTGCATTTTTGATGCAAGCTGCTGCACACGGTATTCCATAATGCCGCCGCCCACACTGCCCACGGATCTGCCGTCCGGCAGCACCAGCATCTTTGCGCCCACCTCCCGGGGGGTCGAACCGTGGCGGGAAACGATGGTCACGAGGACAGGAGCCTTCCCCTGTCCCGTGCAGGCATCCAGCGCATTCAGCAGCTCGGGCGGGAAGCCTTCCGTCTGCTGACGGCCATTTTTCACCTCAACGATCTCCGCGAGGATGGATAGTGCGATTTCCTGCGCTGTCTGCGCCTTGATGGCGAGGCCGATGGGGGCGTGGAGTGACTCAGCCTTTTCCGGGGCAGTTCCGGCCTCGATGAGCTGGCGGCGGACAAGGGCCGACCGGCTTCGGCTGCCCAGCATACCAACGTAGGCAAATCGTTTCTTGTATATTTCGGTAAGGCATTCCACGTCGAAGGAGTGGGCGCGGGTGGCGACAACAAAGTAGGTCTCCGCACTGCCCTCCACCTGGGTGAGATTTTCGGCATAAGGACCACAGAGGACCTTTTCTGCCCCGGCGCGGCGAAGGGCGTCAGCGTACTCTGGCCGCTCCTCGAGACCGGTGACGGGCAGGCCCAGCATCACGGCCAGCCGGACGACGGACTCGGCCACATGGCCTCCGCCGCAGATGACGAGCCGGGGCGCACCTCCGAATTTTTCCACGAAGACCCGCTTATTTTCCAGAGTCAGGATGCCGCTTGCACCACACCCGGCCAGCGCCGGGAGATTCCGGGCCAGCAGACCCTCCGGTCTTGCGGGCCAGACGGGTACGCCTTCACAAAGAAGAAGCCGCGCTCCGCTTTCCGGCCCTTCCAGTACGGAGGCCAGCGTATGCTGCCCCTGTGTGCTGCGCAAAGCGTCCAAAAACTCACGAATCGACATAGAATTTCTCCATTATGGTTTATTGCTCCACCGGTGTGGCAGCATCGTAGCCCGCATCGTTCAGCTGAGACTGCCACGCCTGCCAGTCCTCGGGCAGCATCCGCCAGCCGAGGCCGCAGCCTGCCGTGATCTCACTGGGCAGCGGGATGAGCCGCCCCGGGATCCCCCGGGCGGCACACTCTTTCTCCCAGCCTATCGCGCGGGCCGTAGAAGCAAACGAAAGAACGATGTATTGTCTTTTGCGGCGCATATCAGCCCTCCTCGGCCAGCTCACAGACCGCCTCGGCGGCTCTGAGCACCTCGGCCTCTGTGTTCTGGTGGGAGAAGCTGAACCGCACCATCCCCTGCTCCACGGTGCCGAGGGCTTTGTGGATGAGAGGCGCACAATGAGCGCCTGCCCGGACACAGATGCCGTAGTCCTCCCAGAGGATGTCGGCGGCACGGGCTGCGTCCTCATCCCCGAAGTTCAGGGAGACGATGGGCGCGCGGTCTGTTTCGTCGAAACTGCCGTAAATTTTCACACCGGGAGCATGGACGATTTTCTCATAAAACAGACGTGTCAGAGCCGTTTCTTTTTCGTGCAGAGCTTCGACGCCCTGCGAAAGTATCCACTCCACGCCTGCCCCGAGGCCCGCGAGGCCGGGAACATTCAGCGTCCCCGCTTCCAGCGCTGTGGGCATCTGAGAGGGGTGTGTTTCGTCGAAGCTGTGGATACCGCTGCCACCCACCACAAGGGGGGCCATGGTCAGCCCGGGGCGGACATACAGCCCGCCGGTTCCCTGCGGGCCCAGCAGCGCCTTGTGTCCGGTGAAACAGAGAACATCCACCCCCAGCGCCTGCACGTCGATGGGCCGTGCGCCCGCAGTCTGGGCCGCGTCCACGACCAGCGTAATACCGTGCTTTTTCGCAAAAGCGGAGACGAATGCAAGGTCCGTAAGATCGCCTGTGACGTTGGAAGCATGCGTCACCACGACAAGACGGGTATTGGGGCGGAGAAATTTTTCGAACTGCTCATACCGCAGCCGTCCGGTGTCGTCCACCTCCACAAAACTCACTTCTGCCCCCTGCTCCCGCAGGCGATAGAGCGGCCGCAGCACCGAATTGTGCTCGCAGACCGTCGTGATAACATGGTCGCCGGGGCGGACGAGGCCGCAGAGCGCTGTGTTGAGCGCCTGGGTCACGTTGGCCGTGAAAGCAATGCAGTCCGGGCTTTCCGCATGGAGAAGTGTTGCAAGTGTCTCACGGGCATGGTAGACGATCCGGGCCGCGTGAAGGGTCGGCTCATGCGCCCCGCGGCCCGGATTGCCCGCATGTTCCAGTGCCTCCAGCATAGCCTGGCCCACGCAGGGCGGCTTTTGCAGGGTGGTGGCGGCGTTGTCGAGGTAGATCACGGCTTGACCACATTCCCGGCGTTCAGCATCTTCTCGGCGATAACGTACATATTCGTCACGCCGCCCACGGCCAGCTTCTCGGTCAGGCCGTAGAAGTTTAGGCAGGTGCCGCAGGTGAGGATCTCAACGCCCTCAGCCTCCAGCGCCTTGAGGTCGTCCAGCATGGGCGAACCCTCGCAGGTGAGGTGCGCACCGCCGTTATAGAGGAGGATGGTCTTGGGCAGCTTGTCCTGCTGGGTCAGCGAGAAGATAAAAGCCTTCAGCAGGGTCTTGCCCAGCTCCTCAGCACCCTCGCCCATCTTGTCGGACGCGATGACCACCACCGTATCGGTACGGGCGTCAGGGGTGCAGACCGGAGCTTCCTCTTCTTCTGCCGCAGGCTCACCCACGGTGAACAGGACGCGGTATTCCCGCTCAGCCAGCTTTTCGGCGGCAGACCGGTAGCCCTTCTGCTGGGCCATTTTGGTGAGGTTCTGGACGGCGATCTCGTTGTCCACCAGCACTTCGACTTCGCCTGCGCCATTCAGTTCAGCAATCGCTTTCTTTGCCTTCACTACAGGCAGCGGGCAGGCATCCCCTCTGGCATCAACTTTCAGCATAGTTTTCCCTCTCTATCGTATGTTTTATTCAGGATAGGACACAACTATTTCGGCGTCCTGCTTCTCTGTGATCTCTCCCACGATTTGTGCGGGGAGGCTGGCTTTTTGCAGCTCGTCCCGGAGGTTTTCAGCCTCTTTTGGAGCCACGGCAAGCAGCAGTCCGCCCGAGGTCTGGGGGTCGAACAAAATTTCCTGCATGGCAAACGGCACATTTTCAAACCGGACGAAAGGCCCGGTGTGGTTGCGGTTGCGCTGACCGGCGGCGGTATAAAGGCAGTCGTCAGCGGCCTGCCACGCACCCGGCAGGACCGGCACAGCGCTGCCGTCGATACGGCAGGACAGCCGCCCGCCCATCATCTCGTGGAGGTGGCCGAGGAAGCTGAACCCGGTCACATCCGTGGCCGCGTGAACATCATAGCTTCGACTTATCTCGGCGGCAGACTTGTTCAGAGTCGTCATGGAGGCCACTGCAGCGTCCATGGCACCGGGGGCAGCTTCGCCCACGCGGTTGGCCGTGCAGATGAGGCCCACACCCAGCGCCTTGGTGAGGATGAGCTTGTCGCCGGGCTTTCCCGTATCATTGGCAGTGAGGCGGCGGGGGTCCACGAGACCGGTGACGGACAGGCCGTACTTTACACCGGTGTCGGCGATGGAGTGGCCTCCCGCGAGGATGCCCCCCGCCTCGGCCACTTTTTCTGCGCCGCCGCGTAAGATCTCACCGAGGATGTTCAGATCCATGCTCTCAGGGAAGCAGACGAGGTTCAGTGCAGTCTTCACCTCGCCGCCCATGGCGTAAACGTCGCTGAGGGCATTTGCCGCCGCGATCTGGCCGAAGGTGTAGGGGTCATCCACCATCGGCGGGAAGAAGTCCACCGTCTGCACCAGCGCGATGTCGTCGGTGATGCGGTAGACAGCCGCATCGTCCCGGCTGTCGTAGCCCACGAGAAGGTCGGGGTCTTTCTCACCCCGGGGCAGCTTTTCCAGAATATGGCTTAGCACTCCCGCGCCGAGCTTGGCGGTACAGCCGCCGCCCGTGCAGAAGACGATTTTGTCCTCTTTTGCCATCAGGCTCTCTCCCCTTCCTCGAAGTGTGTCAAACATCCTGTTACATCGTAAGCTTCTTTCAAGATGGCAAGTGTCTGTTCCCCTGCTGCACGGCGGGCCTCGTCGTCGGCCTGGTTGAGGACGACGTAGAATTTCCGCGTGCCGACGCACTTTCTTCCACCCGCTTCACTTGCCAGCAGTTTTGCCAGCAGAGCGGGCGTCAGGGGCGTCTCAGGCGGCACGGCCAGCAAGGTGCAGGCCGCTTCGAGGCGGAAGCAGACGTCTTGCAGTGGTTTTCCCACCGCCGACAGCCCGGCTGCTGCCAGCACGATGTCGCTTGACCGCAGGAGCACCGGCTCATGAGCGGCCGGGGCCTTGCAGGGATGGTGCTTCGCGCCGTCAGCCTCGAGCAAAACAGTGTCGGCCTCGGCCATCCAGTCGTCCAGATGGGGCGGCATGGTCAGCTTCCCGCCTTCGGCAGGCACCCCCGCCACGGCGTAGGTTCCAGCCTGCCAGAGGGCGTCCCGCGCCGCCTCATCGGGGGCATAGTTCGCATCCGGACGCTGGATGTGGGTCGTGGTGGAGACGAGCACCCGCTGCCCCTGCGCCGAATAATGGCGGGCCAGCGCATAGAGCAATGTTGTCTTCCCTCCGCCGCCCACGAGGGAGATAACATGTCCAGTTTCTCCGAGGAATGGCAGAGCCTCGAGGCCTGCCATCAGACCGTGCCTTCTTTTTCGGCCACTGCCATTGCGATTTTTTCGGGCGTGATGGGCAACTCGTAGAAGCGGGTGCCGATGGCGTTGCAGATGGCGTCCGAGATGGCGGGAAGCGGCGTGTTGATGACCACTTCGCCGATGGATTTCGCACCAAACGGGCCGTTTGGCTCATAGCTGTTCTCGAACTCGACCCGGATCTTGCCCACGTCCACACGGGTGGGGATCTTATACTGCATGAGCGAATTCTCCATAGGCCAGCCGCGCTGGTCGTAGGTGACGTTCTCGGTGAGGGTCATGCCGATGCCCTGTAAAATGCCGCCCTCGGCCTGCACCCGGGTGAGGTTCGGGTTGATGGGGGTGCCGCAGTCCACGCAGGCGTCAAATTCCAGCAGCTTTACTTCGCCGGTCTCGGTGTCCACCTCCACCTCGGCCGCGCCCACCATGTAGGGCGGAGGCGACAGGGGCGACATATGGGTCTCGGTGACTTCCAGCGGGATGTCGTGGCCGAACATGGAAGCCGTGGCAATATCACCCAGCGAGACAGATTTAGACGGGTTAGCCGAGGCAAATACCGTTTTACCGTCAAATTCCACGTCATTTTCGCTGCAGTCCAGCAGCTGTGCGCCCAGCTTGCAGATCTGGCTCCGCAGCTTCAGCGCGCACTTCTCGACGGCTTTGCCGGTGATGTAGGTGGTGCTGGACGCGTAGGAGCCGGAGTCGTAGGGCGAGGTGTCAGTGTCCGCACCGAAGACCGTGATATTGTCGAGGTCACATTCCATCACCTCGGCAGCAATTTGGGCCAGCGTGGTGTCGCAGCCGGTACCCATATCAGCGGCACCGATGAGCAGGGTGTAGAAGCCCTCGTCGTTGACTTTCAGGGTCGCGCTGCCCACGTCCATGCCCGAGATGCCGGAGCCCTGCATCGCCATGCCCATGCCGACGGCACGGATCTTCCCGTTGCCCATGTCGCGGCGGGGGTACTTTTCGTCCCAGTTTATCATCTCGTGGACCTTTGCAAGGCAGCGGTCGAGGGTGCAGCTGGTGTTCACCGCACCGTAGTAGGCGGGCATGACGTCACCCTCGTGGACGATGTTCATTTCTCGGATCTTGAAGGGGTCCATATGGAGCTTCGCGGCCAGCTCGTTGACGGCGGATTCCACCGCGAACAGGCCCTGGGTCGCGCCGTAGCCGCGGTATGCGCCCGCCGACATATGGTTGGTATAGACCACATCATAGGTAAAGCGGAAAGCCTCAGCGTTGCTATAGAGCGGGATGGATTTATGTCCCGAAAGTCCCACCGTCGTGGGGCCGTGCTCGCCATAAGCGCCGGTGTTGGAGAGGGTGTAGAGGTCGAGGCCCCGGATGCGGCCATCCTTGTTGGCGCCGAGGCGAAGATGGATCTCCATCTCATGGCGGGGGGTGGAGGCGATCTGGCTCTCCTCCCGGGTGAAGATGAGCTTCGAGGGCTTCCTGGTCTTCCAGGTCACGAAGGCCGGGTAGACCTCGCAGACAGCCGTCTGCTTCGCGCCGAAGCCGCCGCCGATGCGGGGCTTCGTCACACGCACCATGGATTTCGGGATGTGGAGCGCGTTTGCAATGATGCGGCGGGCGTGGAAGACGATTTGAGTCGAGCTCAGGACGTTCAGCCGGCCATAGAGGTCGATGCTGCAATAGGTGCGGAAGGTCTCCATCATGGCCTGCTGGCAGGCTTTGGTATGGTAGACATGGTCGATGACCACATCGCAGTCGGCCAGCACGGCGTCGATGTCGCCGCTGCCGCACTCGTCGTGGGCGCAGAGGTTGCGCTTGTTATCGCCCCCCACAGGGCAGAGGCTCTCCCAGTTGTCTTCCGGATGGACGAGGATGGGGTTATCCTTGGCGGTGTGGTAGTCCAGCACAGGTTCCAGCACCTCATACTCGACCTTTATCATTTTCAGCGCCTTATCGACACATTTATCGTCTTTGCCTGCCACGATGGCCACCACGTCGCCCACAAAGCGGACGTGGCGGTCGATGAGAAGGCGGTCATAGGGGCTGGCCTCGGGGTAAGTCTGGCCGGCCTGGGTGTAGCGGCGGGCATCCTGCGGCACGTCCTCCCAGGTGAAGATGGCCTCAATGCCCGGCACCTTCTTCGCCACAGCAGTATTGATGCTCTTCACCATGGCGTTGGCGTGGGGAGAGCGCAGGAGCTTCACGATGAGGCAGTCGGCGGGGACGAGATCGTCCATATAGACGGGCTGGCCCGTCACCAGCTGCATGGCATCCTTCTTGCGGAAGGGTTTGTTGACTGTGTTCATTCTGCCGCCTCCTTTTTCGCCTTTTTCCACGCGAGGAAGTTCTGGATGCCCCGCAGCTGACCCTCATAACCAGAGCAGCGGCAGAGATTGCCGGAAAGATACTCTTTTATTTCCTCGTCGGTGGGGTACTCCTTTTCCCGGAAGAGGGCGAGGGCGTTCATGATGAAGCCCGGGTTGCAGAAGCCGCACTGCTCTGCACCCTGATCCGCGATGAAAGCCCCGAACTCGGCGGCTTCGTCCTGCAGACCCTCCAGCGTGGTCACTTTATGGCCATCCGCGCGGGCCGCGAGAACGGAGCAGGACAGCACCGGCTTGTCGTCGAGAAAGACCGTGCAGAGGCCGCAGTTGGACGTCTCACATCCCCGCTTGACGCTCAGACAGCCGTGGCTGCGCACGAAGTCGATGAGCAGAGTGTCGGGGGCCACGTCGGCGGTAAGCTTTTTATCGTTCAATGTAAGTGTTATCTGCATGGTGTCCTCCTCAGCCTTCCAGACGACAGACGGCGCGTTTCGTCAGCACGCCGGCCAGATGGCGGCGGTATTCGGCGCCGCCGCGAAGATTGCTTTCGGTCTTGATGTCGGCCTTTACCTCGGCGGCAAAGCGGGCAGCAAATTCCTCGGCGGTCTCCCCCGCCTCAGGCGCGGCGGTGTAGAGCACCGCCTTGCCCGGACGCGCACCGATGGCGGCGCGGATGCTGCCGTCCGCCAATTTTGCGGCAGCGCAGGTCAGCACCGGGAAGTCCGTCTGGCTGTTGCGCACCGACTGGTAGACAAAGCGGGCGTTTTCCTTCGGCACAAGGACACGCACGAGGATGTCCCGGTCGTAGGGGCGCTGGGCGTACTCAGCAAGCGGCACGACGCCGCCCTTATAAAGCTCTACGGAAGCGTTCAGCGCGAGGAACATGGTGAGCACGTCAGAGAAACCGAAACGGCTGTAAATGCTGCCGCCCACGGTGGCGAGGTTGCGCAGCTGGACGCCCACGATGTGGCGCACCGACTCCCGCACGGCACCGTCCGTATAGGCGGCGAGGCCGGGGTGCAGCTCGAGCTGGCGCAGCGTCACCATCGCTCCGATGGAAAAGCCCTCGTCCGTCTCCTCGATGGTGTCGAGGCCGAGGCCCGACAGGTCGATGGCCGTGCCGACATTGATATTCTCCATCTTGAGCCATATCATGCCGCCGAGGACACGGTTGGGGCGCTTCTGGTTGAGCTGCCAAGCCTCCTCGAGGCTTTCAGCCCGCTTGTATTCCCGAATGGTCATCATATGCAGTATCCTCTCTTTTTCCTGTGACCTTTTTCTTTTATTTTATCACAAAATCCGCTATAATACTACCGTCAGAAAGCATCAATTCGGCAACGAACAACAACGGAAATTTCAGGAGGTCTGCGGGATGGAGTACACAGAAAACGCGGCGGTGGGCTGCGTCATCATGGCGTCGGGGCGGGCGGTGCGGTTCGGCTCCAATAAGCTGCTGGCCGACTTCGGCAGCACGCCCCTCATCGTCCGGGCGCTGGACGCAGCAGAGACGCCCGCCCTCGCGGCCCGGGTGGTGGTGACCCGCTCACCAGAAGTGGCTGAACTCGCTTGTAAGGCGGGCGTGAAAACCATCCTTCACAGCCTGCCGGGCCGGAACGACACGGTGCGCCTCGGCCTCGAAGCGCTGCTTTCGGAGCTGCCCGGCCTTGCGGGATGCATCTTCCTGCCCGGGGATCAGCCGCTCTTGCGGAAAGAAAGCCTCGAGGCGATGGTGCGCGATTTCTCGGCGCTGGACGAAAAAGAACGGGCCATCCTCCGGCTGGGCTTTCGTGCCGAGGACGGCACGGAGCGGCTGGGAAGTCCCGTTCTGTTCGGAAGCAGTTATTTCGGCGCTCTGTGTTCCCTGCCCGAGGGCAAGGGCGGCGGCGTGGTCATCCGCCGGCATCCGGAGTCTGTGCGGGCGGTATATGCGGCACGGCAGGAAGAGCTGGAAGATGCAGATACCGCAGAAGAGCTGGAGCGACTGCGAAGACTTTTGTAAATACTTTACCACAAAAAGCCGCCCCGGCAGCAGCTGCAAACTGCACGCCGGGGCGGCGTATTACAATGACTGGAGTACCCTTGCTCAGACTTCCGTGTTGAAGTAGCGCTTCAGCAGACCCTCGAAGCCGCGGCCATGACGGGCCTCATCCTTTGCCATCTCGTGGACGGTGTCGTGGATAGCGTCGAGGTTCAGAGCCTTAGCCTTCTTGGCCAGGTCCATCTTGCCGGAGCAGGCGCCGCACTCGGCCTCTGCACGCATCATCAGGTTCTTCTTGGTGCTATCGGTGACGACCTCGCCCAGCAGCTCGGCGAAGCGGGAAGCATGGTCTGCCTCCTCGTAGGCATAGCGCTTGTAAGCCTCGGCGATCTCGGGGTAGCCCTCACGCTCGGCCACGCGGGCCATTGCCAGGTACATGCCGACCTCGCTGCACTCGCCCTCGAAGTTGGCGCGCAGACCATCGACGATCTCCTGAGGAACGCCCTCAGCCTTGCCGATGCCCACAACGTGCTCGGTGACGTAGGTGTTGCCGGTCTTCTCGACGAATGCGGAAGCGGGAGCCTTGCAGACGGGGCACTGCTCGGGGATGGTGCCTTCAGCGATGTAGCCACAGACGGTGCAAACGTACTTCTTCATAAGATTTATCCTCCATTTGGTTTGTTCTTTTTAGGGGTCTGCTCTGGTACAGCAGACCTTGTTTGTGACTCTATTATAGCGAATGGTTCCTAGTTAGTCAAGGCTTATTTTAAGAATTATTCTCATTTATTTTGAAGTCTCGCACATTGCCCAAAGAACATTTCAAAAAGCTGTCACTTCTGCCGAAGAAGGGGCTTCCCTGTCGAGGTCAGACCTGCAGATTGCCGCTGGAAGGAGCGTCGGCACCATCGGCAGAGTCGAACTCGTAATCGTTGCCGGGGAGGATGGCGTTGAGCAGGATGCCCACGATAGCAGCGATGGCCAGACCGGACAGGTTGATGGACACACCGGCGACCGCGAAGGTCAGGCCGCCCACCGAGTTGAAGCCCAGAGCAGACACCAGAATGACAGCGGCGATGATGAGGTTGCGGCTGTTGGTGAAGTCCACCCGGTTCTCGACCACGTTGCGGACACCGATGGCGGAGATCATGCCATAGAGCACGAAGCTGATACCGCCGATGATGCCGGTGGGGATGGTGTTGATGACGGCCTCAAACTTGGGGCTGAAGCTCAGGATGATGGCCAGCACAGCGGCAATGCGGATGACGAGGGGGTCGTAAATTTTGCTCAGTGCGAGGACGCCGGTGTTCTCACCGTAGGTGGTGTTGGCCGGGCCGCCCAGCAGGCCGGCCAGAGTGGTGGCGAGGCCGTCGCCCATCAGGGTGCGGTTCAGGCCGGGGTCGTTGATGTAGTTGTGGCCGACGGTGGCGCTGATGGCGGCGATGTCACCGACGTGCTCCATCATAGTAGCCAGAGCGATGGGGATGATGGTGAACAGGGCGCTGATGAACTCGGGGCTGCCGTCGATGGCAAAGAGGCCCATGGCTTCCTTGTGGAGAGGGATGCCGAACCATGCGGCGGAGGCAATGCGCTCAAAGTCCACGGCACCGGTCACAAGGGCCACTGCGTAGGAGACGAGAACACCAATCAGGATGGGCAGGATCTTGACCATCCCCTTGCCCCAGATGTTGCAGACGATGACCGTACCCAGAGCCACAAAGGCCAGCAGCCAGTTTGCCTGACAGTTGCTGATGGCCGAGGGGGCGAGGATGAGGCCGATGGCGATGATGATGGGGCCTGTGACCACCGGCGGGAAGAAGCGCATGATGCGCCGGATGCCGAAGGTGGAGATGAGCAGGCTGACGGCCAGATAGACCAGACCCGAGAAGGCCACGCCTGCGCAGGCGTAGGGCAGCATCTGGGTGTTGGCGATGGTCAGATTGCCGTCGGCGTCAGCCAGCATGGGGGCCACGATGGAGAAGCCGCCCAGATAGGCAAAGGACGAGCCGAGGAAGGCCGGGACCTTGCCCTTGGTGATGAAGTGGAACAGCAGCGTACCCAGACCTGCGCAGAGCAGGGTGGTCGAAACGCTCAGACCGGTGAGCAGGGGGACCAGCACGGTGGCACCGAACATGGCGAACATGTGCTGGACGCCCAGGATCAGCATCCGTCCGGCACCCAGCTGGCGGGCGTCGTAAATGCCCTTGGAGTAATCAATATTCTGACTCATTATTTCCTCCTTCTATCTGCGGCCCAAAAAAAGAGGCACTACCGCGGGAAAGCGGCAATGCCTCAAAAATCGGGACCAAATCGGAAACGGAAAATACAGCCGATGCGTGCAAAAGACGATTTCTTTTTCAGCATCCCGCTCTCCCCTTTCCTTTCATTCTTCGGCATAGTATAGCATAAAAGAAGGACGCTGACAACCTTTTTCCTGTATTTTGCGGCGATTTTCTGTCGGCGGAGGCCGTACGGCCTTGAAATATGCCGCATTCCGCACTATAATATAACCTATTGCCGCAGTTGGTCACTGGGCCGGCGGCATCCGAAACGACAGCTGTTGTACCACTTATTATAGAAGGACACTTATGATATATCTGGATTATTCGGCCAACACCCCCGCAGACTCCCGGGTGCTGGAGCGTTTTTGTGAGGTAGAGCGCAGCTGCCCCGGCAACGCGAACTCCCGCCATCAGGCAGGCCGGGACGCAAAACTGGTCATTGACCACGCCACCCAGAGCATCGCGGGGCTGCTGAGCGCACAGCCCGCCGAGGTCATCTATACCTCGGGAGCCAGCGAGGCCAACAACTTCGCCCTCAAGGGGCTGGCAAAACTCTCCCGCCATCTGGGCAAGCACATCATCTCCACCCCGCTGGAACACTCGTCCGTCAGCGGCACCCTGACCGCTCTGCAGGAGCAGGGCTATGAAATCGACCTCGTGGACATCAGGCGGGACGGCACCATCGACCTCGAGCACCTGAAAGAACTTCTCCGCCCCGACACCATTGCTGTAGCGGTAACGCTGGTGGACAGTGAGCTGGGCGTCGTGCAGCCGGTGAAAGAAATTTCGGAAATTTTGCAGGCATGGCCCAACTGCCATCTGCACGTAGACGCCACCCAGGCCGTGGGCAAGATCCCCGTCTCCTTCGAGGGCGTGGACACCATGAGCCTGACGGCCCACAAGTTCTACGGCCTGAACGGCATCGGCCTGCTGCTCAAGCGGCGGCGGCTGGCTCTCGAGCCTCTCATCCACGGCGGCGAAAGCACCACCATCTACCGCAGCGGCACCCCTACAGTAGCTCTGGCGGCTTCCCTCGAGACGGCGCTGAGCTCTGCGGTAAATGAGCTGCCGGAGCGTTCTGCCCGGGTGAAAGAGGCAAACCTGTATCTCCGCACTGCTCTGAGCAAGTACCCAAAAGTCCGCATCAACAGCCCGGAGAGTGCCATCCCCCACATCCTGAATCTGAGCGTTGAGAACGTCAAAGGCACCGTGTTCCAGCGGGAGCTGGACGCGGAGGGCGTCTGTGTCTCGGTCAAGTCGGCCTGCTCGTCGGACGGCCTGCCCTCCCGGGCGGTGTTCGCCGTCAGCCGCGACCGGAAGAATGCCCTCTCCTCGTGGCGCATCAGTCTGAGCCACCTGACCACGCAGGAGGAGCTGGACGGCTTTCTCCGCGCCTTTGACGCCTGCTGCACCCGGCTGACCCAGCTGTGAGAAAAAAGAAAGGACAGAGCCATGAAACGCGAAATGGAACCTTACCAGCTCATTGAGCGGAGCATCATCAAAAAATACCGCAAGGAGCTGTGGACCCCCTTCATCGTAGCGGTCAAGCGCTACGAGCTCATCAAGGCCGGTGACAAGATCGCCGTCTGCATCTCGGGTGGCAAAGACTCGATGCTGATGGCAAAGCTGATGCAGGAGCTTCAGCGCCACAGCGATGTGCCGTTCGAACTGGTCTTTCTGGTGATGGACCCCGGCTACAACGAGATAAACCGCCAGAAGATCGAGTCCAACGCCGAGCTGCTCCACATCCCTGTGACCATCTTCGAGAGCAACATCTTCTCTGTGGCCAACAACACCGACAAGAACCCCTGCTATCTCTGCGCCCGGATGCGCCGCGGCCACCTCTACAGCAAGGCCAAGGAGCTGGGCTGCAATAAAATCGCACTGGGCCACCACTTTAACGACGTCATCGAGACGACCGTTATGAGTATGTTCTACGGCTCTCAGCTGCAGGCCATGCCGCCCATGCTCCACAGCACCAGCTTCCCCGGCATGACCCTCATCCGCCCGATGTACTGCATCCGCGAGGAAGATATTCTGGCGTGGAAGCGCTACAATGAGCTGGAATTCATCCAGTGCGCCTGCCGCTTTACCGAGAACTGCACCATGTGCGACAACGGCGGCGGTGGCTCCAAGCGGCAGGAGACGAAAATTCTGCTCCGCCGCCTCAAGCGGGATAACCCCAACATCGAGAACAGCATCTTCCGCAGCATCCACGCAGTGGCGCTGGATACCATGCCCGGTGCATCCCAGCTGCGTCTGATCCTGAATTTTGCAGTTACGATCACAGGTGGTTTTTCGGCAATCTTTCTCTTTTATACGAACAGTTTTCTGGTTCGTCAGAGAAAAAAAGAGATGGGATTGTATCAGGTGCTTGGAATGGATAAGACGAACCTGACAAAGATGATGGTCTGGGAGAGCATCTATACTGCGGGCGCAGGTATCCTTGGAGGAATCCTGGCAGGAATCGTATTCGGACGCCTCATCTTTCTGGTACTCCTGAAATTGATCCGGTTTGATGTTGCATTTCAGTTTTCTGTGGAACCGGAGGCTATTTTGATCAGTGCCGGTCTATTTGGAGCTATCTTTCTTGTGATTCTGATCTGGAACATTTTCCAGGTGCAGAGAGTCAATCCGGTGGAACTTCTGCAGGGAGGGAAAAAAGGAGAAAAAGAACCAAAAGCAAACTGGCTGATCGCAGTGATCGGAATTCTTTTGTTGGGAAGCGGATATTATATTGCACAGACGACAGAGTCACCGCTTAGTGCGATCACAAAATTTTTTATTGCAGTAATTCTGGTTATTTTCGGAACCTACGCTCTGTTTACAGCGGGAAGTGTAGCGCTGTTAAAATTATTGAAGAAAAATAAAGCCTATTATGTGATTTAGCCTTAAAGTTTCATTTTTGAAAACTAGCAGTGTAAATGCCGTAAATACAACTAGCGTAATGACTTCT
>OJSL01000482.1_pt1 | contig 41795 bp, 36 predicted proteins | sample 1599451 | NCBI WGS metagenome assembly OJSL01 (sample SAMN04168657, study PRJEB22393) | human gut metagenome | biome: human gut microbiome; feature: stool | host: Homo sapiens | collected 2014-03-20
GGCGCTGCTGATCGTCCCGCCCGTTGCCCTTGTGCTGGTGTTCCGGCAATGGCTGACCCGGCACATACGCTGGACGGTTGCCTTGACTGCTCTCTGTGATGTTCTCCTGTTTTGGGATGAACTGTTCTATTATGAGAGCTTCGGCCTGTTCGCTGTGCTGATTCTGGTGCAGTTGGCGGCCACTGGCGCAGCAGCGTCCCGCATTTACTACAAACAAAGAAAAGGTTGAATAGAAAATAGGTATTATCAATCAAAAATATCATTGGAGGTAACTTATGGAAAAAGAAACAATGGGAACTGTAATTTCAGTTACAAAACAATGGTGGTTAAAAGTGAATCGTAAACCTGTCCGCGCTCATGCTATGGATGGCGCAGCCTTTCCGCATACTATCAAGGTCAAATATACGATAGACGGTAAAGATTACATCTGCCGAAAATGGATTGGTGCAGGAAACAACGTTCCTGACAAGGGAACAACGATTAAAGTTACCTATTGGGAAGATAAGCCATCGAAAGCAAGAATTGAGCTCTAATCAATAAATTTATCAGAGAGATGAGCAAAACAGGCAGAAGGAGCAGCCCGCAAACAGGCAAATGGGAATCAAAAGAGCTTGGGGCATCTCAAGGGCGCAAAAACCATAGCGCGGTAGACCCCGCGCCTGAAAAAGGTATGGAAAAGACAGATCAGGCGGAACGCCGAAGCTGTTTGGCAGAACGGTAGGAGTGAGAGCCGTGCAGAACGGCGGCCAACGCAACAGTCAGGGCAGAGATATGAGCCAGCGTATTGAGGTTTGCCGCACTTGTGCCGTTGCGCACCCACAGCCGTTCCTGACCTGTGGATTTGAAGCGAGAATTGTAACGCTCGCACTCTGTACGCAAGGCGTATGTCCTCTTGAAACAGAGGCAGCTGCGGTCAATGGAAAGTCTGTAATCGTTTGGAATGGTCTTATATTTCGTGCAGCCCCGGTTTTTCTTCCCGTTATTCCAGTTCTTGTGGTTGCAAGGGCAAACACCGGTTTTGGACTGACGGAATGGGCAGCAGAATTTCTGCCGGGTACGATTATTGTCGGTGGTTTTGCCATCTTTGTGCATGCCAGTCCAGCATCACAGATCAAGTTACCTGCCGGAAGAGCTTTGCTCTTGGAATTGCGTTTTTTGAGGGGGATAAAAGCTTCCCCATCATAGACCGATTTCACGGTGTTGTAGATGCTTTTCGCGTCGTAGCCCTTATCCGCGAGAAAGGAACATCCCTGCAAAGGGAGGATCTGGTTGGCTGCGGCGAGGATGTCAACGGCAACTGTGGAATCCATGATGTTGGATTGGGTGGTCAGCTCGTAGAGTGGCAGCCCGGAGATGCAGTCCACCAGCACATGGCTTTTGTATCCCCAGTAGAACTCATACCGCCGCTCATTGTGCTGGTTGGAGGCCGAATGGACGCCCAGAGCACAGTCCGGGTCACTTTTGGGGTGGTTTTCCTTGGAGAACTTGCTTTTCGCAAAGGACTTCGGGTTGTTCTGCTTCGTGTTCGCCATGACGGGTGTGGAATCCAGACCAACGAAAGACGCATCCACCACGCCCAGCTCATACAGCTTCTGCACCAGATTGGCCATGATCGACTTCAACGCACCGTTGTTCAACTGCCGCAGGCAGCGGTCATACGTCCAGTAGGACGGCAGCGGCTCCATGATATTGAACCCGCAATAGTGGGCAATGAGCCGGTTGTTGTCCAGACAATCCGCCAGATCTGTGATCTGCGTGAAACCCTCGCATTTCATAACGATAAACGCACAGGCCATGGCTTCTTTGGGGAAGCCGCGCCGCCCGGTTGCCGCTCTGGGCAGCGTGAAGTCCAAGCTGCTGAAAAGCTTGTCATAAAACATGGCGGCACTTTGGGATGTGAACAGCGTCACATCCTGAATGATTTCCTGTCGGTAGATAGCGGCCAGCCCCTTTCTGGTTGTTTTTCTCTCAAGTCAATTTTACCAAAAAGGGGCTCCGCTTTCTATATCATATGAGTGATTTTCGGTTTCAGCCATGTCCGGGAACCATTGCAATTACTACTCTTTTGGAGTTTTGCTCATGGCTGAATTTATCAAAATATGGAGGTGATGATGTGATGGGACATTAGCTGTTTTTGATATTGAAGAATCCGGCAAGAAGATTGGTGAAAAGTTATTTCTGCTTCTTAACGAGGAACAAAAGAATGCTCTAATGCAATATATTTTGGAACAAGGAGTCAGTCATGGAACAGTATTCAATTCCTGTCACACTTTCTCCGCAGCAGAGAAGAATCCTCTTACAGAAATACAAGAAGGCGAGCTTTATCTATGTCTGGAACACCGCACTGTCAGGGTTAGGGAACGGATTATCAACTTGACAAGTAAGGAGTTTGATATACTGGCATTGCTCATTGCCAATCCCAAACGTGTTTTTACTTACGAACTGATTACCGATTTGGTTTGGAAAGAGGATTGTGATTTCTATTCGAGAAAAGCGATTCATAATCATATGAGTAAGTTGCGTAAGAAATTGCGTTTTGAACCGGATCTTCCAAACTACATTGAGAGTGTCGCCGGGATCGGCTATAAATTTGAACATCTATAACATGAGCCCACAAGGTGTCGTTTTCCCTTGTGGGCTTGCTTTTTGCAGCATATATTCTAAAAGCAGAATATGTAGAAAATTGCGAATATAAAGAGTAAAAAGCGAATGTCTGCGGACTGATACAGGAAACATAACCGATATAATTTTCTCCCAAGGAGGTATCAAGCAGCCGATTCAGGTTCCTCCTTGATGGGAGGAAATGCCTATGCGTCTATGCAACACAGATCTGCAGATAAACTGCTTTACATTCAGTCACCTATACGTCGTAGTCCAGCTCGTATGGATTGCGGCGTTTTTGGTTTCGACAAAGTTTGAGCATTTTCGCTGTCAACCTCCCGGAAAAATTTTATACTGCTGCTTTGGCGCGCCTGTTCTTTGTACGGGCGCGCTTTTTTGTACCCTTTTTTTAATCAGAAAGAGACTTAGACCTTATCGCTGCCGCAGCCCACCCTCTGATTTCGATTTTTGCCATCAACTCAAACATCGAAATTGGAGGAAATTACTATGAAGAAAATCAATCTTCGGGATTATTACCCGTATTATACACAGGACATGATCGTTGAGGTGCCGGATGAAGTTGCTTTGTTGCTTCGGGAATATATGTTGTTGGAAGAAGCCTATCGGATTCGTACATACCGCTATAAAGCATTTTACTCTCTGGATCGAGACGAAGGTATTGAGCGTGAGATATTGCAAAAGCCTCTTAACCCGGCAGAAATTTGGGAACAGCGCCAAATGACGGAGTTGATTTATAAAGGTCTTTCCAAACTTCCGGTAAAGCAGCGCCAACGAATCTATGCACACTTTTTTCTTGGCATGAGCAAAGCAGATATTGCCAAAGCGGAAGGAACACACAAAAGCCGGATCACCCGTTCTATCGAAGCCGGATTGCGTAGTCTGGAAAAATATTTCAAAGAAATTTTATAACAGACGGCAACTTTGCCCCTAAAAATGTACTGAATAGTAGAGGGACATATTCGGCGGGACAAGCTGGACGGGTGTGGTAAGGAAGCATATACATCCTCCCACCCCAACTGCAATATCAATTTGTCTGCCATGCCCCTTGCTTGTTCCTTGACAACCGAATATACGCTGTTACAGGTACTTCATTCTGTGTTCCGAGCGGCAGATGGGGCGGCGCGGTGACAGGCGGCCTAAGGAGGTGATGAATCCAGGCTGTCCGAGCGATAAACGCAACCTACGAAACCGGCTGTGGCAGGCCGGACGCAATAACGACGCAGATCATAATGGTACTTCTTCACAGCTTCCTAAAGACTTGGGGAGAGTTCCTGCGGCGTTTGCTTGCTCTGGCAAAGCGGCGGCGTATGTGGGACTATGATGCGGTGACGCTATCCGCAGCCTGTAACAGCCCCGTCCTTATAACAGAAGGACTTGCCGGGGTGCGTGGCAAATACGGCAGCAAAATCGAAATCAGATATAATGGGCCGGATTTATGTGTGTAATAACCATAGATCCGACCTATTCATGTGGTTTTGATAACACAGTTTTCAGAAGGGAGTTGATACTATGGAATTGAACACCATTGTCAGTGAAGTGGGTACGCTGGTAGACATTCGGGATGTCTCTGTCAACAAAGAACTTTCCCGTGATGAACGGATTGCAGAATTTGTTCAGCAAATCAAAAATCCATACCATTTTAAGTGTGGGCGTTTTACTGTACAGGCCAGCTTTTCTGCTGAAGGTGCTACCCTGGAAGAATGTATCAAGGGTATTTTGCGATAGCTGCAATTTTAAGAAAGGGGCTGACTTTTCCGTAAAAGCATGGTAGAATAAGAATCGGAAAAGGAATTGAATATGGCATAACCACACTTCTTGAATTGCGGGGATTTTTCTGTGCAACGAAAGGAGTGTTTTTTTATGCAGGTTTACAAAGCGATTAAGTACATCCGTCTTTCTTATACGGATGATAAAACAGTAGAAAGTGACAGCGTTGCTAACCAGCGGCGCCTGATCGATGACTACATAGCCCGACACCCGGAAATTGAGGTTGTGGCAGAAAAAATTGACGATGGTTATAGTGGTGTTTTGTTTGATCGCCCGGCATTTCAGGAAATGATGCGGATGATCGAACAAGGCGAAGCTAACTGCGTGATTGTCAAAGACCTCTCCCGCTTAGGTCGTGAGTACATAGAAACAGGCCGTTATATGCGCAGGGTATTTCCAGCCTATGGAGTGCGTTTTATCGCAATTAACGATAATGTGGACACGGAAAATGACGCTGCCGATGATCTCACGGTTTCTGTCAAAAACATTATGAATGAGGCTTACTGTCGGGATATTTCCGTTAAGACACGGAGCGCCCTGGAAGTAAAACGGCGCAGCGGGGATTTTGTAGGTGCTTTTACCATCTATGGTTATGTGAAAGTCGGCGATAAACACAAGAGCCTGGAAGTAGACGAATATGCTGCTAATGTTGTGAGGGATATTTTCAGAAAACGGCTGGAGGGATTCAGCGCTTCCCATATAGCGGATGAACTGAACCGATTAGGAATTCTTTCGCCTTTAGCGTATAAGCGCAATCACGGAATGCCTCATGCAAAAGGTGGCTATACAGACCGAAAGGATTGCAAATGGTCTGCAACTACAATCATCCGCATTTTGCAGGATGAAACTTACACCGGAACACTGGTCCAGGGCAAACAGACAACGCCCCATTTCAAATTAAAAGAGCGTGAGGACAAACCTTCTTCGGAATGGATTCGTGTGGAGGGAACCCATGAAGCGATCATACAAAAGCACGATTTTGATCTGGTGCAACGGCTCCGCAGGATTGACACAAGGACTTCTCCCAAATCGGATAAGGTTTACCTTTTTTCCGGTATTTTGATCTGCGGCTGCTGTGGCTGCCGTATGACCCGCAAGACGAACCGCTATAAAGATAAAGAGTATCACTATTATTACTGCCCGACCGGCAAAAAGAATGGCTGCACATCGTCGGTCATGCTGAAAGAGTCGGATCTGATTGAATGTGTGCAGGACAGTTTGAAAGGACATATTGAAAATGTTGCTTCTCTGGATGCCCTGCTGTCCAGTATCAGTCAGGAACGGATCAACCGGGAATTGGCGCAGGAATATGCCGCACAGATCAGAGTAAATGAAAAGCGTGTAGCACAGACCGAGGGCTTTAAGGCAAAACTCTATGAAAATCTGGTGAGTGGAATTCTGACAAAGGAAGAATTTCTCTCTTATAAGCGAAAATACAATGCAGATATTGAACTGTTCCAAAAGGCAATCGCTGAATGGAACGATAAACTTACAGATGTATTGGAAAACCGAAGCGAACGAAACCGTTGGATCAACCATTTTATGAAATTTTCTACTATGGAGGATATTGACCGCCGGGCAGTCATGCAGCTTATCCGAAGCATACGGGTAATGGGTAAAGATGAACTGCATATTGAATTTAATTACCAGGATGAATATCAGAAAGCAATCTCTTTGGCGGAACAGATTGCTACAAAAAATGAAGAAAGGATGGTGGGCTAAATGGCAAGAAAAAGCAGAAAACAGACGGCGGCACCTATGCCGGCACCATCTTTGTATGTACATGTGGCTCTGTATATCCGTCTTTCTGTGGAGGATAACAAAAAGCGGGGCTGCTCAGTAGAAAATCAAAAGCTGGTACTGAATGACTTTCTTTCAGATAAACCGGACTTCGTTGTGTATGATACCTATATCGACAACGGAGCGACAGGGACAAATTTTCACCGCCCTGGATTTCAGCAAATGCTATCTGATATTGAAGCAGGCCACATTAACTGTGTGATTGTTAAGGATCTTTCCCGATTAGGGCGAAATTCTATTGACACAGGTTATTATATCGAACAATATTTTCATGCGCATAATGTTCGGTTCATTGCTGTTACGGATCAGTTTGACACAGCGGATTCCGGAAATCTTCATGGCGGTATCATGCTGCCTTTGAAAAATATGATCAATGAAGCCTATGCTCTGGACATTGGGCGAAAAATCAAAGCACAGGCGCGGCAGGCTATGAAAGATGGCGACTATATTGGTGCACGGGCACCTTACGGTTACAGGAAAGACCCGGATGATTGCCATAAACTTCTGATTGATGAAAATACTGCCCCTGTAGTAAAACAGATTTTTGAATGGGCACATGAACATGTGGCACTGAACCGGATTGTCCGCAACCTAAATGAGATGGGGATTCCGGCACCGAGCCATTATAAAAAGACCACTGGCGAGATTACCAGTCCGGGCCTGATCGGAAGCGGCAAATGGCAGACCCGTACAGTAATGAAAATTTTAGAAAGCGAAGTCTATACAGGTGATCTGGTGCAAGGAAAAACAAAGATTGTAGATAACCAGCCGTTCGGGGGCTTCTTCGCTGCCCACAAGCTGGAGAAGGCGCTTCTGCAGGCGGTTGAAGGTGTCCTCCAGCGAGAGATAAAGCACGGTGTGCGGCTCTATTTCGCGCCCCCACATAGGCTTGCCCTGCGCGACCTGCAAGCACAGCCACAAGGTCAGCCAGCTTTTGCCTGCCTTGCTGGGGCCGGCAAACAGCGCCAGACCGGCTGGAAGCAAATCGGGAATGATCCACTTGACCGGCGGCAGCGGCGTGGAGAGGAGTTCTTCGGCGGAGATCGTTTTTGGAAGTTTTTCATAATTCATTCGCATCGTCCTTTCTGTTTTGGTATATACCTATTATCTCATACTATCGTCGTTTTGTGTGTAGTAAGTTTTATTCTCCAGTGTTAAGTTGTACGGCTCACGCCGCCCCACAGCCCCACAAGCGCGCTAAACGGCGGGTTTGCGGGTGATGTCGCGTCCGTGTGCGACGCGGGGCATCCGCCGCACACTGGGCGGATTTGGGCGGTTACTGCGAGTGAATCAGAACTGATTCACTTTTATGTCTTACGCTCTGGAAAGTGAATCAAATCTGATTCACTCCCAATAAATTCCCCGAAAGTATACGGTTCTGATTCCCTACTTTTATTAGACTGGAAAACGTGAATCGGTTTCGCATACTTTCGGGATAACTTTTCGATTTACAGCTGCATTTGTCCACTTTGCCCCAGCTGCGGGGACAACTTGCAAGGTTGCCGTTCGGCTGCAACGGCATCATGGGTATTTTTACCCCAGCCAGGTTCTCTGCCTGCCGCCCTCATTGTGTGAACTATGACTGGACGGAAGTATCTTTACGACCACATCTGTCATTGCGCTCCACTCCGCCACGGGGTGTTTACCAGAGACTGAATCGCTCGTGCCCGGTGGCAGTCATGGCGCGTACTCTGTCTGCGCTGCCGTACTCGTAAGTTGACGGCAATGTGGTGAATGTACCTTGCTTGTCGGATATGCAGTTTTCAAGGTGCCGAATCTATTTGAGACGGGGAGGTGCTCTTGCCAGAATCAAGGCAGCTCCTACGCGCTCACGCGGGTCTGACCGCACGGACGCTTCAGAACATAGTCAATGACATTGATTTTGGGGATCTTGTAAGCGTTTCCCAGCCGGATGCAGCTGATTTCGCCCTCCCCCAGCAGGTCATAAGCCGCATGGCGGCTGATGCCCAGCATGGCTTGCAGATCCTTGACCGTTACAATGTCCGGGTACTCTGCGAACATGAGCTTGTACATTTCTCTGATTTCTTTGCAATCCATTCGATCACCATCCTTATATCAGTATTTCTCCTTCGCCTGCAAGCGAAGTATACATATAAGATACTTCGCCCACGAGCGAATGTCAATAGAAGTCACAAAAAATTCATTTTTCGATTTTTTACTTGCGCTTTCATGTTATAGTGTGTTACAATAGAGAAAATTTATGGGAGGACTTTTTTTATGGAAGTAGGTCAAAAAATCAAACTAGTACGACTTCATAGAGGTCTGACACAAAAACAACTGGGTGACCTTCTCAATCTTGGGGACGGCGGCGCAAATCGAATCGCACAATATGAAATAGGATACCGTGTTCCCAAGCCATCTCTACTAAAAGAAATCGCAAAAGTTTTGGATGTCAAAGAAGAAACATTTTTCGTGAGCGACAAGTTTCTTCCGGATATTCTGCGGACAATTATGTGGTATGATTTTGAACATAGAAGATCTTTCAAACTGGCTGAAACCACGCTTGATGCTTCGATTGCGCCGATAGAAAGTAAAACAATCGAACTGCGCGGCAACGCCTGCACCACATGGGGCGACTCAATCGCACCCGCAACCGTACTGTGGGTGAATGTACCACTCTTTAATGACCTCATGAAGGAGTGGCTTACCCGAAAGCAGGAACTCGCCTCCGGCACTATCACAAAATCCGAGTATCTCGAATGGTTGCTCCAATGGCCCGCTTCCTCCGATATGGCCGGGAAGCGCGAACCGAAAAGAAAATGGAGAAAAGCCAAATAAAAGGTATCACCGCGTTCCATAACCATCCATAAAATCATATACCAAGAAAAGCACACACGACCAAATCCGCTGAAAAAATCAGATGGATTAGTATCGCGTGTGCTTTCCTTGGTTTTAGATGATTTTGTGTGAGGATCCTATTTGCGGCTGTTATTCATTTTCCGTTTTATAATATGTCTGCTGTTCCAACAGAACATCCAACATTTTATTTACGCTTACCAGAGGATATTCTTAAGTGAAATCCTCAAATTGCCAGACGGTGTCTGGCAATTTGAGATGTCGCACCACGGTGGAATGCTGTTAACTTTTGATAAGAATTATGGAATTGAATTATCTTATTAGAAAAGCGGTATAATTATTGCAGAACGATAGCGTTCGGATTACACGCCGTGAAAAGACTTTGTCGCAATCATATCTTAACTATTAGATTTTCCAGTCAGTGTCTGGAAAATTGAGTTTGATGCCACATTCTATTTTGTGAGGGCATGCATTCAACATTACCGATTGTGGAAATTCTACATTGCTGATACAGTGACCTGTAAATTCTAGGCGGCGCTAATTATCAATTAAGTCTTAATCTTGTCGTTTCTTGCCTAATGGCTCGCTCTGCCCCGCATTCAATCTATCTAACAAGATATCCGTAATGCAGCATCTGGCGGCGTATAAGAGCTTCGCAGCGGTCACATATCTCTTGGCTGTATGCGATTCGATAGCTGTCGATGAGCACCTTTACATCGTTTGTGTTAAAGTTGAAGTGAAGCTGTATACCGTATAATTCCTCTGCCGCATCAAGCTGATCATCAAAATATCTCGATAAAGACTTGACTTCAACGGCCTTTAGACAAGCGAAGGAACTGAAACAATTCCCGCAGGCTATACCGTTCGTCGTCGGTGCCTTTGGGCGTTATCCATTCATGTGTTGCAGCTTGCCTCCAAAGTTTAGCAAAACAAATGATTTTATGCTGTTCTCCCGTACAAACGAGAAACAGCCGATCAGATCGTCCAACGGGATCATGCGGCAAAATCCCCCCCCAAAAAATCCGGGATTCTGATACCGATTGGATTTTTGGGAGGGATGCAGGAAAAAGTGCTTCTCAGCCGCAAGGGATTGACGTAGAGATAACTTAGTACCGATTGATCATCTGTGCTTCCGCTTCCTCGCGGGTGATCTCACCATTGTTGCACTTGGACATGAGCTGAACATCATGGTCGTTGAGTTTGTACAGGCGCAGGACGAGCAGCGTGCAGATCCCCCCAATGATGCTGCCAAGGCAGCTGAAGGTCCACAATTTATCGGCAAACCCTGCCGCCTGAATGACGCCCTCACCTTCTTTGAAACCGATCAGAGTCAGGGCAAAAACGCTGACGGCGGTTGCGACCGCACCGTTCAGTTTGGTAAAGAACGTCTGCGCCGCAAAAGTAACGCCACGCATTTTCAGTCCGGTTTTGTACTGCCCGTACTCATAACAATCGGGGGTGAATTGGTATTGCAGGATCGCGGCGATGCCCAGAGGAAATCCACCCAGTGCGTTTAGGATCACATAGACCATCATGTTCTCATATCCGGCTATGTAGCGAACGATGCCCAAAATCAAAGCAAACATATAGGAGAAATAGAAAATTTTGAATTTGTCATATTTCTTGCATAGTTGTACAGCAATCGCCGCACCGATAAGTGTCGGAACGATCACCGCCATCGAGACAAAGGAAGCAATTTCTTCGCCGCCGAGGCAATACCGGGCAATGTATAACCCCCAGGTGGCACCAACATTGAGCAGACTGCTGATAAGAGGAGCAGCAAAGAAAATCAACAGGTATTTATTGGAACGCAGGCATTCGACCATATCGCGCAGCGTATAGTTTTCCTCGGCTCCTCCATCCCGTGCTTTTTCTCTTTCGATCACGCGCTCTTTTGCAAACAGACACATCGGGATCATCATGGCAGCGGACAAGATGGACAACACGATCACAGTCGTAGCCCAGCCGCCCAAACTCTGTCGGACCAGCGGCAAAAGGATGCCGGTCACAATGCCGGCAAAAATTGCAAAAATTCTTCCGATGCTGTTCAGGGACACGCGCTCTTTCTGGTCAAGCGTCATTGTAGTGACAATGCCAAAAATCGGCACATCGCAAAGCGTATAGGCTGTATCCCACAGCATATAGGCAAGGGTCGCCCAGATGACCTTGGCCACCAACGGGATGCCCGTAGGGATCACGAAAAGAAGAATGGTAGAGACCGGGATCGCGATGACAGACATTCGGAGCCAGGGGAGAAATTTTCCTTTCTTAAAATGCACCTTATCCATGATCATGCCGAAGATGGGATCGTTGATGGCATCCCATACTTTTGTGATCAGTGCCACGACCGCAACCAAAGCCGCCGTGATGCCGACATCCGTGAAATAAGTGGTCATGTATCCAATCAGGCCGTAGAATACGTTCTGGCCCATAAAATACATACCGTAGCTGAATTTTTCCTTTTTGGTAACAGCGTTTTCCATTATGTTATCCTTCCTTTCCGTGTGTTGGAAAATGGGGCGTTCCATCGCGGTGCCGCCCGCTGATCTGACGTTTTTGCCCGGAATTACTGCTTTACATCGCAATCAAACGTATAGGAACCACTTCCGATCTTGTACGAACTTCCGTCTGGCAGGTTTACCACTGCCGTAGTGTTGCAGGGGATATCCACTTCTATATCTTCATGGTCTGTATTGACTGTTTGCTTTAAGTCTTGTAAGCTCCATAATGGTCTCCTGCGCTTGTAGAAATTAGCGTTCCTTCGTCGGGAACGTGTTCCTGAAACGTTCAAAATTCTTCCAGCAATACGTTGAGACGTTGTGCTTGCTCCGCGCTCACCCCGCCCGCGAAAGCTTCTGCGGCCTGCCGCAGCGTAAGCCCATACGCAAGATCCGGGATCATATCCACCTCCATCATATTGGAAAGGAACGCCCTGATCGCCGGCTCAGCCAACAAGTCTTCCAGCGTGGAGTCTACGCTGTAGCTTTTTTTCAAGGGGCTTGCGGCCTTGTAGGTGACCGTATATTGCCCGGCCTTTACGCAGCAGATCCCGTTTTCCACCGTTTCAAACAAAGGGTTATCCGTATCGTGGTATACGGAGTCTGGCGCATACGGAAGGATCACCTGCGCCTTTGCACCGAACGGAACGGTGACGGTGACTGTGATTTGGTCGCCGTTTGCGATCTGCCACCCACAGCGATAGCACCCGCTGGCCGAATCGTAAACCGCGCTTGCCGAGCCCAACTTGTGATCCACCTTGGGGCTGATGCGCATCATCTTGCCGCCCGGGCCTTGCTCCGTCACATCGATCCCGGCTACATGGCGGAAGATCCACTCCAATACAGCGCCATAGGAATAATGATTCAGGCTGTTCATCCCGGTGCTGGAAATGCGACCGTTTTCATCCAGCGAGTTCCAGCGCTCCCACACCGTTGTGGCCCCTAACTTTACTTCGTGGAGCCAGCCCGGGTACTCCTCGTTCAGGAGTAGCCGATAAGCCAAATCCGTCATGCCATGCTCGGTCAGGACGTTACACAACAACGGGGTCCCCACAAAGCCGGTGTTCAGCTTATTTTTGTTGTCCCGAAGGAGTTTTCGGAGCATCTGCTCCGTCAGACGTTCATTGTCCGACAAATGGTATTTCAGTGCAAGGACGAGCCCTGTCTGCGTTTTCACGGCACATCTGCCGGTAGCGGTAAAATATTCTTCCTTCACCACCTGCCACTGGCGGTCGGCGATGGCCTGGTAGTTCTGTCTTGTTTCTTCCAGACCGAGAACTGCGGCCGCTTTGGCAACGATCTGGGCACTCGCCGCATAGTAGATGTCAGCGATGTAGGCTTCGTCCGTCGCCCCGTAAACGCTGTTTGCAACGGCCCCGGCACGGTCAAGCGCCAGCCAGTCTCCGTAATGAAAAACCTGTCTCCATCCATGGTGATCGCCGTCAATCTTGCGGATATAATCGACCCATGCTTTCATGCTCTCGATCTGGTTTTCAAGGATCGTTTTGTCACCGCTGAACAAATATACATTCCACGGAATGATACACGCAGCATCGCCCCATGCGCAGGAACACTTGCTCGGCCCGAATGTGGGGACAACCTCGGGGACCATACCGCCAGCCAAGAGCTGTTCCTGATACAGATCGTATAAATATTTCCGATAGAAGGCAAACGAATCGGCCAGATAGCTTGCCGTTGCGGAAAAGACCTGCGTATCGCCGGTCCAGCCCATTCGCTCATCGCGTTGCGGGCAATCGGTTGGCACATCGAGAAAGTTTCCCCTCATGCCCCATTCTACATTAGAGATCAGTTGATTTACCAGCGCATTGCCCGTTTTCACGTTGCCGATGCTCTCGTAATCGCTGTGCAGCACGATGGCTGTAAAATCCTCGCATGACAGGTTGGAAACACCGCTGACCTTTACATAACGGTAGCCATAGTATGTAAAATGGGGAACAATGGTTTTTTCTTTTCCATCTGAGACATAGATATATTCCGAAAGTGCCGTTCTCAGGTTTTCGTTATAGAAACACCCATCTTGAAGCACCTCGCCGGTTTGAATGCGAATCGTTGTCCCCGCCGGTTCCCGCACACGCAGTTGGAAAATTCCTGTGATTTCCTGCCCCAAATCGAATACTTCTTCACCGCGCGGCGTATGGATCAACGCCACCGGCTTCCGCAGCATTTGTGCCTTGACCGGGATAGACAGCCGTTCCATAAGCCGCCCCTTCGGTGCCTGTGCGATCCGAGCGCAGCATTCCGGGGTAGGCGGCAAGGTATCATCCCGCCGTTCGCCGTCATAAATGTTGGAGAACCACAGGTTGCTTCGTTTTACCGACCAAGTCTCATCGGTGCCGACCACCTCGTTTGTGCCATCTTGGTACGCAATGTGAATCTCCGCGATCAGCTTCCATTCACTTCCATAGTATTCTTTCCGCTCAGGATCGCTGAATCCGAACCGCCCTTTGTACCAGCCGTTTCCCAGCAGGATCGACAGCATACCACCTTCTGATACCTGCTCCGTAACATCATAAGTCTGGTACTGAATCCACTGTGCATAATTGTTACAGTACGGCGTTAAATACTCGTCGCCGATTTTGCTCGATACTTTGCTGGTTTCCCCCAGAAAATATGCTTCGTACAATCCCAGACCGCAAATATACAGCCTTGCGCGTGCAACTGCCCGGGTCGGGCTGATCCGCTTGGAAAAAATCGGATGACGTTGCTGGCTGCTGTCACAGGTGATCCACTGGGCTGTCCATGGCTCCTCCATTTTGGCGGTCTCAAAAAACTGCACGTCGGACTCGATCGTTTCTGCGGCGTCCGTTGCCACAAGGACTTTCCAGTAATATCTTGTGTAGGGTTGTGGATTAAATTCTACCCTTGCGGCGCGGCTGTCAAGTGCGGCCTCTCCCGTATCGAAGCAAAGCGTGGTAAAGGTCGGCTCTTTGCTGATCACGATCCTTGCGTGGCGCTGTTCCTGCCCTTTGCACCCTTTTACCTTCCACGAAAACACCAGTGGCTTCAGAGCATAGCCTACAGGGTTTGTGATGTGATTGGTTTTTGCCGCATAAATCTCGCCCATACGGTTTTCCTCGCTTCTCTGTTATCTGTGCGCTTCCCAAAAGACAACTGCTTCCTGAAGCCAGTTTTTCACTTTGGTTTCTGACCCAATGCCAAAGCCATGCCCCAGACCGTCAATGATTTTGACGCTCACATTTTCTCTGCCCAGTGTTTTTTCCAACGCCGGAAGCTGTGCTTCTACGTTGGCAAAGCCGAACTCATCCTGACGCCCTGCGATGGAAAACACGGCCAAACCTTGATCCTCCGGGAGAGCTTTGATATTCCAATCCAGTCCGTACATAGGAAAAATCGCCTTCGGCCTTGGCAGGTGATGATTGTGGCAGCAATCGGCATAGCTTGCAAAAGAATAGGCTGTCGTCATAAGTCCCCCGGCCGAGAACCCGAAGATGGCATAATCATCCATACAGATCGCAAGTTCCTTTTGATGGTTCGTCAGATAACGGATCGCCTGTGTCAGTTCCTTAGCAGCTGCCTGCCCCTGCTTCAACGGCTCTGTTTCGCCCAGTTGCTTGCCGATCGGATAGCTGAGGACAAAGACGGAATATCCCATTTTATGCAGTTCCATCGCGATGGGGTATCCCTCGCAATCCGTCACATTAGAAATGAAACCGCCCCCAGGAACCACAATGGCAAGTGGCTTGCCCGGCTGCCCGTAGTAAAACATTCCCGTCAGATGGCTTCGATAGGGATGGTCCTTCACGGCTTCCTGCGGGTACAGGCCGGACACCAATTTGGCTTGTCCCTTCTCCACAAGGCCCGTCAGATAATTGAACGCATCCAGCGAGGTGTCGGTCTGTTCCGCACGGCCCTGTGCCTGCATGAAATCCTTGTACTTTGCAGGGGCAATGGCTTTTAGCGCGTTATCCTCCAGATTGAAGAACATATGATAAAAGCCGCCAAAGATTGGATGCTGCATAAAAAAACCGACCTTGTCCTCCTTGGTTGCCGGTCGGAAGTGTCCGCTTCCATCATAATAACAGCTTTCCTTTATCTTGGGGAAGCCGCATAAGCCGAAAAGTGCTGGCAGAAACACCGCCTTTTTTTGATACACATACCAAATCGCGCCTGCCACACAGAACAAAAGAGCGGCCAATGCCCCACAAACGATTTTCATACTCGTTTCGTCCTCCCTTTTACGAATATCTTACGGGAAATCTGCTTTACCCCAACGGAAACCAAAGAGCGTGCCGTCCATGGTCAGTCATCGGTTTTGATGCCGACTTTTTTACGCTGTTGGGTTGGTTCTCGCCATTATTATAGCACGCTCCACGTGCTGCCACCATACGGAAACAACTAATCCTGTATGATTTCAACGGCTTTCTCCGCAGTTCCGGGAAAGCGGAGTACATCCCGCAAGGGAACACCAACGGCTTGTATCCGGGTAGGCGTGGAACTGCGCCGCACGATCGGGAGAGGAACGTCCATTTCATATAGATTTCGTCTATAACGTATAGAGCCTGCCTATCTCAAACTGTATAATAAAGTAAGGGAACGAAACGGAGACGACCATCATATAAAGTCGCTTCCCGCCCCAAACAGCAAGGACGTTTACAGGAGGTTGCTTATGAACAAACAATTCGAGCCCTTGTTTACTCCGTACGATGCGTGGCTCTGGGCGCACCCGCCGGTGTATGCCATAGCAAACGGTGGTCTTGGTGCGATCCGCGCCAAGACCACCGTTTTTATAGTTTCAAAATGCAACAGGAGGCACCCATTTTGGGTGCCTCCTGTTGTGTCAAGAAGGAAAACGCGGCCCTTTATTGGCCCAGATAATCGTACAGGTACGCCTCCATCTTGGGGGTCCACCAGTTCAGGTAGCCCGCCTGCGTGGGATGGATGCCGTCGAACATATAGAGCTTGTAATCTTCCTCAGAAACTTGATTCATCTCGGCATCATTCCACAGGTCGATGACCCCGATCTCATACTTTTCCTGCAACTTCAGCAGCTGCTCCACCATCTTGCCGTAGGCGGGGCTGTCGTACTGGGTGCCCGTATAGAACACCACCGGGCAATGCCATGTGGTGTCGGCATATACGATGATGTATTCGAGCGCGCCAAGGACGGTTTTGGTGTCAAAGTCCTCCAAATTGCGGGAACTGCTGATTTCCCCCAGCGGGATCGCGTTGCTTGCATCGTTGGTGGAAAGCTGGCAGATGAACGCATCAAACTGTGCGTTGGGGTCGATATTGTGCAGCATCCGCTGGATGTAGGAGGTCTTGTCGTTGTCGGCCAATGTGGTGCCGCCGACAGCCTCTTTGACATAGGTGCAGTTGTTGCGAACGGCAATGTACTCCGCAAAGGAGGTTTCCAGCGAGGTAGCCCCCAAGGTCACCGAGGACCCCAAAAAGCACAGGTTCATACCGCTCAACGGGCTGTTTTCCACCGGCGCCACGTTTTCGGGGCGGTAGATCTCGGCGTTGCCGGGCAAGCTTTTGAGGTACATCGTGTTCAGGAAGCGGAACGGCCCATGGCCCAAAAGACCTTGCAGAGCACCATAAGCCAGCGCTAATAGCAGGACCAGGATCAGAGCAATGATCAAAAGGACTTTTCCTACTTTTTTCATACAAACTATCTTCTTTCTTCACCTGAGTTTCCGGATGTCCCGCGCTGTGTAACAGGGGATCACGAGAGAACTCCAGATACAAAGCCCTTTACTGCGCCAGCAGCAGGTTCATCTGCTGGATCAGCAGCTCGATCTGATCACCGGGCATCACGCTGACCAGAGATTTCAGCGGCATTTCCATGATCATCTTTTTCATCATGTTCATCGACCCTTCATCCAACCCGTCGGTACCGGCGCTTTGCGCAAGCGGGGCCAACAACTGCATGATGGTCGGCGCGGTCTTGGGGCAGGTCAGCAACTCGCCCAGTGTGGTGGTCAGTGTTACGACAAAGGGAATTTGTTTTTCGGTGGTAAAGGACAACTCGGCCGTCAGGCGGATGTCGTCGCTGGCGCGACCCACCATGACCTCATACACGCCGCTGGGGGCAAACCAGTCGTGCAGGCGTTCCTCATAGTAGCTCAAGTCGCGTGCCGCCAGCGTCAGGGTCACCGTCTTGCACTCGCCCGGTTCCAGCAGTACCTTGGCAAAGCCGCGCAGCTCTTTGCTGGGACGCTCCGGTGTGCCGTTTTTGTCGCGGACGTAAAGCTGGACGACCTCGCGCCCGGCCACCTTGCCGGTGTTGGTCACATCCACACTGACGGTGACAGTCTGGCCATCCTGCAATGCGGGCGCGGAAAGCTGCAAATTGCTGTAAGCGAACTCGGTGTAGGACAAGCCGTGACCGAACGCAAAGCGGACAGGGACCTGCTTGGTATCGTAGTAGCGGTAGCCGACAAAGACATCCTCGCCATAGGCAACACGCTTGTCATTGCCCGGAAAGTGCAAATAGCTGGGGTTGTCCTGCAAACGGAGCGGGAAGGTCTCAGCCAGATGTCCGCTGGGGTTGGCCTCGCCGTACAGCAGTTGGTCGGCGGCCTCACCGACACCCTCGCCGCCGAGATACAGTTCCAGAATGGCCGAGACGCGGTCGGCCCACGGCAGCTCGACCGCGCTGCCGTTGTGCAGGACCACGACCACATGGGGCTGGACCTTTGCGATCTCGTCGATCAGGCGATTCTGGCAGGCGGGCAGTTCCATCGAAGTGCGGTCATACCCTTCAGACTCAAACGATTCGGGCAAACCGGCAAAGACAACGGCGACATCGGCGTTTTGTGCCGCCTGAATGGCCTCGGCCAACTCTGCGTCGGTCATCTCGTCCCGCATCGCCGAGAAGCCCTTGGCGTAGCAGACGTTGCGGCCCTTTTGCTGCGCAACCTCCCACGCGGAGGTCACGCGGCTGGGATGGATGTGGCTGGAGCCGCCGCCCTGATAGCGCGGTGCCGCGGCAAACTCGCCGATGTAGGCGATCTTCTGATCCGTGCCCAGCGGCAAAACACCCTGATTGGTCAGCAGTACCGCGCACTGCGTCTCGACGGCAACGGCCTCGGCGTGGTCTTTGGCGCGGTCGAACACGGTGTCGGGGCGGCGGGCATCCACATAGGAGAACACGACCTTCAGGATGCGTTCCACCGCGCGGTCCAGTACCGCCTCGTCCAGCGAGCCGTTCTGCACGGCCGCGACGATCTTGGCATCGTTGTAACCGTTGGAGGAAGGCATCTCCAGGTCAAGACCCGCTTCCAAGCCTTTCACACGGTCATTGGCGGCACCCCAGTCACTGACGACGTACCCCTCAAAGCCCCATTGGTCCCGCAGGATGTCGGTGAGCAGCATCTTGTTTTCGGAAGCATACACGCCGTTGATCTTGTTGTAGCTGCACATCACCGTTTTGGGCTGGGCGGCCTTGACGGCTTCCTCAAAGGCGGGCAGGTAGATCTCATGCAGCGCACGCTCCGAGAGGTCCGAGGAGATGGTCAGGCGGCGGGTCTCCTGATTGTTGGCGGCAAAGTGCTTGATGGAGGTCCCCACGCCCCGGCTTTGTACGCCGCGAATGTACGCAGCGGACAGCTTACCGGCCAGATACGGGTCCTCAGAAATGTACTCGAAATTGCGGCCGCACAGCGGGCTGCGCTTGATGTTGACGGCGGGGCCCAACAGGATGCTGACATCCTCGGCCTGGCACTCGTCGCCCAAAACCTGACCCATGTGCTCCAAAAGGTCGGGGTCAAAGCTGGAACCGGTGGCGCACCCGGCCGGGAAGCAGACAGCCTCGACGCTGTCGTTCAGGCCGAGGTGGTCCGCTTCACCTGCCTGCTTGCGCAGACCGTGCGGGCCGTCGGTCACCATCACGGCCGGGATGCCCAGCCGCTCGATCCCCTGCGTGTGCCAGAAATCCGAGCCGGAGCAAAGGCTGGCTTTTTCTTCCAATGTCATTTGGCCGATCAATGCTTTCAAATCGCGCTTCATATTCTATTCTCCTTGTCTGTTATTTGGCAACGGCATTGTACCGCGCATTCCTTACTTGCTATTTTACACAGCAAGACGTATAATGACTATATGGTATAAACTATCTCAACACGATTTCAACGAAAAGGTGATTTTTTATGCGGCCCGGTATCTTTGAGGAAAAATCCAACAACCACTTGAAGGAAGTCACGGCCAAGATTCGTGAGCGTTATCGGGCGAGCACCTACGCACAGTTGGAGGAAACGGCAAGTGGAGACTCGAATCGCGTCAAGGAAAAACGCTTTCTGTCGTTCATCGCACTGGGCAACGCCGTGCTGGCCGATGAGTTTCTGGCTCGTGCTTACAACAAGCAGGAATCGTTTCGCTTTGGGGTGATGAGCACCTCGTCGATCCAGCAGGCGCGATACGCCACCGTGGCTTCGGTCACGCTGTTTTGCCGCACGGCCATCGACAACGGCTTGCCGGAGAATCTCGCCTACAGCATCAGCGATTCCTATTTGCTGCACTTAGACGAGACCGAAAGCATTGAGGAGATCCAGTTCTTATCCCTCAGCGCGTTCCGGGAATACTGCCAGGTCATGCAGGACTGGCGGCTGCAATCCTGCCGCAAGGAGATCAAGCAGTGCTGCGAGTATATCCTGATGCACATCCACGAGCCCATCAGCCTGACGGAACTGGCCGAGCTGGTCAATCTTTCTCCCAATCATCTGTCCGCACTGTTTCTTAAGGAAACCAGCTTTCGCCCCACCGAGTACATCCGCGCACAAAAACTGAACTACGCCCGCTATATTTTGGACAACTATTCTCCGACCATCGCCACGCTGGCCAATCTGTTGGCGTTCCCCAGCCCGAGCGCCTTCGCCCGGCAGTTCAAGCAGCAGTACGGCCTGACCCCTACGGAGTATCAGCGACGAAAAGAATGAACAACGTCCCGGCAGTTCAAAGGATGAACTGATATAGTCCCCTTAGAGTAGACATCTAAAGAAGCAAAAATTTTCAAGTCTACACTAAGGGGGCTTTATTATGTCAAGAAGAAGGAACAAGTACTACGACAGGAAACTAAAGCTGCAAGCAGTGCAGGATTATCTTGGAGGCGGTGGCAGTTTACGGACTATTTGCAAAAAACACGGGATTAAAGACAAAAAGCAGCTGCGGAACTGGATAAAGTGGTATAATGGTCATAAAGAAATCAAGGAGAGGCGAGCAGCCGGAACGGAGATTTATATGACCAAGGGCAGAAAGACAACAGAAAAGGAACGCGCGGAGATCGTAGCGTTTTGTATTGAACATGGCAAGAACTATCCGCTGACGATAAAGACTTATGGCGTATCGTATCAACAGATTTACGCATGGGTACGAAAGTACGAAGAAAAAGGCGTTGCAGGTCTGGTGGATGGCAGAGGCAGGAACAAGCCGGAGAGTGAAATGACCGAAGTCGAGAAACTTCGTGTGCAAAACAAGCTGCTTCAAGCACAGATCAAAGACAAGGAGATGGAGATTGCTCTGTTAAAAAAATTGAAAGAATTGGAGAGGTGGGATGTCTGAGCGGAGTAAGGCAAGAGAAGAAGCATCTTGCAGTCCGCAGTGTACATGAGGAGAATGGGAGCCACATCAGACTGATGGAAGCAGTCTTAAAGTGTTAGCGTTCACATGAGGTCGGATAGTCATCTTATCTGGCTTTGCGTGAGCTGCTGATTCCCTTGATTGCGGCATAGTGTTTTCCACATTTTCGGCTGATCTCGTTGAAAAAATCGGACGCCACAAATTCCAGCAGCCATACCTTGGGAATCATATACTTGGGTGTCTGCAAGATGGTTTTCAGCAAGCCCTTGCTGCACCATTTCAGAATTGTGTGGCGTTGGTAGCCTGTCACCTCGCAGACTTGCGCAACGGTCAGTACATCCGGGTAATTTGCTAACTGTTGCTCGTACCATTCCTTGGCCAGTAGCCGTTCTTCGCCCTTATAGTTCAGCTTGCGCTCCAACGACGAGGCGGGTTTCTTGTGCTTGGGGTAGTTGTAATACCACCCGCTGGGCGGAGTGTAGTGCATCGGGTCGGACTCGCGGCGGTAGAGATACTCGGCAACATCTTTCTTAGCGATTTTATAGCAGCGTGTTTTCTTTCCGCTGTTTTTGCAGGGAACAAGTCCGCTTTGCAGGAGATAAAGCGAAGTGCGAGTTCCGATATGGCATACAATGCGGAAATCGTTGCGGCTCATCGGGTCCGGATAGGGCGTTAGAATTTCTTCAATCTTTTCTGCCAAAGGGTCTTTACTTACAGTTTTTTTCTTCATTTCGGGTTCTCCTTGTTTGTAAAGTGGAACCCGAAAAATCACTACTTCATTTTTTTGCTTCTTGCATTTTTTCTCATTCGTGTCCGCGAACCTGCACCATTATCCGGCTTTTGGGCAGGGCTTATCTTGCATCTTATCTTGCATTTCTCCCAAAAAGTCGCCATTTTTGCCCCAAAACGGGCGTTTTTTTCTTCTTTTCGTACCTACATTATTTTTTGGTTTCCGGGCAGTATTTCCGCTACAAGCATCGTCCAAAATCAGCGGACAAACCAGCCTGTATCAGCCTTGGTTATCACCATATTGCCTTTTCAAAGATTAACTCGAAATGCTTTAGGACAGGAGACTGTCGCGTGGGTTCGACTCCCACCATCTGCGCCATATCCGTCGTAAAATCGAAAGATTTTATGACGGATATTTTTGTTCACAGCTTTGAAATGTGATGCTGTAAGTTTACGCAAGGACTATTACAAGCCAAAATCCACTTGCAACAATAATCTGCTGCAAAAAGCCATTTGTTGCCCGAATTGTTGCCCACAGTTCATGATTTCCTGCGCGAAGGGATAATAACTTATAAAGAGTTATCTCCAACAGCAGCGTTTTTCGGTGTTGCGAATACTGCTTGGTGGTATGCCGTCAGCACACTGAGCTTGCGCTGCTCCTGTACTTGTACATAGCGGGTCGTGACGGTGTTGATTTTCAGATTTACGCCCATTTGCTGGGAAAAATCGTCCACTGAATGTCCGAGAATTTGGCTAACTGCATAAAAATCACCTGTCAAATTGTACATATTGGTGCCCGCTGTGCCGCGCAAATCGTGAAAACGAATTTTCGACATCCCGGTGCTACGCATAAATCCGTTAAACTTGGCCGAAATACGCTTTTGTAAGTATGGCGAACCGTCCGGCTTACACACAACAAGGTCGTTATCGTAATACTTGACCCCGCCGAGCTTGCACAACCGCCGCTGGTCGGCTTGTTCCTGTTTGAGCCGCAAAAAGATAGGCATCGCTTCTTCTGTAATGGGAAATGAGCGTGTTTCGCCCTCGTCACGGTCCTTCAAGGGTTCCAGGTGTGGCACAATTTTAGCATCTTTTGGCAGGTCACAGGGGATTTGACCTCGCAAGGTAATTTGCCTGTGCGTCAAATCAACATCACGCCAGCGTAACCCCAGTGCTTCGCTGAGTCGCAGCCCAAACAGAACAGCGAGCAGCACCACGGTCTCAAGTACATTACCGTGTACAAACGCCAAAAGCTGCTGCACCTGTTCCACGGTGTACTTTTCATATTTGCGCCCGGCGTTCTTACTAAACCGTGTCATAATGTTCTTGGCTGGGTTGTTTGGAATGTAGCCATACTTTACCGCCGAGGACAGCGCAGAGCTTAAAATCCGATGGCAATAACGCACTGAATTCTCCGCCAGTCCCTTCTCACGCAGTTGCGCAATCATATCGTCAATCATTTGGGGTGTCAGTTTATTCAGAGGTACTTCGCCCAGCATGGGAATTAGATGTATGCTTATGCCGCTCCAATAGCTGTATCGTGTACTTTTTGCAAGGTTATGGTGGTAGCTTTCGTACCACTTGGGCAGATACTCTTTTAGCTTTTGCTTGCTTTCCGGTCCGTAGCCGACCATAGCGGCGCTGCCAGTCTGTAACTCCAGCTTGATCTGTGCCTCATACAATTCTGCTTCCCTGCGCGTTGCAAAACCACGTTTAGCAATGCTTTTCTGCCTGCCGTTCTCGTAGACTTTCACATTGACATCGTAGACGATGCCCGATCTGCCTGTTAAAATTCCTTGGCTGTTTCGCTTGTTTTTGACTTTTCTCTCGCGGATCGCCATATCAGCACCCACCACTTACAGACCTTGCTGGGGTCTTGGCACGGTTGTAATAATCCCAAATCGCCTGTTCGGAAATCAGGCGACGGTTGCCGTTCTGGATGAACTCCAACTCGCCGTTGTCCATTAACTGGCGCAGTCGATTTTCTCCGATGCCGGAAACAACTGCCATTTGTTCCACAGTTTTCAGCATCGGTTCAAACGGATTTCGCACAGCTTGCGGTGTTTTTTGCTTTGCATATCTTGCCATAACTATCCCTCCTGCGGTATAATTTATAAAACAAATTGTTTGTGGTACTTGTGCACAGCACAGGAACACGATCATTTGTAAGGCTTGAAGATTTGGTATATTCAGTTTTCAAGGTTCATCAGCACCACATTCAAAATGCTTGTGATGTCTGCAAGTTCATTATACCACAAGCGTTTTGCTTGTCAATATATATTTTTACTTTTTATTGCAACTTATTTTCTGTGGGAGGTTCTTTATGGATACAACTGGGAGACGCATTAAACGTCTGCGTTTGAAAAAGGGAATCTCGCAATCTCAACTTTCTAAGCGCTCCGGCATTACCTCAACGCTTCTTCAACAGTACGAATATGGTACGCGCCATCCCAAGGAAGATCAGTTAAACAAAATCGCATTGGCGCTTGGCGTAGCGCCTGCTATGCTGCGTCCGTTGGATGTGGATACAATCGAGGGGCTGCTCGCCATCATCTACGAAATGCACTCCAGTTACCACGGCATAGAAATTATCGAAGAAAACGGTACAACTTCTATCCGTTTGCCCAATACACTACAAGCCGAGCCCGCCAGATATGCATTGCACTTAATCAAGAAATTTATGGAACAGCCGCTATTCGGTTCAGACGAAGAAGCTCCCGTTGCCATGAACGCAGACGAAATTCAACCTGATACTGGTGTGACACTTGCTGAAGAAATAAAGTGGTACAATCAGCAGTCAAGGTTTCTGCATGACACCGAAGAACTTGGGATTTGGTCCGATACCAGCCGTGAAGAAGATACCTCAACTTAAAATCGTTTCTGCATACAGGAGTAACAATAAATGGACAGTAAATTGACCGCAGAACAAGAAAAACTAGCTGCACTAATAGAATCCGACTACGCACTATTGAAATTCGGCTATTATGGGCAGGAATACGAGTTTGCTGTTGCTGAGCGAGACCCGCGCCTATACAGAAAAATGCTGAAACGCCCGGACTATCATCAATTTATCGCAGATAAAGACAAACAATATCGCCATGAAACCAGCGTGATGATGGCTGTACTGGCTGATATGCGCGGCATAACTCCAACGACAAAGCAGGAAAATGAAAGCGGTTGGTACAAAACTATGTTCTCGCTAAAAGCAGAAGCGGAGACTTTCACGCGGAATAGTATCCTGCATGATGTCGAAACAGATTTTTGACGAGAGCATATTTTATCGTAAAAGCGCCCTATCAAAAGAAGTGGATTGGCTTCTTTTGATAGGGCGCTTTTGTCATATATACCAAATCGAATATTTAACTTCATCATATTTTACAAAAAGATGTACTTTCTATTGACTTTTTTGCAATAACAGAATACAATATATTTACATCATTTTAATAAATTTGATGTAAATAAAAATAAAGGTTCTACAATGAAAACATTTAACTTCAAAGCAGTATATTCTCAGCTGCTGACACCAGAGATCGTGTTCCGTCTGACGCAACTCCATGAATACAAAGGTCGGCTGAACAGACTCCTTGAAACAGATGCTGCCGCCTTATCCGAAATCAAAGAGACCGCGGCACTGCAAACTGTTGCCGCATCGAATCGCATGGAAGGCATCACCGTTGCCGAGGATCGGCTGAAAAAGCTTATCTTGAATAAAACCAATCCGCAAACCGATGGTGAGAAAAAAGTGGCAGGTTATCGGGATGTGCTAACCTCCATAAGTGCCAATTATGACTTCCTGCCACCGGCACCATCCACTATTTTACAGTTGCATCGGGATTTATACAAATTCAGCGGTAAAACTGTGGGTGGTAATTATAAAGGTACCGCCGGCGAACCATGCGCTGAAAGCCTTGCTTCCCTATGCAATGCCTTTGAACAAGCCCTGCAAGACCCAGTACTTGACCCGCTGCTGCTGATTTCGATGTTCATGGTAGACTTTTTGAACATCGCCCCCTTCGATAACGGTACAGAACGAATGAGCCGCCTGCTGCTGGCACTGCTCCTGTACCGTTCCGGCTATGAAGTGGAGCAATACAGCAGCATAGACGCAATTCTTCTTAACACAAAAGTGTCCTATGATACATCGCTGCAACGCAGTTCCCATAACTGGGCTACCGACACAAATGACTACGCACCTTTTACCACCTACCTGCTGAGCACTCTTGTTACGGCATACAAAAGCTTTGACGAGATTGCCACACAGCTAACCGCCAAGGGTCTGTCAAAGCCTGACCGCGTGCGCGAAATCATTAAATTGCACCAAGGCGAAATCACCAAAAGCGAAATCTTAAAGCAGTGTCCGGACATCAGCCAAATCACTGTCCAGCGGGCACTGGCAGACCTGCTAAATAACAAGCAAATCACAAAAATCGGCGGTGGCCGCTACACTTCTTATATTTGGAATGGGGAGAACTAACATGATTACAGGAGAACTCAAAAACAAAATCGACAGCCTTTGGGATATTTTTGCAGCGGGCGGTCTTGTAAACCCGCTGGATGTCATCGAACAAATCACCTATTTAATGTTTATTCACGACTTAGACGATTCCGACAATCTGCGCGCAAAAGAGGCCGCTATGCTGGGGCTGCCGTACCAGAGCATTTTTGCTGACGAGGTACAAATCGGTGAGCGCACCATTGACGGTCAACAACTCAAATGGAGCGTTTTCCACGATTTCCCGGCGCAAAAAATGTACGCCACCATGCAGGAATGGGTGTTTCCTTTTATCAAAAATCTGCACGGTGACAAGAACAGTGCCTACTCCAAATACATGGACGACGCCATTTTCAAGCTGCCCACACCGCTGCTGCTTTCCAAAGTGGTGGACGCGCTGGATGAAATCTACCGCCTGATGAATGAATCGCAGGCGGTGGATGTGCGCGGCGACACCTATGAATATCTGCTCTCCAAAATCGCACAGTCCGGTCTGAACGGTCAGTTCCGTACCCCGCGCCACATTATCCGTATGATGGTCGAGCTGATGGACCCCAAGGCGGACGAAGTCATCTGCGATCCCGCTTGCGGCACCTCCGGCTTTCTGGTTTCTGCGGGCGAGTACCTGAAAGAGCACCGCAAAGAAGAAATCTTCTTTGACCGTCAGAAAAAAGACCACTACATGAACCATATGTTCTTCGGCTACGATATGGACCGCACCATGCTGCGCATCGGCGCCATGAACATGATGACCCACGGCATCGATAACCCCTACATTGAGTACCGTGACAGCCTGAGCGACCAGAACCCGGATAAGGAAAAATACTCGCTGATTCTTGCCAATCCGCCGTTCAAGGGCAGCCTGGACGCCGACACCGTATCTGCCGACCTGCTGAAGGTCTGCAAGACCAAGAAAACCGAACTGCTTTTCCTTGCGCTGTTCCTGCGTATGCTGAAAATCGGCGGGCGCTGCGCCTGTATTGTTCCCGATGGTGTGCTGTTCGGCTCGTCCACCGCGCACAAGGCAATCCGTAAAGAATTGGTAGACGGCAACCGTCTGGAGGCAGTTATCTCGATGCCGTCCGGCGTGTTCAAGCCCTATGCCGGTGTTTCCACCGCCATTTTGATTTTCACCAAGACAGGGCATGGCGGCACGGATAACGTGTGGTTCTACGATATGCAGGCCGACGGTCTTTCGCTGGACGACAAGCGCAGCCCTGTGCAGGAAAACGATATTCCCGACATTATTGCGCGCTTCAAAAATCTGGACGCCGAGAAAGACCGCGCCCGCACGGAAAAATCGTTCTTTGTTCCCAAACAGGAAATTGTGGATAACGGCTACGATCTGTCCATCAACAAATACAAAAAGACCGAGTACAAGCCTGTGGAGTACCCGCCGACGAGTGAGATCATGGCAGAGCTGCGCCGCTTGGAGAAAGAGGTCAACACGGCAATGGACGAACTGGAGCAGATGCTGAAATAAGGAGCGCACCATGACGGAAAACGAGAAACTGCAAGTATTTGAAGATCAGACCATCCGCACCGCTTGGGATGAGGAAAAAGAAGAATGGTATTTTTCGGTGGTGGATGTCGTGGTTGCATTGACAGAAAGCCCCGACTACAAGACCGGCAGAAAATACTGGAACAAGCTGAAGCAGCGCTTGAAAGAAGAAGGAAATGAACTGGTGACAAATTGTCACCAGTTGAAAATGAAAGCCGCCGATGGCAAGCGCCGCCTTACGGATGTAGCGAATACCGAGCAGTTGCTGCGCATCATCCAGTCCATCCCGTCCAAAAAGGCCGAGCCGTTCAAAATGTGGCTGGCTATGGTCGGGCGTGAGCGCATTGAGGAAATCATCGACCCGGAGCTTACCATTGAACGCGCGCTGGACACCTATGCACAGAAAGGCTACCCGCCGGAGTGGATCAACCAGCGCCTGCAAACCATCCGCGCCCGCAAAGAGCTGACCGATGCATGGAGCGCACACGGGGTGCAAAAGGGGCATGAGTACGCCGTTTTGACGGACGAAGTCACAAAGGCGTGGTCTGGGCTGAATACGCGTCAGTACAAGAACCTGAAAGGGCTGAAAAAGGAAAATCTGCGCGACAATATGAGTACGTTGGAGCTGGCGCTGAATATGTTGGCGGAAGCCACCACAACAGAACTCACCAAGGCTCAGAATCCGCAAGGGCTGGAAGAAAACCGCACTGTGGCAAAGCAGGGCGGCACGGTAGCCGGCAACGCCCGAAAAGAAATTGAAGCGCAGACCGGTCGCCCGGTGGTTACGGCAGAAAACGCAAGCACAATGCTGCTGGGGCAGGCTGTTGCCGGGATGATTGAGGGCGTTGTGAAAGATGAAGATGATAAGGAATAACTCTGCTGTGATGGCGGATACAACTTCGGATTTGTGGGAGAAAAGATGAAAAAGTTGCTTCTCGAAGATTGTTGTGAAATTCTCGATTCCATGCGCATTCCAATAACCGCTTCAGAACGAAAAAGCGGGTCATATCCCTATTATGGTGCAAACGGAATCCAAGATTATGTTGCAGATTACATTTTTGATGATGAGTTGGTGCTACTGGCAGAAGATGGCGGAAATTTTGGCTCAAAAACAAAGCCGATTGCATATCGAGTATCGGGAAAATGCTGGGTAAACAATCATGCACATGTTCTAAAGCCCAAAAAAGATTTTAATGTGGATTACCTTTGCTATTCGTTAATGTTCTATAATACTGATGGGTTAATAAATGGGGCAACACGCCAAAAACTCACGCAGGCAACAATGCGCCAAATGTTAATCCCTCAACGCGCATATCAAGAGCAGTGCGATATTGTTGCTCAGATGAATAAGGTTAATCTAATAATTAAAACCCGCCAAAATCAACTCCAAAAGTTGGACGAACTCGTCAAAGCTCGATTTGTCGAATTGTTTGGGGACCCGATATCCAATCCAATGAATTGGAACAAAAGAACATTAAAAGAGGTTTGCACAAAATTAAATGATGGAACACATTTCTCCCCAGAGAGCTTTTCAATGGGTGACTATAAGTATATTACTGCTAAAAACATTAAAGCATCCGGCTTTGATTTCTCTAATATAACATATGTTCCAGAAGCCGTTCATCGTCCAATATTTGAGAGATGCAATCCTGAACAAGGAGATGTGCTGTATATTAAAGATGGCGCAACTACTGGAATTGCAATAGTGAATACATTGAAGGAAGAATTTACGTTACTCTCAAGTGTGGCGTTGCTTAAACAAAACCGAAATGTAATAAATGGATACTTTTTGGCCGCACTTCTCAACAATGCGGATATGTATTCAGATATTCGTAATAACATGGGAGGTGCAGCAATCACGAGATTAACGATTGCAAAGTTGAATGCTGTTAAGGTTATAGTTCCACCATTAGACTTACAAAATAGATTTGCCGCCTTTGTCGAACAAGTCGACAAATCAAAAGTTGCCGTACAGAAGTCCTTGGGCGAAGCACAACATTTGTTTGACTGCCTTATGCAGGAATATTTTTCCTAAGGCGGGCTGCTGGTTTACGTCATAACATCAATTTATATATGTAATTATTTTTTGTTTTCTAATAATGTGAGAGGATAAATTAAGGAGTAGCACAGATGAGTTTTCAAACACTGCACCTAACGAAGGGTGACATTTCTCAAATCTTTAATATTCAAGAAGACCACTTCAATGATTTCAAAGCCAAGGGATTGAATGGGAAGCAATTCAGTAAGGCTGTATCGGCATTTGCCAATGCAAGCGGGGGCGAAATATATGTAGGGATTAGAGAAGAAACAGCGTCAAAAGTCAAACATTGGGAGGGATTTGGCTGTCCAGAGGATGCAAACTCTTTTATACAAATATTAGAGGAACTTTCGACTGTCGAAAAATACTACGATGCGGAGTTTCTATTGCATCCAGAACTCAAAACATATGTGTTGAAGGCAACAATATTTAAAACACAAAGTATTGTGAAGACAACGGATGGTAAGGTCTACGTGCGAAAGGGCGCGCAGAGTTTACCTGTGGATACCCCAGAAAAGTTGCGTAGGCTTGAGTTGGATAAAGGAATCACCTCCTATGAAAACGAAACCGTAGGCGAGTCGGAGCTGGAAGATGCTACTGAATCTGAAATTTTCAAACAGTTTAGATCTGCAATTATTCTGGAAGTCGAAGCTGCGCATTGGTTAAAGAAGCAGCGCCTGACTCATGGCAACAAATTGACTGTTGCTGGCGAGCTATTGTTTTCTGATGAGCCTCAAATCTGTTTGCCGAAAAGGTCATCAATAAAAATTTTTCGCTATAAAACTTCTGATGTTGCAGACAGAGATACCCTTGCGGAGCTTCCAATAACAATCGAAGGATGTGCATACACACAAATTTACGCCGCTGTTGAAAAGACAAAAGCAATCATAGAGTCCATACGAAAACTAGGTACAAACTTCGAATATATCGAATATCCAGAAGAAACCCTACACGAAATCATAACAAATGCCGTCCTACATAGAGACTATAGCATTGCAACCGATATACAAATCAGAGTTTTTGACAATCGCGTCGAAATTGAAAGTCCGGGGAAATTACCTGGTCATGTAACAGAAGAAAATATATTGTCCGCGCAAGCCGCAAGAAACCCAAAGCTAGTGCGCCTAATTAACAAGTTTCCAGAGGCTCCCAATAAAGATGTTGGAGAAGGGCTTAACACTGCATTTGATGCTATGACAAAACTACGTTTAAAAGTTCCGCAAATCAAGGAACTTGAAAATTCTGTTCTTGTTATTGTTAAGCACGAAAAACTTGCTTCTCCAGAAGAACTCGTTATTGAATACCTTTTGAAGCATGACACAATCAAGAATGGTATCGGACGAAACGTTACAGGCATAAAATCCGAAAACACAATGAAAAGCGTGTTTTATCGTCTAAGAGATCGTGGGTTTATCCAGCTTGTTCATGGATACAATTATTGGGTTAAGTCAGACAGATTTAACGAGCTAGTTCATGACCAGTTTTCTCATATAAAATAAGAGGATTCTTTATGACCAACTTCGATATTTTTACCGCCACCCCGCAATTTGAGAGTTTTGCCTCGGTTGCCATCTCCGCCGAGCGCATCCTACATATCGACCCATCCGCCTGCGTCCTCAACTGCCGCAGGGCGATGGAGTTTGCCGTAAAATGGATGTACTCGGTGGATAAGGCGTTGGTCATGCCGTATCAGGACACGCTGGTCAGCCTGATGAACGCCGAGGATTTCCGGGATATTGTCGGCACAGACATCTGGCGGCGCATGGATTTTATCCGCCGTATGGGGAACAATGCCGCCCACAGCGGCAAAAAAGTCACCGAGGAACAGGCCGGACTCTGCCTTGAAAACCTGTACATTTTCCTTGATTTTGTGGCGTATTGCTATGGGGAAAACTATACTGCCGGACACTTTGACCGCGCCCTGCTGGAGCAGCCCGCCGAAGCCCCCGCAGCGCAGCCTGACGAAGAAAAGGACATTGACCTTGCCGCCCTTATGGCAGAAAACGCTGCGCTGAAGGAGGAACTCACCGCCCGCCGCGCCGAGCAGCAGCAGACCTATGTTCCCAAACCGCTTGATTTGTCCGAGTATAAGACCCGCAAGCTGTACATTGATACCATGCTCACCGATGCAGGCTGGACCGAGGGCAAAGACTGGCAGAATGAGGTGGAACTGCCCGGTATGCCCAACAAATCCGAGGTAGGCTATGCCGATTATGTGCTTTACGGCGATGATGGTCGTCCTTTGGCTGTGGTAGAAGCCAAGCGCACCTGTGTAGATGTGGCAAAAGGTCGCCAACAGGCAAAATTGTATGCCGATCTGCTGGAAAAGAAGTATCACCGCCGCCCGGTCATCTTTTTGACCAACGGCTTTGAAACACGCATTACCGACACGATTTACCCCGAACGCAGGTGCGCCGCCATTTATTCCAAACGCGATTTGGAAAAGCTGTTTAACCTGCAATCCATGCGTACCAGCCTGCGGAATGTGATGGTAGACCGCAGTATTGCCGGACGTTATTACCAAGAGGGCGCTATCAAAGCGACCTGTGATGCCTTTACCCGCAACCGCCGCAAGGCGCTTCTGGTCATGGCTACCGGCTCCGGCAAAACACGCACGGTGATTGCCCTGTGCGATGTGCTGCTGCAACATGGTTGGGTAAAAAACATCCTGTTTCTGGCGGACCGCAACAGCCTTGTCACGCAGGCAAAGCGCAGCTTTGTGAACCTGCTGCCGGACTTATCCGTTACGAACCTCTGCGAAGAAAAGGACAACTATACGGCGCATTGTGTGTTTTCCACCTATCAAACCATGTACAATGTCATTGACAGCGTACAGGATGAGAACGGCAAGCTGTTTACCTGCGGACACTTTGACTTGGTCATCTGCGATGAGGCACATCGCTCGGTTTACAACAAGTACAAGGACATCTTCAACTACTTTGACGCGCCGTTGGTCGGCTTGACCGCAACGCCCAAGGATGAAATCGACAAGAACACCTATGAAATTTTTGAATTGGAAAACGGTGTTCCCACCTATGGCTACGAGCTGGCGCAAGCCGTTAAGGACGGATATCTCGTAGATTTTTTGTCCGTTGAAACAAAGTTGAAGTTTATTGAGCAGGGCATCGTGTACGATGACCTGTCAGATGAGGACAAGCAGGCCTACGAGGATACTTTTGAAGATGAAAACGGCGATTTGCCGGAACGTATCGGCTCATCTGCACTGAACGAGTGGATTTTTAACGAAGATACGATCCGCAAAGTGCTGGATACCCTGATGACCAAGGGCATCAAAATCGACTACGGTAACAAGTTGGGAAAGACAATCATCTTCGCAAAGAACCACTCCCATGCCGAAAAAATATTGGAGATATTCAATAAAGAATACCCCCATTTGCCCGGCTTTGCCAAGGTCATTGACAACTATATGACCTATGCCCAAAGCGCGATTGATGAATTCTCTGACCCGAAAAAGCTGCCCCAGATTGCAATTTCCGTAGATATGCTGGACACAGGTATCGATGTGCCCGAAGTGCTGAACCTTGTGTTTTTCAAGAAAGTCATGAGCAAGGCAAAGTTCTGGCAGATGATTGGCCGCGGTACACGCCTTTGCCCTACTCTGTTGGACGGCAAGGACAAAGACAAATTTTATATCTTTGACTTCTGCGGGAACTTTGAGTTTTTCCGCATGAGCAAGGGGAAACCCACTGCTAACATGATTGCGCTGCAAGGGGCGATTTTCCACTTGAAAGCGCAGATTGCTTTTAAGTTGCAAGATTTGGCATATCAGACCACCGATTTGATTGCGTTCCGCAAGGCACTTGTGGATGATATGGTGCGCAAAGTACAGGAGTTGAATAAAGACAACTTTGCTGTGCGCCAGCACTTGAAATATGTGGAATTGTATGCCAACGCGGACAACTACGCCGCTCTGACCTATGAGGACACCTTGCTAATGGGGCAGGAGTTAGCGCCGCTGATTACCCCAGAAGAAGATGACCCCAAGGCGATGCGCTTTGATGCCCTGATGTACGGCATAGAGCTTGCCTACCTTGCAGGAAAAAAGTATGGCAAGGCACGTAGCGACTTGATGAAAAAGGTTGCTGCCGTTGCATCTGTTGCAAACATTCCGGAAATCATGGCACAATCTGATCTTCTCAATAAGATTTTGCACACGGATTATTTGGAAACAGCCGGGATTAACGAATTTGAGCATATCCGCGAAAACCTACGCGACCTTATCAAGTATATTCCTATCGTAAAAGTTCGCTATGATACCAATTTCGATGACGCAATTCTGTCCGAAGATTGGAACGAGTCCGAGTTGGAAAACGATGACTTGAAGAATTATAAAGCCAAGGCGGAATTTTATGTGCGGCAGCATACGGACAACGCCGTTATTGCCAAACTGAAAGGTAATATTCCACTGAATAGCGAGGATGTAAAGGCGCTGGAAGAAATTCTGTGGAACGAGATCGGCACAAAGCAGGATTACGAAGCCGAGTACGGTCAAAAACCCTTGGGCGAGTTTGTGCGGGAGATTGTCGGTCTTGATATGAACGCTGCAAAGGAGGCGTTTGCACAGTATCTGAACGATGCCAGCCTTGACAGCAGACAAATCTACTTTGTGAACCAGATTGTAGAGTACATTGTGCATAACGGCATGATGAAAGATTTGTCCGTCTTGCAGGAGGCTCCCTTTACCGACCGCGGCAGCATCGTGGAAGTGTTCACCGATTTGTCTGTATGGGCAGGAATTCGTAAGGCAATAGAGCGCGTGAATGCAAATGCAGTGGCGGCATGATTACGCTGCTTTACGCTAAAAGTGAGGATTAGAATGGAACACATTGGATATAAAGTATTTTATAAGGCGGCGTTTGATTTACAAGCCAGTAAAAATTCTCGTGGCGATATTCTATGGGATATGATTGAAGAAATTCGCTATTGGATCACCGTTAAATACCGCAAAAGAGGAGACCCCCTCCCAGAAAAAACACAGGTGTGGTCTGATTGGAAAAGAGGAAAAAACATCAGATCTAAAAGCGGTCAGGTTGTTTTGTATTCTTGCTTTTGTTTAGATGAGCAAAAATGCTATTGGGCATGTCAAATTAAGGAACCTCCCGCAGGTGAAGTCGGTTTTGCCCCTAGAGAATGGATGACTGAAATTGGTTTTTGTCAAACAGAACCGGGTGTAGCCACAATCACGCTCATTACAGCTTACTTAGACCGTCCTGGATTCATTGGTCCTTGTCAAGATGATCCCGAATTTAATACACCGGGTATCATTCACCGGCTTCGTCACAGCAAACGATTGAGCTGTTCCATAAATGGATATGTACCTACTGATAAACCTCTTCATTTTGTACCGGGTCAGTACTATGATTTTTGGAAACTTGTTTCCAATCCACTGCGTGAAATTCCAGTAGTATATATAAGTCCTCGTACAATGGATGATAAAGCAGAAAGTACACTTCTTGACCCAGGGTATGTGGCTAGAATCCTTGACATGAATGCGATTGTTTGCTACGCAGATAGCGTGGATTTTAGCCGGGAAATGACTCAGCTTTGCCCTCAAGAATATGCTTGTTATTCTGGTAGCATCAGAATTTATGCTGGGCATCCCAGAGAAACAGATGATGGCCGACGACATCGTTTGATTACTGCAAATCAACTGCTCAAAATGCAGGATCAAAGCGACTCCATGATTTACGAAATTCTACGTCGAGCGTTAGTTCAAGATGTACATTTTTATGATGATCTTTTTACGGTTGAAAACTGTCGTAGAAAAAAGGATGCACTTACCGCACAAAAGCGTATCCGCGAGTTAAAAGAACGAGAACAAAACTCTACTAGTACGGCAGAAGAAATACTGAATGCCGCCGCTGACAGTGAACAGGAAAAGAGACACATAGAGGAAACCCTGTTGGAGACTCAAATTCGCAATGAAACATTGCAGCAAGAACTCGACGATGCAAGAAAAGAAATCAAAAACGCAAATGTTACTGCCGGAATTTATCGTGAACAAGCAGCAAATTATAATGAAGTCCTATCTTCGTTAGAAAAAATGCGTGAGTTCCACAGTTATCCTTCTGATGCGAAAAGTGTTGTGGAATACATTTCTTTGCATTATTCGGATCGAATTTTTTTCACAGAGCGAGCGCTTAAAAGCCTGAATGATTGCAACACAAAAGCAGAGGTTCTTTGGAATGCACTTTGTGAGATAGGAGATACTCTATATAGCCTGTGGATAGATGGTTCTTACACTGATTTGGAAGCGGCATTCAATTCCAGAAGCAGTAATTTCAAGTATAAACGAGGACAAGGCAGTATGACACGCGCAGACAAGAATTTGATGCGACAATACGAAGACATTTACTGTAACAGGAAAATAAATGTAGAAGCCCATATCGCCTGCGGAAACGATGACATGGATCAACGCTCTGTTCGGATTTATCTTTGTCTCGATCCTGAAACATCCAAAATTGTCATATCACATATAGGCAAACATCTCGATAACTATTCAACCAGAAAACTGTAAGCGTTTTTGTGCGTATGCATCTAAAACCACAATGAGCCTATTTATAGCAGTAGCTATTGAGCACAAGTCTTTCCCGATTGCTTTGGCAAACTGATAATGCTCTATCTTCCGATGTTTTTACTTTCTGGCACTTATCCTGCACCATCCCGCAGTCCATCTCAATGTCAGCACAAGTGACAATCTCCCGCCGCAGCTCTCTGATGCGGGCTGTGAGCGCCTGTATTTGCTCCGAATAATCGGCAGGGGTAGTTTTACTCTTCTTGCGATAGAGTGCCTTACGCTGCGCCGTAAGGCTGTCGTATTCAGCTTGCAGATTTTCTTTGTAAGTCAGCAGTTCGTCAAGCGTTGTGATTTGCCGTTCCCACAAAAGGTCGCATTGCCGCCGGTAGCGATTGTACTTCAAGAAATCATCGCGCAGCAGGTAGTAGCACCGCTTGCCGACTTTGCCTTTATATGCTTTTCTCAGCAATGCACAGTAGCGATAATAGCAAGCCATAAACCCGGTAATTTTGCGGCATTTATAATTCAGCTTACCGCGACACCGTGCGCGGCGGCGAACAGGCATAGGCTGCTCTTTCGGCTTCCGGCGTGGTGGCTCCGGTGCTGTTTGCTGCTTATATTCCTGCTGCATCTCAGGCGGAAGTGTTTGCAGTTCCCGGAAGTACCTCCGCAGCGAATCTTCGCTGAAGTGGGTGCTGACTTTGTCCAATCGGATATTCTTCTGCGCTTCCTTGTGGCGCACGGTCATATGCGCAGCTTTGGGTCCGCATTTCACCGCATACCCCATTTTCTGTAGCTCCGCAACAAATCCGGCAAAGCTATCTGCGGTGGTCATTGCCACTTCCACATCCGCCTTTACCATGCCGCGCAGCGTAGGTGTGCCTTCTTTTTCGTGTTTCCACTCGCCGTAGGATTTCCCGTGTCCGTCTGTTTCCACAACAGACAGTCGATTTTCGCGGCACAGTTCATCGGAAACAGCTCGGATCCCCTTGTAGTAAGTAGTAAAATCATTGCGGAACATCCGCCCATCCATAAACGAAACGGAGTTTACGACAATATGGTTGTGCAGATGTCCTTTGTCCAGATGGGTACTGACGGTGCACTCAAAACGGTCAGCCAGAAACCGCCGGGCAAATTCGCAGCCGATTTCGTGTACCTGATCGGGTGTTGCCTCGCCGGGCTTAAAACTCTGAATAATATGGTAGCCCACATTGCCGCTGTCCAACGGCTTGCCCCAACGCCGCTTTGTTGCCTGCATAAGATAATAGGCGTTTTGCGGGTCGCAATTAAAGCCGGAAACATAGAGCTGGTGCTCGGTTTTATCGCCGTTCTGCGTGTAGTTCACCAGCCGCTGCATATCTGCCGTACTGAAATATTCTGTCTTTTGCGGATTGGCAGCATAGTCTAAGCAGCCTTTTAGTTGCCCACGAACGGGCAAAATCTTTGTAATAGCCATTAACTTTTCTCCTGCATAAACTGCCAGATGCGCTGCATGATGCGGCTCGCCTCGGCAAGTTGAGCATTTTCAATCTTGCCTGTACTGTTAGCCAGCCGGGTAAGCTGGTTCAAATTGTTGCCGACTGCGGCTACCTGTGCTGCCAAGGCTTTATAGCTATCCGGCGGGCGTTCGCGTATTGTACAGCCACTAACCAACGCTCGGAGAAATGGCTCCATCTTCATACCGGCTGCATCGCATTTATTTTTCAGTTGATGGTATTCTTCTTCGGTAAAACGTACCGTTACTTGTTTTTGGCGTTTTAACATTTGCTTTCTCCTATTGGGGTCTTAGGGGCTTGCCCCTAACAAACGGTCGTTATGCTGGCATGACAGCATAATGACGTGCTTGCCGCACTGTCCGGGAACGCTATCACTTTCCCGGTAAAGAGAGTGAATCGTTCGTGTTTTCCTCTGCGTAAATCAGTTCAGCACACACAATTTCTTCGGCCTGTGCTTGCAAGCCTTGCATAGCTGCTGCCCATTCCAGCGGGTTACAACGTTTCATTTCTTCATTGATTTTGGCTTCCGCTGCCAATACTTTGGTAAGACTTTCAACTTGGCGATGTGCCTCGCAGTCAATGTTCGTGAGGTGCTGTGCCAGCGTTCCATCCAACAACATCTGGTCGCGCTCCATTGGTCGATGCTCATCAAGGTATCGCGCTCGCATCATGCCGTATTTTCCAATGGTGTTGTCTGTGATTGAACCATTTTCCAACTTTGGAATCAGATAGCCGTTTACATTCACATATTCCATTTTCATTGTGTAACCCTTTCATTCTGCAAGCCTTCTGAAAAAGAGAGACTGTTGTGCGGCAAATTTTCTTCACTGTCCTTTTTCTTTTTCAGATGGCTTATTTATAGTATTTGATATAGTAATTACTAAGAGTATTTAATTATAGTAATTATAATACTGCCTACATTACCGCCACTGCGCTTACCACAGGTGTGGTTACCACTGGTGCGGTTTTGTGGGTAGTGGTCATACCAGTAGGTACATTTTGTAGGGTGTGGTTGGCTTTCGTCAGATTGGTATTGCTGATGTTTCCCTGTGCATCGTAATAGATTAAATACACACCGTTCCAACCGTTATTGGAATCGCGCAGTTCATACTCATAGCAGAATCGTCCACGATTTGCCGGACGAACGTGCGCAACCAAATAGCCATTATTTTTCAACATATCCCATGCACGATTAAAGGCGCGTTCGCCCTCGGTGCAGTGGTTCATCAGCCATTGCTTTGTCAGCGGTACTGCGGTATAATCAATACGGGCAGCAATCAAGGCATACAACCCTTTAGCGCTCATGGATAAGCTATCGTTGAACAGTGCCTCGTTCTGCACAACAGAGTATCCGCGCGTTTTACGGACAAAAGCACCACTTTCAGCAGCAGAATTTGTGTTTTTCACGGTAAAATCTCCATACAAAGAAAAAAGATTTGGACTGAAATATAGCCAAATCTTCAAATTCTGTACAAATTTTCAATTTTCCCTGTGTTGTGCCAAAAAGTGTTGCCCGAAAAACGATTGTTGCCCAAATGTTGCCCAAACAGCCACGGGCAACATATAAAACGAAATAAGTCAAAATATCAAAAACAAGCGTAAGAACAGAAAACAGACGTTTCAACGCAAAACAGAATAAAGAGATATAAGACGAATACCTTGATGTACTTGACTCGAAATCGTGGTCGCTACTCGGTAGCTCCCTGACCGGAATCCCTTGATTTTACGGGGTTTTTCGGGTATTCTTAACTTAATATTTTTGCTTGTTCTCCCCATCAGTTCTCCCCGTTTTCCGAGGTGCTGATGTTGAGATAAATACGGAGCGGTATCGAAGTGGTCATAACGGGACTGACTCGAAATGCGATAGGGCGTTTGTAGCGCCGCCAGAGTTCAAATCTCTGATGCTCCGCCAATCAACGGTACAGCGTGCTTTTTTTGAGCACTTTGTACCGTTTTTTATGCAAAAAACGGAATTTTTGAGTTTGACAATTTCATAACAGGAGAGAAAACGCCCTGTTCTGGAGAGAAATCACACTTTTTTAAGTGTCATTTTCCGGATTTGAACCCATTCCAAGCCCGTCCAGCATCGCTTCTGCCGAAGAAACCTTGGAAGCGTAGTCCAAATGCGAATAAATATTCGCGGTGGTAGAAAAATCGCTGTGTCCCAGCCACTCCTGAATCATCTTCATCGGGACACCGTTTGCCAAAAGCAAACTGGCGCAAGAATGCCCTTACGGTATAATTACGGCAAACCGGAAAAGCCCCGTATATCAAGGGTTTTCGGTTATCTGGCAAGGCTTTTCATCCTTTTCCAAACCGAAAAATCGAGCCGTGAAGTAGTTATATCGTAGGGGGGTGTTATAGTATGGACGCAGCGGACGCAGAAGCGGTTATACTTCCGGCGTCTGCTGTCCCCGATGAAGAACGACCACTCCTGCCGCCATTTCTGACTTCTGCTCACAGCTCAATCTCTCCTTTGTGCTTTTGGGTACCGGCTTCGTGTGCGTAATAATAAGAGGAGAGATAACAGGTTAAGCGCAGAATTTCAAAATGCCGAAAGCAGCGCCGATCAGCCCCAGCGGGACCAGCAGCAATAGGCCGCCCGCCACAAACAGGCAGACCAGCAGCACCGGCAGCGCTACCGCAAACAGCAGCGCGGCAATCACTTTGGCTGCGCACCAGGTCAGGTGCAGTGCCAGCCCGATGGAATGGAAAAACAGCCAGCCAAACAAAAACAATACAAACATGGTAAACAGCATGGTGCTACCTCCTTTTTATCACACACATCGGCAGGCGCTTTACCTGCTTATCGAATATAACGAGCGGAAAATGCAGATTTGAGCAGACAAATAAAATGTTTTTGAAAAAATTAAGAGGCGGAACTATGAATTTTGATACCCCGCCCCAAGCCTTGACTATTTGCGGCGAGTGGAATAAAATTTTTGGAGATACCCGGCACAAGCGGCAGGCCGCGCCGGACTGCCTGTTTGCCCGCGCGTACCTTGCGCGGCCTGGGGGAGCTGCCCGCCGTGCAGGAAATGTACCCGCAGAAGGTTAAAGGAAATTATGCAGACGGAAAGAATAAAGAAGTAAAGCTGGAGATTGTGGGCACGGTAGAATCATGAAGCATGAAAGGGTTTCAAATGGATTATATCCAAATTACAAAGGATAATATTGAGAAAGAACATATCTGCTGTGCAATGTCCGGCAAGCAGAGCGTGATGAAAAAGGAATGGCTTAAGCAGCGCTTTGCAGAAGGTTTGGTTTTCTACCGGAGCACGGAGCGCGGCAAATGCTTTATTGAGTATATCCCGGCAGAAAACGCATGGGTCCCGATTCAGGCGGACGGATATGTTTATATCGATTGTTTGTGGGTATCCGGTTCCCTAAAAGGACACGGATACGCCAATGAACTGTTGCAGCAGTGTGTGCAGGATGCAAAAAGGCAGGGGCGAAAAGGGCTGTGCATTCTATCCGCAGAAGGACGAAAACGCGAATTTCTCTCCGACCCTAAATTTATGGCATATAAAGGGTTTGCTGTTGCAGACACATCGGAATGTGGAATCAACCTGATGTATCTGCCGTTTGAACAAGATGCCGAGCCGCCAAAATTCAAGGCGTGCGCCAAGCACCCTGCGGTAGAGCAGAACGGGTTCGTTCTTTATTATACCGATCAGTGCCCGTTTACTTACTACTGGGTGCCGCGGGTGGAAGAAGCCGCAAGAGAGCACGGGATACCGTTGAAAGCTGTTCATATCACCAGTAAGGTGCAGGCACAAAATGTGCCCGCGCCGGTTACAACCTATGCACTGTTCAAAGATGGCAAATTCCTGACCCAGAGCATTCAGTCTGACAAAAAGTTTCTGCATCTCGCAGGGGCACAGAGTTAAGGCAATACCGCACAATTCCCGCCTAACGGCTCAAGCACCGCTCCGGCGGCTG
>OJSL01000538.1_pt1 | contig 39293 bp, 42 predicted proteins | sample 1599451 | NCBI WGS metagenome assembly OJSL01 (sample SAMN04168657, study PRJEB22393) | human gut metagenome | biome: human gut microbiome; feature: stool | host: Homo sapiens | collected 2014-03-20
CCGCACAGCATCTCTTTGTGGTCCACGATGCCCACGCCCCGCTCTTTGTACAAAATGCCGTTTTCGTCGCAGGCGATCACGTCCCGCACGCCCGCCGCCAGCAGCATTTTGATGATGGCCGTGCCCGCCGCGCCCGGGCCGTTCACCACCACGCGGATGGCGCCGATCTCCTTTTTCACCACACGCAGCGCGCCCAGCAGCGCCGCCGTCACCACGATGGCCGTGCCGTGCTGGTCGTCGTGGAACACGGGAATGTCCAGCTCCTTTTCCAACGTTTCCTCAATGTAGAAGCAATTGGGCGAGGAGATATCCTCCAGATTCACGCCGCCGAAGGTGGGAGCCAGCAGGCGCACGGCCTCGATGACCTGCTCCGGGTCTTTTGTATCCAGGCAGATGGGGAACGCATCCACACCGCCGAACTCCTTAAACAGGATGGCTTTGCCCTCCATGACGGGCATGGCCGCCGCCGCGCCGATATCGCCCAGCCCCAGCACCGCCGTGCCGTTGGTCACAACAGCCACCAGGTTTCCCTTGGCTGTATAGGTATAGGCCGCCGCCGGGTCTTTGGCGATCTCCCGGCAGGGCTCGGCCACGCCCGGGGTATATGCCGCGGACAGGTCGTCCCGGGTCTTTACGGGCACCTTGGCCGTCACCTCGATCTTGCCCTTGTGCTGTTCGTGCAGCTCCAGCGCCGCTTTGTAATAATCCATATTTCCGCCGCCCTTTCGGTATTGTTCCATGCAGGTCTGATTTATATTATACAGGTTTTCCGCCGTCTTGGCTACGGGCCGGGCCGTTTCATGCCGTAAAAATCGCGCTCCCCATGCGGAAAAGCCGCAAATCCGCAAATTTTTTTGAAAAATCCATACCTTGTACACAGAATTCGTGTATAATAAGGACATTGCGGCATTGCCGCGTTTTAGAATGATTTAGGAGGCCCCCATGAAAAAGACAACGAAATTTATCAGCGCCGCCCTGGCTGCCGCGCTCACTTTTCACAAGCCCCACCCGGGCCAGCGGGGTGACGATCTGTTCCAGATATTTCAGGCTCAGGTTCTGCCGCTCGCTGATCTCTTTCAGGGAGACGGTGGTGCCCGGTGCGTAGCAGGCCAGCTCGGCCATCAGCCGCAGGGCGTAGCGGCTCTTTGTGGAAAATTTCATGGTCTACTCTCCTTGTTTCTCCCCTTAGTATACCACGCGGTGCAGGTTTTGCAAAGCGAAAACGCCGGTTTCTCTTGCCGAAACAAAAAACGTCTGTTATCATATAATAGAGAAAATATCGGAACTTGGAGATGAGACAATGGTAGAGAAGATCACTCCGGCCGAAGCCATCCGCCTGCTGGATGCAGGCAAGGCGCAGGCCGTGGATGTCCGGGAGCCGGACGAATTTGCCGTGGGGCATATCCCCGGCGCAAAGCTGCTGCCCCTGGGTGATGTGCTGACCCGCGCGGAGGAGGTCATGCCGGACAAAAATGCCCAGTGGCTGATCTACTGCCGCACCGGCCGCCGCAGTGCCGATGCCGCACAGAAGCTGGAAGCGCAGGGCTACACCGGCCTGCGTGATCTCGGCGGCATCCTGAGCTGGCCGTATGAGATCGAGGGCGATTTTGAGGGGCATTTTTAAAGGAAACTCCCCCAGTCTGCTTCGCAGACAGCCCCCTCTGAGATGGGGCCTATCCGTGCGGTAAGCCTCCCTCCTAGAGGGATGCGGCATCGCACAGCGATAACGGAGGGAGTTTTGTGCAAAAGAAAGGATGTGCACTTATGGCGTTCGACCCGAAAAAGTTTGCCGGAGCCCATTGCGGCTGCCGGTATCAGCAGGACTACCGCCCCACGCTGGGCCGGGACGGCAAAAAGGAATCCGGTACGCTGGAGGTCATCAAATTCTATTATGATGGTGCCATCCGCTTTGAGCAGCACTGCTACGGCGAGGCGGCGACCTTTGTGTTCGGCGTGTGGGCTTCCGGCATGGATGCCGACGGCACCCTCCACTGGGCCCTGCCGGATAAGCGCAAGAGCTATTATGATGAGGAATACCTGCCCAAAAAGCTGGACCAGGTGGACGAAGCGGGCAATCTGTACTTCGATGGCGGCACCTTCCCCTGGAAGCTGGCCGATGATTTTGCCGAGGACAAACGCTGGGGCTACCCCAAATGGAAGGTGGTTCTGGGAAAGCTGGCCGGAAAAGGCCGCTGAATCTGCCCGGATTGTTACGGATTGATGAATTTCCAGTATTCCTATTGACATGCTAGGGAATGATATGGTATAACATTCCCGTTAAAAGGTATCATAGGCCCGGACGTTCGGTCCGGAAATGCAAAAACGATTTGTCGTTTGCCAGAAAGGATCAATCCCATGGAAACTATGGAGAAAGTGGTTTATCTCGACAATGCTGCCACGACTGCCTGTGCCCCGGAGGTGCTGGCAGTGATGACCCAGGCCCTGAGCGGTGCCTGCGGCAACCCCAGCAGCCATTACAGTGTTGGCTATGAGGCCAAAGAGTTTGTGGACACCGGCCGCGCACAGGTGGCCAAGGCCATCAACGCTTCCCCGGCGGAGATCTTCTTTACCGGCTGCGGCTCCGAGGCCGACAACTGGGCCGTGAAGGGCACTGCCTTCACCAAGGCCCGCCAGAACAAGAAGCACCTGATCACCAGCGCCTTTGAGCACCACGCCATCATGCACAGCATGGCGGCTCTGGAGCGCATGGGCTTTGAGGTCACTTATATCAAGCCCACCCCGGAAGGTTATATCCGCCCTGAGGACGTGGAGGCGGCCATCCGTCCCGATACCGCGCTGGTCAGCATTATGATGGCCAACAACGAGATCGGCACCATCCAGCCCATCAAGGAAATTGCGGAGATCGCCCACAAGCACGGCGTGTGGATGCACACCGATGCGGTGCAGGCCGTTGGCACCATTCCCGTGGATGTCAAGGAGCTGGGCGTGGATATGCTGTCCATGAGCGCCCACAAGTTCAATGGCCCCAAGGGCATGGGCGCACTGTACTGCCGCAAGGGCATCTGGCCCCAGAACCTGATCGACGGCGGCAGCCAGGAGGCCCGCCACCGCGCCGGCACCGAGAACGTGGCCGGTATCGCCGGTATGGGCAAGGCCCTGGAAATGGCCGTCGCCCATCTGGACGAGCGGATGGCCCACGAGAAAGAGTTGCGTGATTACGTCATTGACCGCGTGCTCAAGAACATCCCGGAGGCCCGCCTGAACGGCGGCCTGGAGCACCGCCTGCCCGGCAATGCGAACATCAGCTTCCCGGGCCTGGAGGGCGAGACCATCCTGCTGGATCTGGATATGCACAACATCTGCGCATCCACTGGCTCTGCCTGCAACTCCGACAGCCTGGACCCCAGCCATGTTCTGCTGAGCATCGGTGTGCCGGAGGAGATCGGCCACGGTTCCATGCGGTTCACCTTTGGTCCGCAGAATACCATGGAAGAAGCAAAATATCTGTGTGACGTGCTGGAGGAGGTCATTCCCCGCCGCCGTGCTATGAGCTGTATGTGGCTGCAGGGCCAGAACACCGCCCGTCATTTCAGCCTGAAGGGAGATAACTAAAATGGCAAGTATGTATAGCGCAAAGGTCATGGAGCATTTCGCAAACCCGCACAATGTCGGCGAGATCCCCGACGCAAACGGCGTGGGTGAAGTCGGCAACCCCAAGTGCGGCGATATCATGCGCATGTACCTGAAGATCGAGAACAACGTGATCGTTGATGTCAAGTTCCTGACCTTTGGCTGCGGTGCCGCCATTGCCACCAGCAGCATGGCCACCGACCTCATCAAGGGCAAGACCATTGACGAGGCCCTGAAGCTGACCAACAAGGCCGTTGTGGAAGCTCTGGAAGGTCTGCCCCCCATCAAGGTGCACTGCTCCGTTCTGGCAGAGCAGGCCGTGAAGGCTGCCCTGTCCGACTACTACCGCCGTCAGGGCATCGATCCGGAACCCATTGTGGGCAAGCTGGAAGAAGACTGTGACCATTGCAGCGGTGAGAGTTGCAAGGTCTGAGCAGGATCCGCAGCAGGTAATTTACTGATTTGTAAAAGAGAGCTTATTGTATGGCATAGTGTCATACAATAAGCTCTCTTTTTTGTATGAATAGATAAAAAATTTGGAAATCTCTTTACATAGTGGTGAAATGTGGTAAAATGAAAACGTAAAGATGTTCTAATACGAAAGGAGCGAGGAGTAATGTATAAAAAAGTTGTGGCGGCACTTGCAATGATCTTTGCGATGCTTTTCGTTTCGATTGGAGCATTTGCGGCATCTCCTGCGGTGCAGGAAGTGGAAGCACTGATTTCTCAAATTGGTACGGTAACACGCGAAAACCGAAGTGCGGTTGAAAGTGCGGTCAATGCTTATAATCAGCTTGATGAAGCTTCCAAGGCGGCAGTCTCGAATTATGCTGTTTTGGCAGAGGCACAGCAGGTGCTCGGGATTAAGGATGCGCTGGCAAAACTGGGTGTAGAATATGATAAAGTTCAAAATAGTGCGGCAATGAGAAGCCCGTATTCGGATAAAAATGAAGAGTCTGGAACATGCGTATTTGCGCCGATGCTTTGTATATATGAAGAATATGATTTCCCGGTTTTGTTTACCCTCTTTGAATATATTGGGCAAGAGCATCTGGGAGTGGATAGTATTGTCGTAAGAGCGGGGGACTATAAATACCAGTACGGAATCAAAGATTTTGTGAAACTTGGAAGCGAGGAACAAAAAATCAAGAACAGGACGGTTGCTGTCGAATATGGTATGAGAGTGGCAACAGATTATGATTATAATATGTTTATGGATATTCTTAGTTCAAAAGAATCTATTGTAAGATTCAGCAGACTCTATCATGGTGAGTTTGCATGTCAAGACTATACAATCACAAATGAAGATCGACAGGCAATCACAGACGTGATAAATGCGTACAATCTTATGTGCTCGGTCAGCCCGGAAGTAATGAGAAAAGCACTTGCATAATTGGACGGAGGAATTATGAACAAACGGGCAATAGCCGGAGCTTTATTGCTGGGCTTGAGTGTATTATTACTTGCTTCTTGTGGCAGTGTATCAACATTGGAAACAAAGGCTGTGACGCAGACAACAGCAAGTGAAGCAACAGCAGCAGAAGAACAGCCCTACGAGCAATATCGCAATGCGACTGAGAAAATTAAAAAGCCGGAGGAACAACAGGCTGAAGAACTGAAAAAAGTATTGCAACAACTGAATCCACAGTACGGTAAAGCTGATGAACTTGATTTTTGGTGGGTGACAAGTCCTCGCTGCATTGAAAATGAAGCAGCTGGAAAAAGCTGCATTGCGCCAATGTTGGGAATATTGGCACCGTCTGCAGACCCAGTTCTATTCATTGCCTTCAACTATATTGGCGGCGAATATATGGATATGGATACGGTTGAAATCCATACAGATGAATATAAGTATACGTATAGCAGCGGTACATTTTCGATGGAAGTTCAAAAAGACAAGGTGACATTTCAAAACAGTCCGGATAAGATGGAAGAAACAGCACTGCGCTTAGCAACAGACGATGACATCGATATGCTGGTTGATATTTTGAAATCGGATGAAGTTCTTCTGCGCTTTGAGAAATTCAATACCGCGAAACCAATATGGGAAGAATGTACGATGCCGGAGGAGGATAAACAGGCAATCGCGGATGTTTTGAACGCATACTATCTATATTTGAACGCAAGTGAAATGGCGCGTGCCAAGGCAATTTCGTCAATTGAACAGTAAAAAGCTCTCCGGTTCACAAAGTGAAGGGGCCGGAGAGCTTTGCTATTTCAGAAAAACTTACAGCGTATTCGACTTCTGGATCAGGCTGCGGATATGGTGGGCCAGCATCTCGATGGCGGGGCCGTTTTCACCGCCGTTGGGGATGATGATATCGGCGTTGCGCTTGCTGGGTTCCACAAAAGCCTCGTGCATGGGCTTGACGGTGGCGCGGTACTGGGCGATGACGCTGTCCAGAGAGCGGCCCCGCTCCTTGACATCCCGCAGGATGCGGCGGAGAATCCGCTCGTCAGCGTCGGTGTCTACATAGATCTTGTAATCGAACAGGCTGCACAGCTCCGGCTCAGCCAGGGGCAGAATGCCCTCCACGATGAGGACGGGGGCAGGCTCAATATGCTGCACCTCGCTGCTGCGGTTGTGGTTGGCGTAATCGTACACGGGGCAGTCGATGGCGCGGCCCGCTTTCAGCTCCTTCAGGTGCTGGATGAGCAGGTCGTTGTCGAACGCGTCCGGGTGGTCATAATTCAGCTTGCAGCGCTCTGAAAAAGGCAGTTCATCGTGGCGCTTGTAGTAGCTGTCGTGGGAGATCAGACGCACCTCGTCCTCCCCGAACCGCTCCTTGAGCCGGTAAGCCAGCGTGGTCTTGCCGCTGCCCGAGCCGCCTGCGATGCCGATGATCAGATTGTTCATATCCCAAAATCCTCCTGCCTGCCGATTCCGGTAGAAAAATCGGTCAGAATAAGCTATAATAGGTATATTGTTGGGGAACACCCCTGTTTCTCACTGCTTATGATATCACAAATCCACTGTTTTTGACAGAGTAAGAGGAAAATTGATGAAAAAGATCGTTCCGGCCCCGTATATCGACCAGACTGCCCGCTGGGTGAACGGCTGCGAGAGCATCAGCAGCGTGATGCTGCTGCAGGCTGTGGGCATTCCCATTGACCCGGATGTGTTCATTGAGCGCGACCTGCCCCACGCCCCCTACTGGGAACAGGAGGGCAGGCTCTACGGGCCTGACCCGATGTTCGTCTACCCCGGCGACCCCCACGACCACACCGGGTACGGCTGCTATGCCCCCTGCATCGTGCAGGCCTTGCAGAGCGCGTTGGAGCATGAAGGGGCGGCGGACCGGTTCGAGGTGCTGGACGTGAGCGGCGAGACCGCGGCACAGCTGTGCCGGTTCATTGACGAGGGAATGCCGGTGGTGTTCTGGGCAACGCTGGATTTTACCCCGGTGCCCGAGGAGCGGGATCACTGGCTGCTGGCCGATGGCACCGACTTTGCCTGGAAGTGCCACGAGCACTGCCTGCTGCTGGTGGGCTACGATGAGGAAAACTACTGGTTCAATGACCCGTGGCATGACCACGGGGTCTGCGCCCAGCCCAAGGAGCTGGTGGAGCGCTGCCACGCGGCACAGGACTCCTATGCGGTGACCCTGCGGCGAAAATAAGAAAGGCGGAACATGAAAACAGAGAAACTGAAACAGAACGTCAAGGGCTATGTCCAGCAGTTTGAGGACGGCGGCCTGCGGCTGCTGAGAAAGGGGCAGAAGGGTGTGATCCACGCCATCTTCAGCCGCTTTGGCCTGGTGCTGATCCTCCTGCTGCTGCAGGTGGGGCTGCTGTTCAGCATCTTCCGGTGGTTCGGCAACCTGTGGCCCCATTACTTCGGCGGCAGCGTGGTCGTTACATCGGCCATGGTCATCTACCTGCTCAACAGCAAGATGGACAACAGCGCCAAGATCACCTGGATGGTGGTGGTTGCCATTGCGCCGGTGGTGGGCATTCCGATGTTCTTCTATGTCAAGAGCAATTTTGGGCACAACATCCTGCGCAAGCGGCTGCTGGAGCTGGAGGATCAGCTGCGCGGCTGGCTGCCGCAGAGCCAAAAGGCTGTGGAGCAGCTGAAAGCGCTTGAACCCGGCGCAGCCTCGCTGGCAAAATACCTGTATGGGCGGGGCGGCGGCTTTCCGGTGTACCAGAACACCGCCATGACCTACTTCCCCGGCGGCGAGGCAAAGTTTGAGGAACTGCTGCGCCAGCTGGAAACGGCAGAAGAATATATCTTTGTGGAGTATTTCATCATCGACGAGGGCCTGATGTGGGGCAAGATCCTGGAAGTGCTGGCCCGCAAGGCGCTGCAGGGCGTGGATGTCCGGGTGATGTACGACGGTACCTGTGAGTTCTCCACCCTGCCCCGCAACTACCCCCGGCTGCTGGAGAAGCTGAACATCCAGTGCAAGGTGTTCAGCCCGGTGCAGCCATTCGTCTCTACCCATTACAATTACCGCGACCACCGGAAAATTCTTGTCATTGACGGGCGGGTCGGTTTTACCGGCGGCGTGAATCTTGCCGATGAGTACATCAACCACATCCAGAAGCATGGCCGCTGGAAGGATGCCGCCGTGATGCTGGAGGGCGAGGCAGTCCGTTCGCTGACGGCCCAGTTTTTGCAGATGTGGAGCATCCTGAAGGAGCCGGAATATGAGCAGTTCCTGACCCGGCCCATCCCGGTGCCGGAAAATGCAAAGGGCGTGGCGGCTCCCTACGGGGACTGCCCGCTGGACGGCGAGCGGGTGGGCGAGATGGTCTATATCGACCTGCTCAACCGGGCCAGGGATTACATCCACATTATGACCCCCTACCTCATTCTGGACGGCGAACTGGAGACCGCCCTGAAATTTGCCGCTGAACGGGGCGTGGTTGTCCACCTGATCCTGCCCGGAAAGCCGGACAAGCAGTTCCCCTACGCACTGGCAAAGAGCCACTATTCGGCCCTGCTGGATTCGGGCGTGAAAATCAGCGAGTGGAGCCCCGGTTTTGTCCATGCCAAGGTGTTCGTGGTGGATGGCAGGGAAGCGGTGGTGGGCACCATCAATCTGGACTACCGCAGCCTGTACCATCACTTTGAGGATGCCGTTTGGATGGTGGATGCTCCCTGTATCCGGGACATCGAGCAGGATTTCCAGCACACGCTGGAGCAGTGCCGCACGGTGGAAAATACCTCGGCCAGCATCTGGCAGAAGCATTATCTGCTCCGTGCCACCGGAATGCTGCTCAAGGTCATTGCACCGCTGCTGTAACAGCTGAATTACAGAGCAACAGCCCCCTCAGGCTATTATGACCCGAGGGGGCTGTTGTTTTGTATGATCCTTATCTGGGGTAGCACAGCGCCAGCTTGGAATAAAAATCTTCCAGTGCAAAACGAACATCCAGATCGTGATAGACACGGATGGTTTTGCGGTCAGAAGCTTCAGCATAGGTCAGGCTGGGCAGGAGCACAGGAGCCGGGCGGAGTGTCCAGTGCCCCCGGAATCCATTCTCCAGCAGGACGGCGGCGGTAGTGTTGTCACCCAAAGTCCAATTGCCCCCGGTGCGCAGAGGAAAACGGGGATCGTATTCGGAGGGGTACTCGTCCATCAGCTGCCGAAATAGATAGGCTCCCACTTCGCCGCAGGGCCGTACCCGAAGCGCCAATTCGGAAAGGGATACCTCGAATCTGGCGTAGACATCCTGTGGGATCTGCCAGACCGTGACAGCGCTGTCCAACAGGACACGGCAGGCGATGGGGTCTTGCTGAACATTGAATTCCGGTCGTCCGGCGGGATAGGGGCCGCCGCCGTTCCAGAGCACCGTCATGCGGGACGCGATCTCCGGAGCACGGTTCAGGGCGGCGGCAATGTTTGTCATAGCGCCCTGGGCCGCAATGTACAGGGGAGCCGGGTCATCCCGCAGAGCCTCCTGGATCAGAAACTCGACAGCTTCACAGTCGGGAGCATCCTCCGGGGAGGCGAGAGGGGCAGTACAACCATGAAAAACAGGAACATCGTCGATGTGTGCGGCGTTCAGCAGGCGGCATACCTCCTGGTAACTGCGTTCCATGCTGTGGGGCGGCAAGCCCCTTTGGGTGGTTTTGACCTCGAAATGGGTGGCACAGATACCACGCACGTCAAATTGCGGAGTGAGCAGATGGTGCAGGATGGCAAAGTCATCATCGCCTTCGTTTTTTGCATCGGTGTCAATGATGACCCGCACCCGGCAGGCCTCCGGCGGTGCAAATCCCAGCCGCGCAAGAAGTTCAGAGCGTTCCATGTGGTGTTCCCTCAGTTCAGCTTTGCCAGCGCTTCGTTCAGTGCGGCCAGCTTTTCTTCATCGAACATTTTGTTGCTGTAGAATTGCAGATTGTTCACAGAAATGCCCCGGGAGCCGGGCTCCTGCTGCACATATTGGGCCAGCTCCGGCAGCAGCTGCTGAATCAGGGCAGCGGACTGAGGAGTGTCCAGCAAGGTGCCGATCTTCATATCAAGACAGAATTCCTTGACTTCCTCCGGGGCGGGCACCAGCACGTCGTGGTTGAAAATGTGGTTCAGGAAGCCGAGTGCCATGCCCTGCCACACTGCGGATTCCGGGTTTTCCGGGTTTTGGGGGTTGGCAATGTGGCGGCTGCCGGTGGAGAAGCCGTGGTCGCCGTAAGCAAAGATATGCATCTCATAGGGGATCTTCCGCTCTGCCAGCAGGGTGGCAAACTGCAGGGACTGTGTGGCGGGCACCAGATGGTCGCCCTGAGTGGCAAAAAGGAAGGTAGGGGGAGTCTGGTCATCCACCTGCTGCAGCAGGTCCGGCAGCTCCATGCCCAACGCCTTGCCCGGGACGCTGAACACAGCGTAGCCCAGCAGCATGGCCGCAGGACGGACCCGGCCCATGGTGCCCACCGAGGCGGCAAGATGCCCGCCGGCAGAGAAGCCTACCACGGCGATCTGCTCCGGGTCGATGTGCAGGTCGCCTGCGTTCTGGTGCAGGTAGTCCATGGCCTCCTGCGCTTCGGCAAAGGCATTGGTATAGACCTCCTCCACCGGACAGTTCTGGGAGACGCTGTACCGCAGCACAAAGGCATTGTAGCCTGCGTTCAGGAAGGCCAGCGCTACAGGATCGGCTTCCCGGTCTGAGCAGAAAGCATAGGCTCCACCCGGAAAGATCAGGATCGCAGGACAGCGGTCCAGAGCAGGCATTTCGGTGCAGGGATCCTGCAGGTAGCAGGTCAGCTGGGCATTGTGGGCCCCCATGGGGATCTGAGTGATTTTCATAGTTGGCTCCTTTTTCCTGTAATAAAACGGGCCTTCGTACAGATAACCCCAAAAGGCAGGGGGGTCCCTGTGCGAAAGCCCAGAATCGACTTTGTTATTCTGATATCAATATAGCAGATAGCAGAAACACTGTCAAGAAGATTTACTGGTATTCCTTTTCCATCGAGAAGCCCCGGCCGCTGACTTCGGTCACGCGGCTGACGATGAGGAAACAGGCGGGGTCGATGGAATGGACCAGCTTTTCCAGCCGGGGCAGCTCCCGGTTGGAGATGACGCTGAGCAGCACCTCGCTGGGCTCGCCGGTGTAGCCGCCCTCACCGTGGAGCACGGTCACACCACGGTCAATCTCAGCCAGAATGGCGGTGCGGATCTCATCCGACCGGGTGCTGATGATCTTGACCTCGGTGCGGCTGTCGCCCAGCATCAGCATCTTGTCCATGACGATGGTGTGGGTGATGACCAGCACGATGCCGTAGAGCACCTGCTCCGGCTGGCTGAACGCCGCCTGCACCAGCAGGATGGCGATATCAAAGAGCATCATGGTGATGGACACCGGCCAGCGGAACCATTTCTGCAGCACCAGCGGGGGGATATCCATGCCGCCTGTGGAAGCGCCCGCCCGGATGACCATGCCCAGCGCAACGCCGATGCCCAGACCCGAGAAGATGGTGCAGAGGAAGATATCCTCAGTCAGCACCCGGCCGTCCAGCAGCCGCTCAAACAGCTCCAGAAAGGCGGGGCTCAGCACGCTGCTGGCAAGGGTGTTCAGCGCGAACTTCTTGCCCAGCACCGCCCAGCCCCACACCAGCATGGACATGTTGAAGAGGAAGAGGAAACCGGAGACGGAGAGCCCCGTCAGCCGCCCGAAGGCCAGCGCGATGCCGGTGGCACCGCCCGTGATGAGCCCTGCGGGTTCCAGAAACAGGGCCACCGCCAGCGAATACAGTGCGTTGCCCAGGATGATAGCCAGACTGTTCAGCAAAAGCTGCTGCCAGCGACGAGTAGATTTCATAGCAGTACCTCCCATACTATCCTTATAATACAGGAAAACTTCAAGAAAATCCACCCGATGCTGTTGCTTCCCATCAGAACAGCGGGATTGATGTGGCTGCCAAGGGCTCCCCCTTTGGGGGAGCTGGCGCGAAGCGCCTGAGAGGGCGAGGCCGTTACTCCTCGTCCAGCAGCCGCAGACCTGCCGTATCGGTCACGGGCAGGGAGAATACGATGGCTCCCGCCTTGGGGCCTGCCCCCTGCATGATGGCCTGCATGATCTGGTTTTTCAGGGTGGTGCGGGACACGATGAGCACCAGCTCCTTCTCGTTGACCAGCTCCACCCCCATAAAGTGGGCGGCACCCTCCATGCCGGTGCCCTTTGCATGGATGACGGTGCCGCCGCCGGCTCCGGCGGCGCGGGCCGCGTCCATGATGGAGCCGGTGTGGCCCTGATTGGCAATGACGAGCAGCAGCTCATAGCGGGTATCCTTCAAGGTGCTTTCCTCCTTCAGTGCAAAGGTCTGGTGTTCGGTCAGGAATTGCAGCGCCCGTTTGCCGCCGATGCTGCTGACCGGGATGATGAACGCGATGCCGGTGCCCGGCACATCGATGCGCATTTTGCGGCGCAGATCTTTTTGCAGACCGGGCCAGGTCTCGGCGGTGATCATGGCAAAGAGCACGGCCTTTTCGGTCTGCTCCAGCCCCAGGGTGGAAAGGGTCTCCCGCACCGCCGTGCCTGCACCCACCGTGCGCAGGCTGACCGTGATGCCGTGCTCCTCGTAAAGGGCCAGAAAGGCATCGGTGGAGTGGCGGTCGGTGATGGTGACGAGCCAGTATAAAGTATTCACAGCAGGACCTCCTTACAGCTCGATGATGGCATCATCCGGCAGGTCGGCAAAGGCCAGCGCGGCGGTGGACACAGGCTGTGCCTGCCGGGCTCTGCGCTGCTTGAGCTGGGCCATCAGACCCATGAGCTGCACCGTGATGAGGGGGGTCATGGCGACCATGGCCACCACGCCGAAGGCATCGGTGACGATATTGCCGCCCACAGCTACACAGGCACCCTGTGCCAGCGGCAGCAGGAAGGTGGCCGTCATGGGGCCGGAAGCAACGCCGCCTGCGTCAAAGGCGATGGCGGTGTAGAGCTTGGGCACCACGAAGGAGATGCCGATGGCAAAGGCGTAGCCCGGGATGAGGAACCACAGGATGGAGATGCCGGTGAGCACCCGCACCATGGCAAGACCCACCGAGAGGGAAACGCCTGCCGAGAGGGCTGCGCCCATGGTGCTGGCGGAGATGGCACCGTCGGTCACTTCCTCGACCTGCTTGTTCAGCACATAGACGGCGGGCTCGGCCTTGACGATGAAGTAGCCGATGAGCATCCCGATGGGCACCAGCAGCCAGCGGAAGCTCTGGCCTGCCAGCACCTGACCCAGATAATTACCGGCAGGCATAAAGCCGATGTTTGCGCCTGCGAGGAATAGCACAAGACCGATATAAGTATAGGCAAGGCCCACGCCGATGCGGCCCAGCGTCCGCCGGTCGAGCTTGAGGGCAGCCAGCTGGAACACGCCGAACATGGCGATGATGGGCAACAGGGAGGTGGCAATCTCCTTGATGTAGGTGGGCAGGCCCTCGTGGAAGAGCTGCCACAGCTCCACGGAATCGCTGACGTTGGGCAGGATGGGCGGAACGTAGGTGCTGTCGCTGGCCTGGAACGCAATGCCCAGAATGAGCACCGCCAGAATGGGGCCGATGGAGCAGAGCGCCACCAGACCAAAGCTGTCGTCCGCGGCATGGCGGTCGGAACGGATGGCGGCCACGCCGACACCCAGCGCCATGATAAAGGGAACGGTGATGGGACCGGTGGTCACGCCGCCGGAATCAAAGGCCACGGAAAGAAATTCCTTTGGCACAAAGGCGGCCAGCACAAAGATGAGCCCGTAGAACACCACCAGCAGCTTGGGCAGGGCAATGCCCAGCAGCATACGCAGGAAGGCGACCACGAGAAACAGCCCCACGCCTGCCGCCACCGAGAGGATGAGGGTCATGTTGGGGATGGAGGGCACCTGATTGGCCAATACCTGTAAGTCGGGCTCCGAGATGGTGATGAGAAAGCCCAGCAGAAAGCCGACACCGATGATGAGCGGCACGCTCCGGCTTTTGGTGAGCATTGCGCCCACCCGCTCGCCCATGGGGCTCATGCTCATCTCCGCGCCCAGCGTAAAGAACATGATGCCCACAATGATCATAGCCGCGCCCAGCAGGAAGCAGAGCAGGATGCTGGGGGAGACGGGAGCAATGGAGAAGCAGAGCACCAGCACGATGGCCACGATGGGCAGCACCGCCTGAAGCGCTTCCAATAATTTTTCCCGCAGTTTGGGGATGGATGCCTTGAGAATAATGTCCACCGACCTTTCGAGAAAATATTTCCGCAGTGTACAAAACACAGGCGGATATATGAATAGTATACTGGAAAACGGAAAATGGGGTCAACTAAGAAACGGCAAAGATGGATAAATGGGCGCAAAATTTACAAATTGGAAATCAAATGAAAACCGATGAGAAATAAAACGCCCGGCGGGACAGACCAGCCGGGCGGGAAAAGCATTATTTGACTTCCTGTTTGCCCAGAACGTCTGAGGTGGGGGTCTGGAAGGTGGGGATGTCGGCGTAGGGATCGGGGGTCGTATCTGCAGGCAGGCTCTTCATGTACTTGTCCATGGATTCGGCCACCTGCTTGGCAATGGCCACGGCCTCGACCACGGTACGGGCACCCATAACGGCATCGCCGCCGGCAAACACGCCCTCGCGGGTGGTGCTGCCGTCCTCGCTGACGGTCAGCAGGCCCTTCTGGTTGGTCTCGATGCCGGTGGTGGTCTTGACGAGGTTGCTCTCCGAGCCCTGGCTCACCGAGACGATGACACCGGTGTGGGGGTAGAAGGTCTCGCTGCCCTCTACCTGCACGAACTTGCCCTCTTCGTTCTTGACCGTGTCGCGGCAGATCAGGCCGTTCTCCCGGATCTCCACCGGGGCCTTGCGGAAGCGGAAGCCCACGCCCTCGAGCTTGGCATAGCTGACCTCGTACGCAGAGGCGCTGATGCAGCTCTCATCCCGGCGGGCATAGCAGGTGACATGGCGGGCACCGTTGCGGATGGCGGTGCGGGCGCAGTCCATGGCCGAGTTGCCCACGCCGATCACGGCGATGTCATCCCCCAGCCGGAAGGCCTTGGAGTTGGCCAGATAGTCGATGCCAAAGGCCACGTTGCCCAGAGCCTCACCCTTGATGTGCATGGCGTTGGCCTTCCACAGACCGGCACCGATGAACACGCTCTTGTAGCCGTCGCGGAACAGGTCGTCGATGGTGATGGTCTTGCCGATGGTGGTGTTGGGCCGGACATGGATGCCCTTGAGCTCAAGGTGGCGGTACTGGAAATCGTCCAGCACGCTGTCGGGCAGGCGGTAGTTGGGGATGCCGTACCGCATCACGCCGCCGATCTTATCCCGGGCATCAAAAATGGTGATATCATAGCCCCAGCGCGCCAGCAGCACGGCAATGGTCAGGCCGGCAGGGCCGGCACCCACCACAGCGGCCTTCATGCCGTTCTTGGGAGCGGGGCCCTTGGTCATCTTGTTGGCATAGGTGGTGGAGATATAGTCCTCGATGATGGAAAAGTGGACAGGATCGTGGCTGGGCATCCGGTTGCGGATGCAGTGGCCCTCGCACTGGTTCTCGTGGTTGCAGACCAGAGAGCAGACCGTGGTCAGGGGGTTGTTCTCAAACAGCATCCGGCCTGCGGCATCCAGCTCGTTTGCCTTGAGCAGACGGATGACCTCGGGGATGTTGGTGTGGATGGGACAGCCCTGCTGACACATGGGCTTTTTGCAGCCGAGGCAGCGGTTGGCTTCGTCCAGAACGTGTAATGCCATGGAGTTCCTCCTCTTGTCCCACAGGCTGGGGACGCTTCGTTGTATCCAATACTATCATTATGATACACCGAACCGCTGCCGGGATACAAGTGTGGAAATGTAAAAATTTCAGGAGAAAATTTTGCTATTTCGTCAAAAAGATAATTTTTTGACGAAGTGCACCCCCCATCGGCTCCGGCTTTTTACGACACAGCGCGCCAAAATCACAGGCCCGCAGCTGAGCGTCCACCACCGCCCGGCAGGGGGTGTTCTGCTCGGCCAGCCGCGCAAGGGAGTGGGACACCGGCAGTGCGGCAGCCTTCAGGAGGGGAAGGGCATCCTTCTGCGCCCCCAGCAGGTGGAGATAGGGCGGCAGGGCGGGGAAGGCATCGGCAGAATAGTCCAGAGCGGCATCCATGGCCAGGCGGCGCATCCGTGCCCGGGGGTAGCGCACGGTGGTCAGGCTGTCCAGCAGCTCCGCATGGGTGGTGCTGGAACGCACGGCGGCTTCCAGCCGGTGCTCCAGACCTTCCGAAATGCCCCGCACCTGGGCAAACGGCGCGGTTCCTGCGCACCGGCTGCGCAGAAGCGCCAGCTGATAGCGCTGGGCGGCCGCAAGATCGGTGTACTGCCCGGCGGCAAAGGCTTCCCGGTAGAGCGGCAGGACTTCCGCCGGAACATAGGGAGCCGCGGCATCAGCTCCGCCGTTCTGCCAGAGCGTGCGCAGGGCGCTGGCACTGGCAAACTGCCCCCCTGTTTCGGTCAGGGCCTGCCCATGACCGGCACCCTGCCGGGGCAGGGGGATCGGCACCAGCGCAGCCCCCAGCTCCAGAATGGCCTTGCAGTATTCCACGGCCAGATTGTTGTTGGGCTTGTCCAGCAGGGCGGCAAGGCCGGTGCCCGGGCAGACTGCTTCCACCGCTGCCTGCCGGGCTGCCGCAAAGCTGCGGGCCCCGGCGGCAAGCCGGGCCTTGAGGGCGGTGCGGTATTCTGCGCCGGAGAGCACCCGGGCGGCTTCCATCAGAAGCGCCGCATCCGGGGTCTCGGCTCCGAACACCAGAGCGTCGCACCCGGCGGCGGCCAGCAGCTGCACCCCGGCCCGGGCAAAGCATTCCGCCCCGGAACAGGCATAAGGGGCGGGCAGGGCGAACACGAGGTCGGCTCCGCAGGTCAGCGCGGCCTGCACCCGCACGCTTTCGGGCAGCAGGGGCAGCGCGCCCCGCTGGGTCAGCCCGCAGCTCATGGCCACCGCCACCCGCTGAGCACCCAGTGCCTTTGCCTGCTGCAGCTGCCAGGCGTGGCCGTTGTGGAAGGGATCGTATTCAGCAATGATCCCGGCGAGCTTGTACATTGTGAAATTTATATCGTTCATACAGAAATAACCTGTGTCTCTTTCCATTTGTGGGCAGGGTGTACAAAAAAGCATGGATACTTTGTGGAACCCTTTGCCCGGTTGCGGCTTGAAAACCCTTGGAACCTATTATATAATATTTCTAGGAATCTGTAAAATTCTGTCCGCATCTGCGAACCGAAAAGAATATGGAGGCACAAGAAGATGAAAGTTCTGGTTATTAACTGCGGCTCTTCTTCCCTGAAGTATCAGCTGATCGATATGGACGGCGAGAAGGTGCTGTGCAAGGGCCTGTGCGAGCGCATTGGCATGGAAAGCAGCATGATTACCCATGAAGCCAACGGCAATAAAGCCACCACCCCGGCCATCTTCCCCACTCACACCGAAGCATTTGCTGAGGTTGTGAAGAAGATGACCACCGGCGATGGCAAGGTCATTGATGATGTCAGCGAGATCAACGCCATCGGCCACCGCGTGGTCCACGGCGGCGAAAAGTTCCAGGCCAGCTGCCTGATCACCCCCGAAGTGATCGAGACCCTGCGCGAGCTGAGCCCCCTGGCCCCGCTGCACAACCCTGCCGGCATCCTGGGTATCGAGGCCGCCAAAAAGGTCTTTGGCGATATCCCCAATGTTGCCGTGTTTGATACCGCTTTTCATTCCACCATGCCGCCGAAGGCTTTCATGTACGCCATCCCGTATGAATATTACGAGAAGTACGGCGTGCGCCGTTACGGCTTCCACGGCACCAGCCACAAGTACGTCAGCTACCGCGCTGCCGAATATCTGGAAGAGCCCATCGACCGCCTGAAGCTGATCACCTGCCATCTGGGCAATGGTTCTTCCATTGCTGCAGTTGACCAGGGCAAGGTTGTGGATACCTCTATGGGCATGACCCCGCTGGCCGGCCTGATGATGGGCACCCGCTGCGGCGATATCGACCCTTCTGTGGTCAACTACCTGAAGTACACCCTGAACATCACCGGCCACCAGCTGGACGAGATTCTGAACAAGAAGTCCGGCCTGCTGGGTGTCTCCGGCGTTTCCAGCGACAAGCGTGACGTTGAGGCAGCAGCCGCCGCCGGCAACCCGCGCGCACAGCTGGCCAGCGATATGCTGAACTACCAGATCAAGAAGACCATCGGCAGCTACATTGCCGCTATGGGCGGTGTTGACGCCATCGTGTTCACCGGCGGTATCGGCGAGCATGACGCTGACTCCCGTGCCAAGATCTGCCACCACATGGATTGGCTGGGCATCCGCGTGGATACCGACAAGAACGCCAACGCCCACAAGCAGAACAAAGATGTTGTGGAAATCACCGCTTGGGGTGCCAAGGTTCGCACCCTGGTCATCGAGACCAACGAAGAGCTGATGATTGCCCGCGACACCAAGGAAGTTCTGGGCAACGAAGGCTTGCTGTAATTGCACCTATATTCCAGCTCAAGCGCCTAAAACTGAACTAAGCTAAAAAATCCGCTCCTTTTGCAAAAAAGGGGCGGATTTTTGTCAGTATATATTACTTAAAATGCGTTCATTATTTATGTTTTCTACATCCGTTTAGTATACGAAATCTTCACAACTTATTTGGACATTGCAATAAGCGCAATATACTATACGCTGGTATACACGTTTCATATTATTATCTATCCACCAATAGTAATCCGCCTCTCTAATCACTGTATAAGTCTTGTCTCCATGTTTATTTACCCCATCGCATTTTATATATCGTGCATCTGCTGTCATTGTTTCTTCTAAAAAATCATTAATCTCTTCTATCGAATAAAACATCCCCTTGTAGTTTCCATCACTATCATATAAACCATACTCCTGATAATTTTCTGCTAATGCAGGAACTGCTAAAAAGATGTTCATAGCCAGCATCATACTAATTGCTATTATAATTTTTTCATTGTTATTGCTCCTTTACAAAGCTATCGTATTCCCTGCAAAATCTTCACCAGTTCGTCTTTATCCTGCCAGTGGTACACCGATGCCACATAGTAGCTGTCCCCTGCTGTCCATGCCACCACACTGCAATCCTCAATCTGCTCCGCAGTCAAAGCAACAATGTCATCCACAATCATGATTTGTTGTTCTATGTTCGCTTTATCTTCCTCGGTAATGGCATCATCCGGCCCGCGGCCCTGAATGTTGACTTTGTTTTCCAGCGGCATTTGGGCAATGCCCAGCACCTGGTGTTCTTTGCTCTGCTTGCCGTTATCGATCAGGCAGGAGTACGCGCCGTATTCCTGATAGGTGCTGTCATCCCATGTCACGGTGCAGCCATCCGGCAGCCAGGTCAGCTGCATTTGTTCCATGGGGATGCTGTTCTGCGGTGCTTCCTGCACGGCAAGGTATGCCCGGCTGCCCTCCAGGATCACGGCAACTCTTGGCCAAAAGGCATAGGCGGTTGTTGCCAGCACTACGCAGACGGCGGCTATGATGACCGTTTTCAGCAGCCGCCGGGGTGTGCGGCGCACCTGTGGCACAAATGGCATTGGCACATTGGCTGGTTCCAGCTGTTCCAGCGCCGCCAGATCCGCGCGTTGCTGGGCGGCGCACGCCTGCACCAGCAGTTCATCCAATGGTTCTTTCATAAGGTCAGGCCCTCCTGTTCCAGTAATTGTTTCAGCTTTTGCCGGGCGCGGCGGCTGCGCTGGCGCACCGTAGCGGCGTGCAGCCCCAGTGCTGCCGCAATTTGTGCCCCGGTCATGCCCTGCCCGTATTGCAGCTGCAAGATGGCGCGGTCGGTTTCTTCCAGCGCCTGCATTGCCGCCAGCAGGCAGCGCACGGCCTCGCTGCGTTCCAGCTTTTCCTGCGGCAGCGGGCCAGCATCCGGCAGGGCGGCAAATACTGCATCTTCTGCCGGTTCGACCCGCCGGCTCCGCCGCATGTTCAGGGCCGTATGGCGCACCGTGACCAGCAGCAAATGGCGCAGCTTTTCCGCATCGGTCGTATCGGGCCGTGCCCGGTTCAGCCGCAGCCAGCTTTCCTGCACAGCATCCTGCGCCAGATGGCTGTCCTGCAAAATTTTATTTGCCAATGTACACAGGCGGCCATAATCCTGCACCAATGCCTGCTGCAAGGTATCTGCCGAGAACATTCTCTTCTCCCTCCTTTTTTCTTTATTCAGAAAGGCCTTTCACTTCTCTAACACGCCGTCCCCACATTTTGTGACAGCAAAAGCGGCACCCATGTTACCGGGTGCCGCTCTGTTTCTTATGTTTCTTCTCCCCTGCAATAATATTCAATCGCCCTGGCGGCAAATTCTGCCGCACCGGGGCCGCCTGCGGCGTTGATGTTTTTGGTAAACTCACCGCCCGCCGCGTACATCTGCCCCAGCTGGGCCAGAATCTGCTTATTGCAGGTGTAATAGTGCCGGGTGATGAAATCCTTCAGTGTTTTCACCTGTGCCTGCACCGCCGGGTCCTGGGCTGGGCGGGTTTGCAGGGTACCAAACGCCGCCACAATGGCCATCAACTGGGCGTTGATGGTATTGCTTTCTTGTGGGGTACGTTTGGCGCTTTTTTCCTCAAATTCCTGGTACTCCGGAGTTGTACCCCACGCCTGTTTTGCCTGGCGGGCATATTCTTCCAGTTTTTTGGTATCAAATGCGGTAAAATCCATTGGTTTTCCTCCTGTCTGCCGCATCCTGCGGGCAAGGTCGATCAGGTTTTCCAGGCGCTGCTTTTTCAGCATCAGCAGTTCCATTTGCTGTGTCAGCGCCTTTTCACGGTCAAATCCCGGCTGGGTCATGATCTGTCTGATATCTTTTAAGGGGAATTCCATCTCCCGGAACAGCAGGATCTGCTGCAAAGCTGCCAGCGCTGTATCGTCATACAGGCGGTAGCCCGCTTCGGTGTGCCCGCTTGGGTGCAGCAAGCCGATTTTATCGTAATATTGCAGGGTGCGTATACTCACGCCTGTCAATCGGCTTACTTCACTTACGGTCATCATGGGTTTCCCCTCCTTCCCTTGCGGCAATCCCAGCATACTCTATTACGCAGCGTCAGAGTCAAGAGGTTTTCATAAAAATTTTCATAAGGCAATACCGCATAATTCTAAGTGCCGATACGGCGAGCGAGGTGCGGCAGCTGCTAGGCCAAAAGCGCAGATAATACTGGATGTCTTATCGAGCATTTTGGCAACGCAGATGCCGTGCCGCAGCCGTCGGAGCGGTGCTTAAGCCGTAAGGCGGGAATTGTGCGGTATTGCCCTAACTTTAGCAACACAAAAGCCTGCGGCGGATTGCAGGCGCAGTTCCACCACAGGCTGTATATTTTTATGTTACAGGCTGGAATAGCCAAAGCTGTTGACCAGTGCGTCAATGCGTTTGCCCTGTTTGCACCACGGGCAGTCGCGGGAATCATAGCTCTGGTAATCGCCAAGGTCGTTGGGGTCAAAGATGGAAGTAACGGGGTAACCCGCGCACTCTGTCTGGGTGGCAAAGATTGCACCAATGCCAACCACCTGGCCGCCGTAATAATTGATCGCTTCCACAGCAGCCTGCGCGGTATAACCGGTGGTAACGGATGCTGCCAGGATCAGCACATGTTTGCCCGCGATCATGGGAGAGGTATTTTCGCGGAACAGCAACTGGCTGCCAGTGGTGTGTTCCGGCGTGACCACATAGATGGTCTGGTGGGCGTTCATATTTACAAAGCCGTCGCGGGTCAACTCGCTGGCCATGCAGGCGCCGATCACCTCGGTGCCGTCCAGGCAGAGGATGGTATCCACGATGGTGGTGTGGGTATAAGAGCTGACCAGTTCCAGTGCCACGGCGCGCGCTTCGGAAAGGCGGGTCTTTTGCATGGTAACGTCAATGTAATAATTGATATGGCTGTGGCTTGTGGCAAAGTGCCCCTTTGCCACGCGCAGTACAAGATCCTGTTTTTGGGTGGGTAATTTGACCATATTGATTGCCATGTGTCTCACTCCTGTTCTGTCATTTCAACCGATAAATCGCTCTCTTTCTTTTATTTTATTGTAAAACATCCCCATATGCAAGAGCTTTTTTGTGGCAATTCCGTACAAAATGCCGGGCTGCAATTTGGTTGAACTGCTATTTTTTGCGTTTTTGCTGTCTTGTTTTGCCGCTTTACACCCTACCCTGCCAATGGTATAATATTTAATATTATACTGGGGTAAAAGGGGGATCTGACGCCATGGGTTACAGGCTGGCGGAACAAAATGGGGAAAGTGTTGCCGTGCCGCGGCTGGTGTTCGCGCACCTGGCCCGCGCAGACGGCGATACCATCCGCGCCGCGTTGTATCTTTTGGGCGGCGGCGGAACCGACCCCCGCACCATGGCGCGGGATCTTGGCATGCCCAGCATTGAGGCTGCCAAGCGCGCCATGCAGTATTGGGCCGGTGCCGGGCTGCTGGTCAGTGACCGGGATGCGCCCCTGCCCAAAACCGAAATGCAGAAAGCTTCCGCCATCGACCTGACCACCCTGAACGACCCTTATGTTTCGGTCCTATGCGAGGAAGCGCAGACCGCATTCGGCAAGGCACTCAGCCGAACCGAGATGCAGCGGCTGGTCAGCCTGTATCTGAATGATGGCTGGCAGCCGGATGTTGTGCTGCTTTGCTGCGCCGAAGTTGCCCGCCAGGGCCGCCGCACCGTTGGCGCGCTGAGCCGCGAACTTTTGAAATGGCGGGATGCCGGGGTGGAAACCGGCGAGGACGCCGAACGTTACTTAAAGCAGCAGGCCCAGCGGGAAAGCTGGTGCATCGAGTCTGCCGCCCTGTTTGGCATCGCCCCTGGGCAGCTCAGCCGCTGGGAGCGCGGGGCCATTGCCCGCTGGCACGAGGACTGGCGTTTTGGCGCGGACATGATTGAGGAAGCCCTGCTGCGGGCGGATAATCACCGCACGGTGCGCTATGTGGACGGCATTCTGCGCTCCTGGTACGCACAGGGACTAACCACGGTATCGGCGGTGCGCGGTCAGGGCCAGCTGGCGGGCAGCAACATTCTGACCACCGGGGCAAAGCCAGCCGCCCCCAAAACCGACTTGTTCCAGACCAACTGGAATGATGTTTTTGACGATGACACGGAGGGATAAGCCATGCGCACCAAAGATGAACTCTTCCGCGAAGCACTGCGCCACATTGCGGCCCGCCGCCAGCAGGCCGTAACAGCAGCCGAGCGTGACCGTGCCGCAGCGCTGGCTGCCCACCCGGAGCTGCGCGCCGCCGAGGACGCCCGCACCCACGCCGGGTTGACCCTGACGCTGGCTGCCGCCCGCGGCGCGGACCAGACCGCCGCAGCCGCAGCGCTGAAAGCGGCAGACGAGCGCTTGACAGCTGCTTATGCCACGCTGGGCCTTGGGCCGGAGGGTTTTGTTCCGCACTACACCTGCCCCACCTGCAAGGATACCGGCATGGTGAACGGTCGTCCCTGCAGCTGCGTGGCCGAAGCAGCCCGCACCCTGCGGCGGGAGGAGATCAACGCCGCAAGCCCGCTGGCCCTGTGCAGCTTTGATACCTTCGAACTGGACCGCTACCCCGCCGAGCCGGAGCCGGAGCTGGGTGGCACCCCGCGGGACTACATGGGCAAAGTGCTGGCCTACTGCCAGCGGTACGCCAACAGCTTTACGCCGGAAAGCCGCGGCTTGATGTTTATTGGCAGTGCCGGGCTGGGAAAAACCCACATGGCACTTGCCATTGCAGACACAGTTTTGAACCGCGGGTTTGATGTGCTGTACACCAGCTCCGCCGCGCTGGCCGCTCAGCTGGGGCGCGAACATTTTGACCGTGCCGCCGAGGACCCCTGGCTGGATGCCTGCAAGGAGGCCGACCTGCTGATTCTGGACGACCTGGGCACCGAGTACATCAGCCAGCTGACCATCAGCGTATTGTATGAGCTGATCAACACCCGTATGCTCTGCCACCGGCCCACCATTTACACTTCCAACATTGTGGATAGTTCCATTTTTGAAGCCCGCTACACCGAAAAAGTAGCCAGCCGCATTTTGGGCAGCTGCCAGATCTTCAAGTTTTTTGGCACCGACCAGCGCTTAAAGCGCGGCGGCAAGCGCTGACCCCCATACAGAAAGGAGCCTGACATGCTTAACGCTATTTTTGATTTTAACGGCACCATGTTTTTTGACGAAGCATTCCAGGAGAAAGCTTGGCAGCAGTACATGACGGAAAAACTGGGCCGCCGCATTACACCGGAAGAGTTCCAGACCTGGATCCACGGCCGCAACACAGGCGACACCTTGGAGTATTTCTTTGGCCGCCCCTTTCCCCAACAGGAAGCAGACGAGGAAGAGGAAGCCGAGGAAACGATTTACCGCGCCCTCTGCCGCCAGAGCCCGGATTACAAACTGGCGGACGGACTGGTGGAATTTTTGGATTTCCTTGCGGCGCATAAGATTCCCCGCACGATTGCCACAGCATCCTGCGGGAACAATGTCCGTTTCTTTTTTGATACGCTGGGGCTGGCCCGCTGGTTTGATTTGGACAAAGTGATTTACAACGACGGCACCCTGCCCGGCAAGCCTGCGCCGGATCTGTACCTGAAAGCCGCCCAGCGCCTTGGCGTTGCACCGGAAACCTGTGTAATTTTTGAAGATTCCGGTGCCGGCATTGAATCCGCCCAGCGCGCGGGAGCCAAAAAGGTGGTCGGCATTGCTTCCATGAAAAAGCCCGCCGAGTTGGAAACGCTGGGTGTGGATGCAGTGATTGGGGATTATACGGATTTGGGGAAACTGGCAAAAATTTTGGAAGTATAATTTTTTTAACTGCCCCCCCTTCACAGCTGCTTCCCGGATAACCAAAAATGGCATGTACTGCACTCTTGTGCGTGAGCAGTACATGCCATTTTTATTTATTGTGCTCCTGCGCGGAAATTCAGTAGTTTTCTTCCGCTTTGCTCTTTCGCGGCAGACGCTTCCACACAAGCGCAGCGGCATCGCCAACGGCGGCCAGGCCGCGCTCCATGCTGTGCAGCGTCTGCACAACAAGCAGCAAAAAGACGATCAAAATCAGCATACCGCGCATATCCAGATGTTCCAGGCCGAGGAACCCGCCCAGCAGCGCGATCGCCGCACCGGCCAAAATCAGCATACCGCCCCACAGCACACCATGAGCCACGGTGAACGGCTTGCACACATCCCACAATACCGCCATGCCAACAGCCAGCAACAGCAGCGTTGTCAGGGTGGTCAGGGTGCCGATGGGCAGCTCAAATGCGAACACAAAGGCTTCGATACCCAAAATGAGCAGCAGGTCGCTCAAACCGCCGGGCAGGGCCGCGCGCAGAACATTCTGGATGAATTTGCCGTGCACCATCTCGTGGTTGGGCTCCAGCGCCAGAATAAAGGACGGGATGCCGATGGTGACCATCGACAGCAGCGAAAGCTGCAGCGGCTGCAGCGGATACGGCATGGTGATGAACAGCGAGATAAAGGTAAGCAGGAACGAGAAAATATTCTTGACCAAAAACAGCGATGCCGACCGCTGAATGTTGTTGATCACGCGGCGGCCCTCCGCCACAACGGCAGGCAGGCCGGAAAAATCCGATTCCAGCAGTACCAGCTGGGCTACCTGGCTGGCGGCCTGGGCACCGGATGCCATGGCAATACCGCAGTCCGCATCCTTCAGGGCCAGCACATCGTTCACGCCGTCGCCCGTCATCGCAACGGTGTGGCCATCCGCTTGCAATGCTTTCACGAATTTGCGCTTCTGGGCGGGGGTTACACGGCCAAACACCGTGCAGGTGCGTACGGCTTCGGCAACTTTTTCGTCGGTATCCAGCGTTGCGGCGTCCACATAACGCTCTGCGCCCTCAATGCCCGCCTGGCGGGCCACCTCGCTGACGGCAACGGGATTATCGCCGGAGATGACCTTAACGGCAACGCCCTGTTCGGCAAAGTAGCGGAACGTTTCCGGTGCTTCTGGTCGGATGCGGTTGGCAACGGGCAGCAGGGCCACAAACTCCAGCTTGTCAGCATCCAGCCCGACCTTGGGGTCCGGCTCAGCATCACAGCGAGCCAACAGCAGCACGCGGCTGCCTTTTTCCAAAAGCGGCTCCACCTGCGCAGCAAGCTCGGCATAGCGGGCACCGGCCACAAATTCCGGTGCCCCCACCACAAAGCTGCCCTCGGCAAAGGTCGCGGCGCTCCATTTGTATGCGGAATTGAACGGCACCACGCTTTGGCGCGGCCAAGGCGTGCCGTTCTGTTTGCCAAAGCGCTGTACCATGGCGCGGGCGGTATCGTTATCCGGTTCAGTCCCCGCGTAAATACTATGCAGCACGGTGTATACCCTGTCCTGCGGCCAGGCATCAGGGGCCAGCAGCAGCGGCTCCCCGGCTTCCATCCGGGCCTCGGTAATGGTACCGGTCTTGTCCACGCACAGCACATCCACGCGGGCCAGCGTTTCAATACAATTCATATCCTGCGCCAGTACCTTGCGCTGCGCCAGCCGCACCATACTGACGGCGAGGGCCACACTGGTCAGCAGATACAGCCCTTCGGGGATCATGCCGATCAGCGCCGCCACCGTAGCTTCCACCGAATCCCGCAGCGGCAGTTCCAGGCTGACATATTGCTTTAGGAACATTACCACGCCCATCGGGATCAGCGCAATGCCGATTACCCGGATCAGCCCATCCAGCGAGCGCATCATCTCGCCCTTGGCAACCTTGTGGCCGCCCTCGCGGGCTTCGGTTGCCAGCTTGCTGGCATAGCTTTCGGCACCCACATGGGTCAGGCGCACGGTGCACCGGCCAGATACCAGAAAGCTACCGGACCGCAGCACATCGCCAACGTTTTTGGGCACCGGCTCTGCTTCGCCGGTAATCAGGGCTTCGTTCGCCTGAGCGCTGCCGGTGCACACAACGGCGTCTGCACAGATCTGCTCGCCGGAGGTAAACTCCACAATGTCATCCCGCACCAGCTCTTCGCTGGGCAGCAAAATGCTTTTTCCGTCCCGCAGGCAGCGCACCTTATGCGCCGCCACAAGGGTCAGCTGGTCCACCGTACGCTTGCTGCGCAGCTGCTGCACCGTACCAATGATGGTATTGGCAATCACAACCCCCAAAAAGGTCATGTTCGCAAAGGACCCCACCAATGCCAGGCAAAGCGCCAGCACGATAAAAACCAGATTGAAAAACGTAAAAATATTATCCCGAATGATCTCGATTTCGCTCCGGGTCGGCGAAGCCGCCGCACGGTTATCCAGCCCCGCCGCCATGCGCTGGGCTGCCTGTTCCGCGGTCAGGCCCTTGGCTGGATCTGTTTCCAGCAGCGGCACCTGCGGGCGTTCGGGCTGTGGCTGGGCCGCGGCCGGCTGTTTGCCTGCCGGGCGCGGCAACTGTAATTTTGACAAAGCGCTCTCCCCCAGTTTTTACAACAATATTGGAATGTCTTTTTATTATAAACGAGATTGTATGAATAAATATAGCGCCCACTCCATAATTCCTGATTTTATTTATGCCCTGAACTTTTCCCTTGCTGCGCACAGTTCCCGCGTTTTGCCTTTTTTACAAAAAAATCCCTGCCCAATGCTTGACAAACACCTATTTCCCGGCTATAATATTACTTGTTCGTTATGGATGATTAGCTCAGCTGGTTAGAGCGCTGCGTTCACATCGCAGAGGTCGAGGGTTCGAGTCCCCCATCCTCCACCATACAGTTCGTACCCGAACCCAATTCTTGAAAAAGGGTTCGGGTACGTTTTTGTTTATCGGAGGTTTTGCGTTTGCGACAGCAACAGAACGGTCTGCGTTAGCAGATGGAGAAGCTTCTCCCCGACAAGTTCTGCGAAAGGACTACTCGGAACGGTAAACAGGAACGAGCAAAGGCAGGGTATCATCGTGGCGATGGTATCCTGCCTTTTGTTTTGATATGTTTTATCAGTAGATCACAGCATCCGTTGCAGTATAGCCTTCGAGAGAATTCTCCTTGACCTGAATACAAATATAAGTGATTTCAGAATTGCTTGCAGCAAAGAACTGACGTTTTGCCACGGGAGAAATCTTCAGCCAGTCGCCTGCTGCAAGGCTGATTTCTTCGCCATCGATAACGACCTTGCCTTTGCCGGAAAGAACACCGTAGATTTCCTCATTTGCCTTGTGGGAGTGGACAAACGGAACATTTGCTCCCGCAGGAAGCGTATTCAAGCTGATCTCCGCACCAGTCAGGGCGAGCTTTTCATGAAGCTCCGTCCGATTTTCTTTTCCAACTGTCATTTTTGTGTAGTTTGCCATTGTAAGCACCTCCATTTTGATTCGCAATCTTTCATTGCCTGAGCTAAGTATAGAAGCTCGCACATTCAAAAACAAGTACGCACTTTTTTGTAACTGTACACTCAAAAATGAATGTGATATACTATATACAGAGGTGACTGATATGCGTACAAAAGAAGAACTGCCGGAATGTCCGGTTGCAACAGCAGTATCCCTGATTGGCGGAAAATGGAAACTCTTGCTTCTGCGCAATCTGAAAGAGCGTCCATGGAGATTCAATGAGTTGCAAAGAAGCATCGACGGGATCTCGCAGAAAGTTTTGACCGAGAGCTTAAGACAGATGATTGATGATGGGCTTGCCTACCGCCGTGATTATCACGAGAATCCTCCCAAAGTAGAATATGGGTTGACCGATCTCGGAACGGAAATGTTACCAATCGTCAATGCACTTGCAGACTTTGGCAATTACTATAAATCAGTCGTTGATCGGTCATGATCAATATTATGAAGCAGGGTTTGGGGCTGGCACTCCCCAACAAGAAAGCTGTCCCACGGGGCAGGAAATTTTCAAGAATTGAAAATTTGTGACCACGGGACGGTTCTTGCCCTCACGCCTTTAGGAAAAGGAGTTTTTATGGATATCGAGGTCAAACGAATGTCCCCTACTGCTATTGAAATGCTTGACCAACTCAGCGCAGTCTGCAAACGGTTCGGCGTCGATTACTATGCAGCCTCCCAAAATCAGCGTGATCTGCTGGACAGCATTGCCCTGCACGAATACCAACTGAAAAAAGCACACGAACAAGGGCTGAAGCGTTCCGAAGTGCCGCCGTTTCTCGGTTTGAAGCGCTCTGACCGCAGCAACGATATGCCTGCTTAAGGGTTCGACTGCTGCTGACAATGCTCCACCAGAATAAGCACCGTAGGTTCGTTAGAATCTACGGCGTTTTCTTTTGCAGGTACACACTTTCGTACCCACTATATTTTCCAGCAAAGCAACCGTATAGCCCCCCAAAAAAGCTCGTGCTGTCAGATACAATAACGGCAAGACTCTGTTTCGGCCGATTTCCACTCCGCTTTCCTCACTCCATAGAATGTTATAAATTTCTCACATTTCTATTGACACCGAAGCTTTCGTGTGATATATTCATCACATAGCACGTGCGAAATTTCTCACTTTATGGATGCAGATAAAAGAAAGGGGCTTACCATGAAAAAGGTGTCATTGCGGGAACTGGTTGCTGATAAAATCATTTTTTCTATCCTGATTGCCATGTACTATTGGATGTGGGCACGGAACGACTGGAAAGATTATTACACGACCGTTCAAGACGTTATTTTTGCTTTCAGCTTTTATTATTTCGTTTCCCGCGCCATCCGGGTCAAAAAATACAAGCAGGAATCCCCCGATGAAATGGCTGAAGCCAACCTGTGGAGATGCGATGCCATCTGCTTAAAAATCAGCGTGGCAGCTTTTATTGTGATTGGCTTTACCTGCGCTGTCGGCCGTATGGTTCTTACCACAGAAATCATCGGTTATGGCTTGATGGCCGCACTGATTTTGATTTCGGTGGTGCGCACGATCATCTTCTATCTTATGGATAAGAAAGGGCTTTGAACATGGCCTTATCAACCAAACTGAAAGAATACCGGGAAGCAAAGGGCCTTAAGCAGGCAGACCTTGCCGAGCTGGTCGGCGTCCGGCGCGAAACCATTGTGAACCTGGAAAAAGGGAAATACAATCCCTCCCTCAAGCTGGCAATGGACATTGCAAAAGTGTTCCATACCACGGTAGAAGAGCTGTTTTTCTTTGATGATTAACCCACAAGGAGCGTGCTTTTATGCCTGAAACAGTTTTGGTAAATGGCAATGCCTACTCCCTGCTCAAACTGCTGGGCAAGGGCAAAGGCGGGTATTCTTACCTGGCGCAGATGGCGGACGGGCAGCAGGTCGTGGTTAAGCAGATTCACCATGAACCCTGCGTCTATTACCAGTTTGGCAATAAGATCGAAGCCGAACTGCGGGATTACAACCACCTGCAGGAAATCGGCATTCCGATGCCGCGTATGCTGGATGTTGACACCAAAGCGGAACGCATTGTGAAAGAATACATTGCTGGCGAAACCGTGTATACCCTTGTGCTGAAAGATGCCCTGCCCGAAACCTGCCTCCGCCAGGTGCAGGCCATGTGCCGCCTGCTGTACCCGGCGCACACCAACATTGACTATTTTCCCACCAATTTCATTTTGCAGGGCGATACGCTGTACTATATTGACTATGAGTGCAACGACTACATGGACGAATGGAACTTTGAAAACTGGGGCTGCAAATACTGGGCAAAAACGCCGGAATTTTTGCAGTATGCCGCCGAACACCCGTAACGTTTGCCCATTGCCAAGGGGGTTGGAAAAGGGTATAATCTGTTCTGGTTCTGCTTTTTCAGATATACTTTACGTTTTCAACACTCGTTTCACTCAGGTGCTTATATGGTGATTTTATCCGGCCGCGGTGTCCCGATCCTTGACCCCGAATTATTCCTTTGATTTTTGCTTTCTCCAACAAAAAGAATCAAAGGAGCGTATAAATTGAACAATCCGTTTTCTACCCTGACCAAAAAGGAATGGCTGCTCTGGCTCTGTTCGCTTTTTATTGTGCTGGTTTCCAATATTCTGGCAGCAAACTTTGACCCTCTCACCCTGATTGCTGCGCTGGTGGGCGTTACCTCCCTGGTGTTTGCGGCCAAAGGCAACGTTTGGGCGCAGGTGCTGATGATCGTGTTCAGTATTTTATACGGTATCATCTCCTTCCGGTTCCGCTACTGGGGTGAGATGATCACCTATCTGGGCATGGCGCTGCCCATGGCGGTATGGTCCGCCATCACCTGGCTGCGGCACCCTGCCGAGAGCGGCGATGCTGTTGCCATCCAGAAGTTGAACCTGCGCCAGTTTGCCGGGCTGCTGGCCAGCTGCGTTGTGGTCACGGTGCTGTTTTACCGCATTTTGGCCGCACTGGACACGCCAAATCTTGCTTTCAGCACCCTCTCTGTCATCACTAGCTTCCTTGCGGCGGCACTGACCATGCTGCGGTCATCCTATTATGCTTTAGGGTATGCCGCCAATGATGTGGTGCTGATCGTGCTGTGGCTGCTGGCTTCGCTGACAAATTCGGGGTATCTTCCGGTGGCCGTCAACTTTATCATTTTCTTTTTTAATGATCTGTACGGCTTTATCAGTTGGAAAAAGCGCGAAGTTCTGCAAGCTTAATATTTTATACTTCTCTTCCCTGCTGTTTGCTACGGCAGGGATTTTTGTATCTGCCGCGCTTCGCCGCCCCATTGCAAAGTGCCCCCCCCCTGCACGGTATAATGGGGCCGGATAAATAACCGCCGGGGCTGCCCGGCAGTTGGAGAAACGCCATAGGAGGGTTCCACCATGAAAGATAACTTGAACTGGGCTGTGCTTGGCACCGGTGTGATTGCCAGTGAGATGGCACAGACTTTGCAGAAGATGGGCAAAAAGCTGTATGCCGTCGGCAACCGCACCCACGCCAAAGCTGTTGCCTTCGCGGAAAAGTACGGTATTGAAATGGTGTACGACTGCATTGATGATATGTTCCTGGATGAAAATGTGGACATCATCTACATTACCAGCCCACACAACACCCACTTCCAGTTTATGGAAAAGGCTCTGACCCACGGCAAGCATATCCTGGTGGAAAAATCCATCACGCTGAACAGCACTGAGCTGGAACGCATGGCCGCTCTGGCCGATGCCAACCACCTGATTATGGCGGAAGCCATGACCATCTGGCACATGCCGCTTTACAAAAAGCTGTGGGAGATCGTGCAGAGCGGCGCACTGGGCAAAGTGCAGATCATGACGCTGAACTTTGGCAGCTACAAAGAATACAACATGCAGAACCGCTTTTTCAATATGAACCTGGCGGGCGGTGCCATGCTGGATATTGGCGTGTATGCGCTTTCCATCGTGCGCAGCTTTATGGAGGAAATGCCCACCAACATCCTCAGCCAGTGGAAGCCCTCCCCCACCGGGTCCGATGAACAGGCAACCGTTTTGCTGCAAAACAGTCTGGGCCAGATGGCCACAGTAGCGCTTTCGATGCACTCCAAGCAGCCCAAACGCGCAATGATCAGCTGTGAAAAAGGCTATATTGAAATCATGGAGTACCCCCGTGCCGATAAGGCCGTGATTGTGGATGCTGAGACCGGTGCCCGCACCGAAGTTGCCGCAGGCAGCACGGCGGATGCCCTGTATTATGAAATGTTGGATATGGAGCACGCCGTGCAGACCAGGGATGCTTCCGCCATGTGCCTTGGCTACAGCCGGGATGTGATGGACATCATGACCCGGCTGCGCAAGGAGTGGGGGATGAAATATCCGGGGGAGGAGTGGGATTAAGGCGGCGGAGCGAGCGGCACATTTGAGTGGCATGTTTGCCGCAACGTTCCGGAACGGTCAAGACCGTTCCCTACAGGATTATTTTGCAAAGTGCAGCCAACATAAAAAATAATTCGTAGGGGACAATGCTTGCACCGTCCCGGATGTTGTGCTGTACTGAATATCTCACCCCGTCATCCGCCCGCAAACTCGCGGGCGCACACTGTGCACCTCTACGGCAAAAGCGCAATTTTTTAACACATAACCAAACGGCCCACCGGCACAAAGCAGTCACACGCTTTATGCCGGTGGGCTGACGATATCTCGCTTTCCTGCTTACTCGCTGGGATAATCTGCCTCGTCCGGCAGGGCAGCGCTGGTTTCGGCGGCCTGCTGTTCGGCTTCGGCGGCGGTTTGGGCCGCGGTAATCAGGCCGCTCACCTCGCCGGAGGGCTTTTCCAGCAGGTAGGCGCCAACCGGCTTTGCTTTATATACCAGCAGCACACAGTAGGTGTCTGTTGCGCCATCTGAGCGCGCCGGGCAGAGTACCGTCCATTTTTCCACCGTTTTTCCCTTATAGTCCGCCAGGGTCAGGCCGCTTTCCCCCACCACCTGGTTAAAGGCAGTAAAGCTGTCGTCCCACTTTTTGGGTATCTTCACTTTGTCCACCGCGGCGGTGCTCAAGTCCACCTCAAAACCATAGCCGGTAAAGTAGGTGCCGATATCCTGGGTATTTTCAATTGTGGTTTGCACTGTAGCGCTGGCAGCCACGCTTTTGCCCGCCAGGCGCACCGCCGCCGTAACCGTGCCAGCCAGGCAGACAGCGCAAAGGGCAAGCGCCCCCGCCTGCCGCAGACCAGGTTTGGTAACTGTAAATAAAAACATAAATGCAGCCCCCTCAAAAACGTTGCAATGCTTTTACGCAACGATATGAGGGGGCTGCTGTATTTAGAACCGCGGTTCTTATTTGTACTTGACTTCCGGGTGGTACCACTGGAAGATGACGGCATCGTACTGTTTTTCCAGCGCAGCCTGGTCATGCTCCGGCAGGGCGGTCCACATAACCATCATGGCACCAAGGCGGGCGCACAGCCGCACGGCCCAGTTCTGTTTGTCCGGGCACCAGGCAATAAAGTCCGGCCGGGCCATAAAGTTGCCAAAGCAGTGGCTGATGACAAACGCATGGATGGGGTTCGCGCCTTCCTTACGGTAAGCACGGTAACTATCCACCAGCTGGCCACGCAGCACCTGCGGCGCAAATTTACGGATGCGCTTGACCACGCGGGGGTCAAAGCTTTCAATGCAATAGGGGCCGTTGTTGCCTTTCAGGCCGTCCAGCGTGGCGTGGCACAGGGCGTCCAGATATTCGCCGGTATATTCATGGCGGCTCTTGATCTCGATAATCAGCGGGGTTTTGCCGTCCACTGTCTGCAAAAACTCACTGAACAGCGGGGCGTGCTCGGCGCTGCCTTTCAGCGGCATCTGGCATATCTGGTCATAGGGGTAATCCCGCACCCAGCCTTTGGTGCCGGTCATGCGGGTCAGGGTATCATCATGGAACACCAGCAGCTTACGGTCGCTGCTGAACTGCACATCCATCTCCATGCCGTATCCGTTTTGCACGGCGGCGGCAAAGGCGGGCAGGCTATTTTCCGGCGGGCGCTGATCCTTGCCAAAATAGCCGCGGTGGGCAAAATTGCGGCCCGCAAAGGGGGTGCGCAGCTCCTTGCGGCCAGCGGCGGGAGCCACCAAAAACAGCACCAGCGCGCACAGTGCCGCCACAACAATCAGCAAAATCAACCAGAACATGCGATCAACTTCCTTTTTTCATCCGGCGCACGTTGTAAAATATGTACCGGGCATTGCATCCATATTGTAGCGCATTGCCCGCGGGCTTTCAAGAGCTGGCGGAGCAAAATTGCGGTACAGTTTGCGTAATAGACCGTGGCGGATAAAAATTTGAAAAAAACTTAAAAAGTTTTCACAAATTCTCCACGGTTCGCCGTTATTATGGTATAGTAATAGTAACTCAAGGGTGATTTGCGCCCAGATGAGGTGGATTAGAAATGGCAAGAGTATTGATCGTTGACGATGAACCGCGCATTCGGGATTTGATCCGCGAGCACCTGCAGTACGCGGGCTTTACCTGTGCCGAAGCCGGGGACGGCACACAGGCGCTGGCCGAGCTGGCAAACGGCGGCATTGACCTGGTGATCCTTGATATTATGATGCCGTTTATGGATGGCATGACCTGCCTGCGCGAGATGCGCACCCGCAAGATCATGACACCGGTGATCATGCTGACCGCCCGCAGCGAAGAATATGACAAACTGGCCGGGCTGGAGGGCGGCGCGGATGACTATGTGGTAAAGCCGTTCAGCCCGCGGGAGCTGGTTGCCCGCGTGAAGGCCGTACTGGCCCGCACCATGCCCGCCCCGGTTGCCGAGGGTAATGTGTATACCTTTGGGAATCTGGTGATCGACACCGCCAGCCACAGCGTTAAGGTGGCCGGGCAAGAAGCCCCGCTGACCCCCAAAGAGTTTGACCTGCTGGTGTTTCTGGTCAACAACAAGGGCATTGCCCTTTCCCGCGAGAAAATTTTGCAAAAAGTGTGGAACTATGACTATTATGGCGAGGACCGCACGGTAGATACCCATGTTAAAATGTTGCGCAGCCACCTTGGCAGCTGCCGCGGCTATATTGTTACCGTGTGGGGCGTGGGGTACAAGTTTGACCCCGATACCGCACAGTAACGTTAGGGGGCCGCGATTTTGCGTAAACCAAAGCAACCGGGCAGCGCACCGCACACCCATGGCTGGGCGCTGGGGGTGCAGGGCCAGCTGATGCTGTTTTTGTGCGGTATTACTGTGCTGACCCTTGGGCTGGTGTGGGGGCTGATCACCTATGGCCTGCAGCCCATGTACAACCGCAACATTCAAAAGCGGCTGGAACGCGAATCCAGCGTGATCGCCGGAATGATTGATTCCGCCGGGGGCCAGATTTCCAGCCGGGATTATGGTTCCCTGACGCTGCAGAACGAAACGTTCTGGTCCAACCTGAAAACCGCACTGGAAAACGGCGTGATCAATGTGGACAACTGCTGCATTGATATCAGCGATAACACCTGCCGCAGCGTGCAGTTTTTGGAGGGGCTTTACCCCTGCATTTTACACAACAGCATGGCCACTTTCGGCGATAACATGACGGTATATACCCCAGACACCCGAACCGCCATCCTGGCCCGCCATGCCCTGTACAATGAGGGTTCGCTGTACAAAATTATTGAATCCGGCGGCAACCGGCAGATGCTGGTGGGTTGCCTGACCAAAGACGGCAGTTACGGTGTGATCGTATCCGCCAGCCTGGCACAGATTGAAACAGCCGCCGAGGTCATGCGCAGTGTGCTGATTCCGGTTGCCATCTTTTTGATTGCGCTCAATCTGTTGGTGGCGGCGCTGTTCAGCCGGTGGTTCACCCGCCCGATGCGCCAGCTTTCGGAGGGTGCCCGCGAGATTGCCGACGGCAACTATGATGTTCAGGTGCCGGTAGTCCGCAATGATGAGCTGGGCCTGTTGGGGCGGGAGTTCAACCACATGGCGCAGGAAGTCAAACGCTCCGCCCAGCTGGAAAAAGATATCCTGGCTAATGTCAGCCATGACCTGCGCACCCCGCTGACCCTGATTAAGGGCTATGCCGAAACGGTGCGCGATATTACCGGTGATGACAAGGCCAAGCGCACCGAACAGTGCAGCATTATTGTGGACGAAACTGACCGCCTGAGCGCGCTGGTAAACAGCGTGATGGAGCTGAGCAAAGTTTCCAGCGGTGCAGAAAAGCTTAACCCCGTTGATTTTGACATGAGCCAGCTTTGCTTTGAGGTCGCGGGCCGCTATGACGCCGTGTGCGAGCAGAATGGCTGGACGCTGCAGCTGGAAGCCAACAAGGAATGCATGGTACGCGCCGACCCCGCCATGATGGAACGGGTGCTGCACAACCTGTTGGGCAACGCCACCCACCATATGGGTGCGGACGGTGTGTTTGTGCTGCGGGCCATCCCCATGCCAAACGGCGGTTGCCGGGTGGAAGTGGAGGACCACGGCCCCGGCATCCCGCCGGAGGAACTGCCGCACCTGTTCGACCGCTACTATCGCGCCCGCCAGGATGCCGGCAAGACCGGTACCGGGTTGGGGCTTTCCATCACCAAGGCCATTTTGCAGCAGCATGATTTCCCCTTTGGGGTAAACAGTACGGTCGGCAAAGGTTCCACCTTCTGGTTTGAGATGAAAGCCCCACAGTAACCAAAGCATGCCGCATGCAGCCCACACAAGAGAGGAGTTTTGCCCCATGGAAAAGCTGAACAAACAGATGAACAATGCCCTGAACACCAAAGTGGCCGCCCTGAATGCCACTGACGATGAAACCGGTGACGGCAAGGTGGACGCCCTGGACCTGAAGCACCAGCTGGACCGCGTGGAAGCGCAGCTGGAATTGCAGGATCAGCAAAACCGCGCCCTGCTGCGCAGCCAAAAGCGGCTGCTGTGGGCCGCTATTGCCATTGTGGTGGTGCTCTGCCTGATTATGGGCGGGCTGCTGCTGCGGTTCAACACGGCGTATAACCAGGTGATCACCACCTGCGCCCAGGTGAACGAGATTGCCGGCACCTTGCAGGACAGCCTTGCCAAGCTGGACACCGAACAGCTGGACAGCATGATGCAGACCCTGCCCGATATTGCCGATAAGCTGAGCCAGATCGATGTGGACGCCCTGAACGATGTGATGGCCAAGCTGCCCGCCACCATGGACGCAGTGGCCCAGCTGCAGCAGCAGTTGAACAGTGTGGCATCTTTCCTGGGCAACGTGGGCTCCATCTTTGGGTAAGCGGCTCCCCTGCTGTTTTTGAAAAACGGTTATCCATAACGCAAAAGCGCATGTGCATCTTTCCCGGTTCGGGAACAGCACATGCGCTTTTTGTTACAATTTTACGGCAGGATGTCAGCCGATAACTTCGACCTTTTCCATCACGACCGGGGTGCGGGGCTTATCGTTCCAGTCAGTGGCAACTGCGGCGATTTCATCCACAGCGTCCATGCCGCTGACAACATGGCCAAATGCAGCATACTGGCCATCCAGATGCGGAGCATCCTGGTGCATGATGAAGAACTGGCTGCCGGCAGAGTTGGGGTCCATAGCGCGGGCCATGCTGATCACGCCGCGGGTGTGCTTGATGGGGTTGTTCACGCCGTTCTGCAGGAACTCGCCCTTGATGTGCCAGCCGGGGCCGCCGGTGCCGTTGCCGGACGGGTCGCCGCCCTGGATCATAAAGCCGGGGATGACGCGGTGGAAAGTCAGGCCGTTATAAAAGCCCTGATTGACCAGTTTCAAAAAGTTTTCGCAGGTGATCGGTGCTGCGGTAGCATCCAGTTCAATGTCAATGGTTTTGCCGTTCTGCATCGTTATACGAACCATAGGTGTTAGTTCCTTTCGTGTTGTAATAATCTATCCGCAAAGGTCGGGCGCGGGGATGTCAGGCGGTTTCGCCTGCCTGTTCCGCATCCGGCGCTTGTTGGCTTTTGCTTTGCTCGGTTTCGGTACCGGTGATGTAGCTCATGCTGCCAAGGGTCTTTTCCAGAATTTCCTCGTCCAGCTTGCCCATCCAGTGGCCAAGGGCGGCCGTCATAAACAGCTCGCAGCGGTGCTGGGCATCCTTCAGCAGGGCAAAGGCACCGCCGTGGCGCTCTTCGCCGGTGGCGGGGTCAGTCCAATCCTCCGGCAGGTTCAGCTTGAGGTGTGCCGGGGATACATGCCCGGTGATGAACCCGCGCCCGCCAAAAAACAGCTCCAGCACCCAATAGAACGCCCGCCGCACGCCGTGGCGGCTGGTGAAAAGGCGGCGCAAGCGGTAGGTGTAATAAAAGCTGTCCGCCAGGGCTTCCACGCTGATATCCTGCCCATATACCTCCAGAATACACTGGTGCAGCAATGCGGCAATTTCCGCCAGGTCCTGCCCGACCGGCACCGGGCTGGAATCATCCGCCGGGACCTCCGAAACGCCGGTATCCTCGGCATGCAGGGTGGAATCCAGCGCAATTTCAAAGTAGCCGTGGCCGCCTTTCATGCCGTAGGGCTGGCCGGGGTTGCTGACGAACACAATGTAAGGGTGCATAACGGTATCCGCCGCATAGTGGCACAAAAAGCCCAGCGTATACTCGATCTGCGCCTGGGTGTGGGTGTGGTGCAGCAGGGCCAGCAGAAAGGCGCCGGTCTTATCCTCGTGCATACGGTTGCCAAGCAGCGGCAGGTTATAGGTGCGGTTTTGGCCCTTTTTCCACACTTCATAGCAGAAAAAGCTGTCCGGCCCATTGGCACCGGCGGCAAACGCTGCGGGGCATTGCAATTTATAATGGATGGCATGCGCGGCCTTTTGGGCGGTGCGCACATGGGTGTAGCCTTCCGGCATAGGGGGGTCACTTCCTTTTGAGATAGCCCTAAGGTGTCTCTGAAACGTCGAAAATATATTCTGTTTCTACAAACGCAGCGGGATTTTGCGTTAAGGCAATACCGCATAATTCTAAGTGCCGATACGGCGAGCGAGGTGCGGCAGA
>OJSL01000544.1_pt1 | contig 39079 bp, 27 predicted proteins | sample 1599451 | NCBI WGS metagenome assembly OJSL01 (sample SAMN04168657, study PRJEB22393) | human gut metagenome | biome: human gut microbiome; feature: stool | host: Homo sapiens | collected 2014-03-20
CGGCATACGAGATCGGGACGGGTGACTGGAGTTCAGACGTGTGCTCTCCGATCTCCGGCTTTTCCTCCGATTCCGGTATGCGGATTCTTTACCTATAAAGGCCATACAGGCCTCCACGCGAGAAGGGCACCCGAACGTGGCGCGGCCGGCGTTCAAACAGGCATTCAAACACCGTAGCAAGGGAGGCCGCGTAAAGGCGCCGCCATTCGTTGGCGATCAGTTTTTTCTCTGCGGTTTCCGCCAATTCTGAAAGAGGTTTTCTTTATCAAAAGAAGCCTTTTTCATACACAATATATGGGTACATTCGGCCAGATCTTTGCGTGCCGCCAAAGGTTGGAGCGATTCCTTTGCTACACGGCATTCCGTGATGACGTCATTCAGGGCGGAGCGGAGTTTGCGGGCATTGTGAGGGACAATGACCTGCGTTTCCGCGAGAATCCGCTGCACATTGCCGAGGGCGGCCCCGGCGCGGACTACGGAGGTCAATACCTCGGTCCTGTTTTGGGCGGGAGGGACGGCGTTTTCCTCCGCTTCGACTTGCGCCTCCAGCCAGCGCAAAAGGATATTGTTGCCCAGTGTTGAACAGAGGCGCGGTATCATTTCCAGGCTGGGGAGATAGTTGTCCCCCGCGTTGAGATAGCGTTTGATTACGGAAGGAGAAACGGTAAGCCGTTCAGCGATTTCTTCGATAGTAAGGGCGCTTTCATCCTTTGCGAGTTGGAATGCTTCCGTTCCGGTCATATTCTTCAGATCCGCCATGTGGTCTTTTCCTTAAAATGGATACAGTGATTCTTATTCTTAAACCTTATATTTCTTTCCAAATAACGATATATTCACAGAGAGGCAAATGATGAGCTTAAGCAAGGAAGAATTCGTATTGGCAGCATGTCTTTTGGAAACCACGGATGCGTCGCTTTCGGCTGAGGACGCTATGAGTGATGTGAAGCAGATTATGATGAACCTCCCTGAATCGCTTGATCCGGCGTATCGAGGCCTTCTCGCAAAGGCCGCGTGTATTCTGCTTTCGTCAAACAGGTTTTCGCCGGGAGCGGCAATAGCTGAAGCCCGGAAAGTCATGACGCTTGCCGGGTTTTGATACATTCTTATCCATGCCTTTCTTCCGTATCAGGGAGGGGGGTAGCCTTGAAGCCTCCATCAGCCCGGATCCTACAGCCATAAGGGAAAAGCGCTGATACCAGTGGAAAAGGGCATCTTGGCATAAGAGGCGCTCAAGAGCATCGGACGCTGAGGGCATAAGAGAAGGCCGAGGATCGGCAACGTCCCCGGCCTTCTTTTATTGTTTTGGCTCAAGTGGAGCGGAAGGAAGGGTGCCGCTCCAAGCAACCTATCGTCGTAACGGAGGGTAGGTCGCTTCCTTTTCATGGGGACGCCTAAAAGCGGAATCCGTATGAAACGCCATAGGTATTGAAGCCGGAGTTGTGGTTGTTGAGGCCGGCGTTGGAAAAATGGGCCACGTCAACCTGAACATCATGGCGATAGGATTCTCCAAAGCGGATACCGGCACTTCCTTTGGTGCGGAACTGGAAGTTGCAGCCAAGGGAGTGCGAGGCGATTTTATTGTCGGAAAGCATGAATCCGCCGAAACTCCCCGACACATAAGGCCGCCAAGAGCCTTCCCGCCAGAAATCCACAACGGCTCCGCCCGCAATGCCGCCTCCCCAGATAGCATCGTGATCCCGTTTCCAATAGACGCCGGCGCATTCGATTAAGGGGCGTATTTCCAACATGTCGTTTCCATAAAACGGATTCAATGTATACCGCAGGCTGAGATCGCCGGTTATCGTATCCGCGTCACCTCCGTTCATGCCTAACGAAACAGACCATTCTCCGGCAAAGCAAGGGATACAAAACAAACAGAGTACAGCCGCCGTGAGCAGAAGCTGGCGTAAGGAAACAAGCACATCATACTGCCTATTTTGGAAAAAACGCTTCATGGCTTCCAATACCTCATGCTGCAACGGATTATGGGGTAAAACGATATCGTAATCGGGAACTTTTTTCAATTGCCTTTGGACATTCTTGAGCAATGTGCGGCTTATCCATTGCTTTTTCCTTTTGATACACAGGGAAAGAGGCTTCCCCTCCGTCTGAGGCCGTGTTTTCCGGAAAACGGATGCGCTCTCGCGGGAGGACACCTTTGTGTTAAAGGAAACGGCGGTAAAGGAAGCCGATGACCGGCGCAGCGCACCGCACCGCTTGTGCAGGTGAACCTGATGGCTTGCCGGTGGAGTCCGCCGCCGGTTTCGCTTGCGGTTTTGGCCACGGCAAGGGAACAGCCTCCACTTTGAAGTTGTAGCGTGTACGAAGTGGCCACATGGCACATGAGGCTGGGCAGACAATCCGGCGCGCTTGGTTGCCCTCCTTCCCTCTTTTTGCTATCCAAAAGTTATTTTATTGACGATTTCAGCGTTGCTATTCGCATATCATTTAAATAACAATAGCCAGCAAGCCGTTTTTCCTTTCTTGTATAGGCAAGCCGTTTTTTTAGTAAAGCTGTTTGCGTGACAAGCAAGCGTATCCTCAAAACTGCCAAGTCCTTCCGGTATTCTTTATGAGAAAGTTGTTTTTTGGTTTTATCCTCTCGCAATGCTTTCTTTTATCCGGTTTTTATTTCCAAAGGGGCAATCAGAATGTGGAATACGATAACCCCTCCCTGTACCCGCAAGTTCTGCTGACGTTTTTGGGGGTTCAATACCCGTCCGAAAATAAGGCAGTCACAGAGCATATTTTAAATAACTACTCAAAATCACATCCTAATATCCTCGTCAGTTACGAATGGGTCCCGTTACGCACGTACCCTTGTATCCTCAAGAAGCGTATCTGTTCGAACAGTCTTGACGACGTGTTCATGCTTTCGCTGGACTCCCGGTATCAAGTACCGGAGGGGGTGCTTGCCGATCTCTCCAGCCTGCCGACCTTGGCAGCGTATCGTCAGCAAGTCCTCGCGCAAATGCGGAAGGGTGACACCATCCCGTATGTGACGACCAGCCTTGGAGCGTTCGGCCTGTTCTGCAATTTGAACATGCTTGAGCGGAACCGGCTGAAGGTCCCACAGACTCTGGAAGAGTTCCTTGCCGCCTGTGCCGCCTTCCACCGCATCGGGATCACCCCCCTTGCCGTGACCCGGGAATGTTTGCGTGCTTTGCTCATTGCCAGGGCCTATGAGCCCGCCGTCTTTGGGGACGCCAACGCCTTCTTTCATTCGCTCAATACGGATGAGGCCTTTTTGAGGCGAACACTGCTGAGAGGGTTCCTTTTTCTGGCTCTGCTGCGCGACAAAGAGTATTTTGATGTCGACGACCTCGTCCTGATACGGGAAAACATGCCCGGCATGTTCTTTTCGGCGGGTGAGCAACCGTTCATGATCGGTGGCAGCTGGTTTTCCCCGGTGCTTGGCAAGGCGCAATCCGCGTTTCGCTTTTCCGTTTTTCCTCTTCCGGTGACCAGCCAAGGGGCTGTCACCGTGCTCGGCCTTGATACGCCGCTTTCGGTCAGTTCGCGGGGTGAGCATGTACCGCAGGCCGTCCAGTTGGTGGAAGGGCTGACGAGCCCGGAGAACATCCTGATTTTTAATGATGGGCAGGGCGGCTTCAGTCCGCTGAAGAACGCGCCCCTTCCCGCTGACAAAGCGGTACATCCGCTTTGGAAGAGCATGGATGCGGGGAGGGGGATCTTCCATTCGGATATCAGGCTGCGCTATAATCTTTGGCACAGGCTTGATTCCGGTATCGAATTGATCCTTTCCGGTGCGTCCGCCGAGGAAGCGACGGAAAGCGTCATTCAAGCCTTGCACGACGCCCAACAGGGAAAAGAGGGAAAACAGGGAAAACAGTCATGATGACGTCACGAAGGCAAAACCTGTTTATCGGCTCCGTCGGTGCCTTGCTTTTCGGGGTGTTGTGTTGGATTTCGTTTGATTTCATGCATTCGGTTCAGCAGTCCCTGTGGGATAATTCGGTCAAGAACATTATGGAAAGCACCGCGCGCGGCGCGAATGTGCTCCAGCGCGGATATGTCAAAGATCTTGAAATGCTGCGTATGCTGGCGAGCGAACTTGAGCAGGGAAAATCCTCCGATTCTGGGCGTATCCGCAGTAAGTTGAAGACGTTCCTTTCCGATACGGGCAACCTTTCCGCCCTGATTTTCGAGGATGGGACCGGCTATGTGGACAGCGGGCTTGCCGTTACGCTCACGCCTCAGGAAATGGAGACCTTCAAAGGATTGCACGAGAGCAGCGGCCTGCTGTTCCCACACCGCAACCGAGGGACCGGGCGGAGGACATTCACCATCTATACGGTGGTGGATTTCCCCGACGGGCGCAAGGCGTACTTGTTCAAGGGCTATAATGTTGAGACTCTGTACGCCACCTATGCCATGTCCTTCTATAACAATACGGGGTTTTCCTATGTGGTGGCCCCGGACGGCAATATTGCCATGCGCTCAGTCCATCTCGCCAGCAACAAGACCTTTTCCAACCTGTTTGATCTCATCAGCCAGAGCGAGAACAACCCGGATGTGGTGGAGTCGTTCCGCAATTCCTTGAAAAACGGCAAAATAGGCATAGCCGTGTTCAGCAACCGGCATGAGGAATTTGTTTTTTGCTATGTCCCCATGCCCGAGATGGACGGATGGTATATCGTTTCCATTGTCCCCAATGTGGAGATCATGCGGGAAGCGAACTCCATCATTCAGAAAACATTGTTTATCTGTTTCCTGATTTTTGTGGGTTTTCTGATCTGCTTCCTCATTTACCTGTACATCACGCGGGGCTATCAGAAAGAGATCTACGCGCTTGCGTATACGGACAAGCTCACGGGAGTACGGAATTTTACGAAGTTCAGGCAGGATGGCGAAGGGATGCTTCAAGCCCCGGACAGGCTCCCGTGCGCACTCCTATCCATCAACATGCTCAACTTCAAGATATACAACGACGTGATGGGGTATTCGGAAGGGGACGCGCTGCTGAAAGCCTTTGCGCGCATATTGGAGCGCGAAGCGCCCCGCCCGGTGCTTGTCGCGCGCATGTTGGCCGATGCGTTTCTGGTGCTGTTCCCCTACAAGGGGAAAGGGGAGCTGGTGACGTATTGCGAGGCATATTCCCGTGCGCTCAATGGTTTCATCGTGTCACGGGAGCAAAATTACCAGTTGGAGTTGCGTTCCGGCATCTGCTGCGTGGAAGACAGCGATGCCTCGGACATCAATTCGCTGTTGGATCGCGCCAACATGGCCTTAAAGACGATCAAGGTGAAGGGCGCGGCCCAGTGGAAATTTTACGACCACACCATGCGTGATAAATTGCTGCGGGAAAAGGATCTGGAAATACGCATGGAAAAGGCTCTTGCCGATGGGGAATTCCTCGTCTACATCCAGCCGAAATATTGGGTCGGGACCCGGGCCCTCGCGGGCGGGGAGGCGCTGGTGCGCTGGAAGAGCCCGGATCAGGGATTCCTTTCGCCAGGTGAATTCATTCCGCTTTTTGAAAAGAACCGTTTTATCGTCAAGCTCGATCAGTTCATGTTCACATCCGTATGCGGCCTGTTGCGCCAATGGCTCGACGCCGGGATCGAGCCCCGCCCCCTGTCGGTCAACGTGTCGCGGATGCAGTTCCACACGCCTGATTTCGTCGAACGGTACATCAGGATAAAGTCCCAGTACGCCATCCCCGACGGCCTGTTGGAATTGGAGTTCACCGAGAGCATCTTTTTCGACAATGTGGCGCTGTTGAGTTCCGCCGTGCATGAATTGCGCCGGGCGGGGATAAAGTGCTCCATAGACGATTTTGGGGCGGGGTATTCCTCGCTCAATGTGCTCAAGGCGTTGCCCGTGAGCGTGCTCAAGCTTGACGGCATGTTCTTCCGTACGGCGAAAGACGATGAGCAGGCCAAGATCGTCATCCGGAACATCATGCGCATGGCCGGGGAGCTCAAGATGGCCACGGTTGCCGAGGGCGTCGAGACGCATGAGCAGGTGGCATTTCTGGAGACGACGGGATGCGACATCATCCAAGGTTACGTGTTCGCCCGCCCGATGCCCGCAGCGGAATTTACCGAGCTTCTTGCCGGGGAGGGTGGGCACGCGGAGCGTTGATCGGAAAAAGGCGGTTTGTCCGGAAACCGGGTTGGCCCTTGGCCGTCTTTGCCCCGCCCGCGTCAGTGGGGTTGACCCCGGCCCCAACGTGGGGGAGGGGCTTCCCGTTTGGCGGCTTTTCCCCATATCCTGACATCTGTTCCCGATTCCCTGGTGCCCGAGGCATCCGGGGATCGGGCATTTTGCGTCCCGCCTCTTTTTCCTCTTATTCCGAAAGGTGCGGTAGACAGCCACTCTAACAGCGTTATAGTTAGGCTGCTCCCTTCAGGCTCGCCTCGCCGTTGATCCGGCCCGGTCGTCAACATAGCTTCCCGAACAGTATGCTATTCGCTGAAAGGCGAAGGGATTCCAACCGATAAGGGGCTCGACATGCGTTTTTTTGCGGACCGGACCACCACGCTGTTGCAGATTTTCCATGTGATCGTGGACGGATTGTATGACAGCGTGCCCATTTTGCTGTCGTTCATGATCGTCGCTTTTGGCGCGCAGGAAAAGGACGCGGGGGTCATCCTGTCGGTTGCGGCCCTGCTGGGTACGTTGGCGGGCCTGGGCACGAAGGGCTGTTCGCAGCGGTTCGGTTTTTTGCGTACGCTGTGCCTGATCACCGGCGCGTACGGCGTGGGGTATGCGGCGAACACGTTCTCCCAGAATATCTGGTTCTCGGGCTTTTTCTTCGTCATTGCCATGATGGGGTATGGCGTGTTCCACAACGCGGCGTTTTCGTATCTTACGGTGCGCACCGAGCGCTCCATGCTCGGCAAAGTGTTGGGGGACTTCACGGCCATAGGCGACATCGGCCGGATTCCGATCACCGCTTTCGCCGGGTTCCTCGCGCCTTGGAGCGTTGCCGGAATCCCCGGCTGGCGGATCGTCTGTGCCCTGTTCGGGGCTGTTGCCTGTTGCATTACGTTGTACTTGTTGTGGACATGGCTGCGGAACGGAGACGCTGGCGGTTCGCCCTGCGAGGAGCGCAAGAAGCCGCAATCCCTGCTGCCGCCCCTTTCGCTTCTGCGGGATCGCCATACGGCGTCCACGGTCGTCGCCAATATTCTGGATGGCTTCAGCGGCGATCAGATTTTCGCTTTCCTGCCTTTCCTGCTGTTCGCCAAGGGGATGGATCCCAAGGTCATCGGCAGTTTCGCCTTGGCCTTCACCGTGGGCTGCTTCGCGGGGAAAATGGCCTGCGGGCGGCTGGTGGGCATTTTCGGTTCCCGCAAGGTTTTCATCACATCCAAACTGCTTATGTCCGCCCTGTTGGCGGTGCTTGTGACGGCGCAGGGCTTGCCCGTGATCATCGTCACCTCCATCCTGCTCGGCATCGTCACCAAAGGGACCGTCCCCGTCTTGCAGACACTGCTTGTGGAGCCGGTGACGGATCCGCAAGCCTACGATGATCTGTTCGCCTTCAATACGTTCGCTCGCGGCTCCACCAATATCCTGACGCCGTTGCTGTTCGGGTTCATCGCTTCGGCGTTCTCTGCGGAATACATCTATGTGCTGATGGCGATAGTCTCCGTGTTTGCGGTGGCCCACGTCCTGTTTGGGCGGCCCATGCGCGCTTAGCGATTCCCTTCGTGGGGGTGGAGAACCTTTCCGGAGAAGATGGCCCTGTTTTTTGCCGTTACCGTGCGCGATGTTTCTTGAAGAGGCAGCGTGAGCGACGTACGATGAGGCCGGTCCTAAGAGGCCGTCTTCACCGTGGCGGCACTTCTTTTTCCGTTTCGTCCACAACGGCGTCCAGCCGTTCGCCGGGGCGGACGCCGGACGCCCTCGCAAGCGTAATCAGCATATCCACATTGGGGACGCTGCGTCCGCCCTCCCGTGCGGAAATGGAACCCTTGCTGACTTCGGCGTAGTCAGCAAGCTGCTGTTGGGGCAACCCCGCGGCATCCCTGTAGCGCCTGAGAATCATGGGCATGACGTATTTTGTGATTTTAGTCCGTTCATTTTTTATTCTCCCTTTGTAGCGTTTGTTTTTTTACTCTTTGAGTAGTTATAAGTACTCGGTTGAGTGCTTATAGCTACTCGCGAGGTGCGGTGTGGAAACAGGTTGGGAACCGGAAGGGTTTCATCAACCCGGCAAAAAATTGGTATTATGGCAATAGATGTACTCACGCGCATGAGGGAGGCCATAGGGGGAGCAAGGATGAAAGAACTGGGGGCATGGTTGGGAGTGAACCAGTCAGCTCTCTGATAGAATACGACGGAACATCATGCCTATCCGTCGTCTACGGCTGTTTGAGGCGGGAACCGTCACAATCCATTTGGGATCCTGACCGGGAAGGGGAAAAAGTACTGGTAAGCTGACGGGTAGTCTGCGGCAGCGTAAAAGTCCTCTGGGGCAGGAGGCCGCATACGCCAAGAGGCACGATCGTGTCAGGCCCAGGCTTTGGCCTTTTGAGCTGCCGCTGGTCACATTGAGTTCTTCCTGGCGTGGCTTTCCGTTCGTTTCAAAATGGCCTGAGGACAGGGCCGAAGGCTTGGGAGTGGGATTTATTCATTTGAAACCCATAGCCCACAGCGTTTGGCTTGTTTTCATCTGTCAGTGAAATGGTCCATAGGTGAAAAACGGAATACCCCATTTTTCTCCTGTCAGGAGATGGCCTTGCATCCAATGGCGCAAGCAGGCAAGGGCTATGGATGCTCCATCCGGCGGAAAGCTCGTTGAGTTCTCCGTCAGCATACTGTACGACGGTAGGAACGCCTGTAGAGGCGAACAAGACGCGTCAAACCGGAAAAGGAGCGTTAAAGACCATGTTGAAGCCAAACGGAGCAGCAGAACTCACTGCATTTACGGAAAAATCTTATAAGGAAACGATAACGCCCATTGTGCCCGGCATTTGGCATGTCCTCGGCATAGGCCACAGCAACGCGGTCATCATCGAAGGCCGCACCAGCGTCATCCTGGTCGATACGCTCGATACGCTGGAGCGGGGGCAAAAGCTGCTGGAGATTATCAGGAGCAGGACTGAAAAGCCGGTTAAGACCATCCTGTATACGCACGGCCACCCGGATCACCGGGGCGGAGCCGGGGCGTTTTCCGGTACGGACCCGGAAATCATCGCCTTCGCGCCAGCAACCCCTGTGTTGAAGAAAACGGAAATGTTGCAGGATATCCAGAACCTGCGCGGCATCCGGCAATTCGGGTATGCATTGAGCGATGAAGAAAACATCTCCCAAGGCATCGGGATACGCGAAGGGCTCGCCTACGGGGAGTCCCGAGCTTTCCGGCAGCCGACGACCGTCTACGATGAGGACAAGGTCGTCCGCGAAATCGATGGCGTCCGGCTGGAACTGGTCCGGCTCCCCGGCGAAACGGACGACCAGATCATGATTTGGCTCCCGGAGCGGCAAGTGCTGTGCTGCGGGGACAACTATTACGGCTGTTGGCCGAACCTGTACGCCATACGCGGCAGTCAATACCGCGACATAGCGGGCTGGTTGGACAGCCTCGACGAGATTTTGTCCTATTCGGCGACCTACCTGCTGCCCGGACATACGCGGCCGCTGTGTGGCAAGGAGGAGGTCCGGAGCGTGCTGACGGGTTTCCGCGATGCTATCCGGTATGTTCTTGAGAAAACGCTTGCGGGCATGAATGAAGGAAAGGATATAGACACCCTGGCTTCCGAAATCGTACTCCCGCAGGAGTATGCCTCGCTGCCGTATCTGGGGGAGTATTACGGATGTGTGGAATGGACGGTCCGGGCCATCTTTACCGCGTATCTGGGGTGGTTCGACGGTAACCCCACTAATCTGCACCCGTTGCCGCCGAAGGAGCGTGCGGAAAAGGCCGTTGCGCTGGCGGGCGGGGCGGACGCCGTGTTGCGGGCGGCGGAAGAGGCCGTGCGGAAAGGGGAATGCCAGTGGTGTCTGGAGCTGTGCGATCTGCTGTTGACCATAGGCGTGAACGCCGAGGCCGCTCGGCGGCAAAAAGCCGTTGCCCTGACCAAGCTGGCCGCCTATGAAACCAGCGCCAATGGAAGGCACTATTATTTGGTCTGTGCCCACGAATTGGAAAATCGTCATTAGGGAAAACCCGGAATCGTTGAAAAGCGGATCACCGAGTGTCGTAATCCGCTGAAGGAGGCCCTCATCCGTAAGGAAGGGGGCCTTTCGCATTGAATGGAGGCTACCGGAGTGTTGCGCTGAGCCCGGAACCGTCATTCCTTTGCAGGGGCGGTTCGGTGGCATACTGTTGCGGCGCGGTTACTTCAGGATGGCGCCTTCGAAATTTTTGAGGTGGCAGTATTCCGTTCTTTCCTCTCCTTCATTGCTGTGAGCTGGTTGTTCCATACTTTCGCTACTCGGATCCGGTAAGGATACACCTTTTTCTATTGTATGTAATATGTTGTGACAAAAGATTTTTTTGTGAATAGTGTTCTGCCGTGAAGAGTATTTGACTATTTATCATTTTATATATATCAAAAAATCGATATAAGATATCTCATCTTATGTATGACGGCGTTAGGAAAGCGCCCCACCGATGGGGGACGTCGGCAGCGACGATTGAAAGGAGAACGGACATGCATGAACAGCTTATTAAAGAGATTCAGAAGATGGTAAGAGATGGGGAGGTCCCCGCCAAGAGTGTCGCTGAAGCAGTCGGCAAGCCCTATTCGACGCTGATGCGGGAGATCAACCCTTATGACAAGGGCGCGAAGCTCGGCGTGGAGACGTTCATGGCGATCATCGAAACCACGGGTGACCCCACGCCGCTGAAACTGATGGCGTACGAACTTGGCTATAGGCTCATCCCCGACAAGTGATGTCGGGCTCCGCTGTAGGGGATTTTCCCCGTATCGAAAGGGGCAATCCATTGCGGTGGGAAGGCCCCTTCCGGAGCTCATCCCCCGATTCCGAAGGGGAGAGGAAGCCCTGCGGACGATGGGGCGAACCGTTGTGAAGCTGTACCGCTTGGATGTGTGGAACCCTGCCGTTGATAGAAGGACATAAAAAAGAGGAGAAGCAACTCCTTCTCCTCTTTTTTATGCGAAGATATATGGGATTTCCATTCCACGGCAATATTTCCGTAGGCGAATGCGTTGTTGCTTTGAAGAGTTTACTTCCGGTATTCAGCAAGAAAGTTACGCCTTTGTCTGTATTGAACTCGCGCCCGCAGCACATATTTCGTCTCGCCTCAGCTGATTACCGGGAATACATGAGAAGATTCCTGTCTCATGTATTCCCTTTTTATCTTTTGAAATTATTCGTGGTGAGGAGGTCTGTCTTGGGAGAGGGGCTCCTGTGAAACCTTAGAACAGGGCCACGCCCAGTGCAACGACAATGGCCGAGATAGTGGCCCATGTTGCGAGGATGACGATGGGCACGGTCCTCCAGATGGCTTTTGTATTCGACCATTCATTGCCGTGCAGCAGCGAGGCGCTCGCGCTGGCGGCCGGAGTGAGGAACGCGATGTGGACGCCCATGACCACCATGATGATGGCAAGCTCGGGAGGAACGTTCATGCCTGTACAGTAGCTGTAGACGACGGGCATCAGGGCGATTCCCGTTGCGCCGTTGTTCATGAACTGCGTGAGGACGGTAGCGAAAAAGCCCATGCACAGCGCGAATACCAGCGAAGATTCGTTTCCGAAGAAGGGTGTCATCAATGCCATGAGGAACTTGGTGATCCCGCTTTCGTCGTTGGCCATGGCATGGGAAAGGGGCATCACCACGGCGAGGATGAGGATGATCCCCCACGTCACGCCGGAATCCACCATCGTCTTGAACCGGAGCAGCGGCTTGCCGTCGACCTTGAGGAGACACATCACGGTTACGAGGAGCATACAGATGCCCGTGTTCCCGATGGTCTTGAAGAAGCGGGCGATGCCGGACGTGGCGGGCAGGATGTTGGGCAAAAGCAGCAGGACGACCAGCGCGAACAGGAACCCCAGCACGATTTTTTGGACTTTATTCAGCCGCAGCGCACCTTCCGTGTCTAGCCCTCCCGTATCCAGCGAGATCAGTTTCTTCATGTCGGGCTTGAACACGTACTTGGCCATGACGATGAACAGCAGGGAGCACAGCGCGCAGCATGTTATCGCAATGATCATGTACTTCGCGTAATCGATGGTCATGCCGGACATGTTTTCATACGCGCCGAGTACGGTAAACGGAACCTGCTTGAACGGGATGATCGACATGCCGATTTGCGCCGCGTACACGATGCCGAAAACCATCATCGTCGGATAGCCTTCGCCCTTTTGGTAGCCGCACTTGTCACAGATGCCGTACAGGATGCTCCAGCCGATAACGACCGCCGGGGATGCGCTGGTCAGTGCCCCCAGCAGCATGATGGACAGGAAAAACGTATAGGTGAACAGCCAGGGCTTCCCCGCGACGCATTTGCGGGTGATGAACCACAGCGAGATGAATTTGGACAAGCCGTAATAGTTGATGGTCGCGCAGAAGACGAAAATGAAGAACATCATCATAACGAGCGGATCGCCGAAACTTGTCTGGAACAGCTCGTTGGGCTTCATGCCGCCGATGAGCATGAGCGCCAGCAGGCCCGCCATGCTCGGCCAGATGATGTCTATGAAAATCCAGCCGTACAGCACGCCGAGAAAGATGCCGATCAGATTCATCCCCAGCGGGGTCAAAGGGGGTATGGGCGTGAGCTGGCCGCAGCCGAACATGATCAGGAGGCTTATCAGGGAGTGGGCGTAATAGGCGATTTCTTTGTCTTTGCAAGAGGGAAGAAGTGGCATGACCGGTTCTCCTCGCGGGGTGCCTCTGTAACAGGGTTGTTCTTGCCTGTTGGCAAAAAGGGGGGAGGCCGTTTCCCGTCCTCTTGCGAAGACGGGAAACGGAGGGTCTTAAAACCGGGTGGAAGGGGAGGGTGTTTTCGGAATCAGACGGCCTTGGGAGGCGTCGGCCAGCTGAAGTTGTCCATGTAGTAGCGGTATGGCTTGATGGGGTAGTCGTTCAAGGGAACGGGGACCGTATGGACTTCCCGCTTGCCGTCGACCTGCTTCTGCTCGATCCACTTGAGCCAGTGTTCGTTGTCCCGTTCGGGGTAATCTTCGCGGTAATGTCCGGCGCGGGATTCCTTGCGCATCAGGGCCGCATTGAGGCACAGCTCGGTAAGGAGCACCGTGGACGTGGCCTCGAACAGCTTGGCGAGTTCGTGCGGATCTCGCGCTCCCAGATGCGGCAGCACTTCCGCACGGATTTCCTCCACACGGTCGAGCCCGCGCGAAAGCCCCTTGCCCGTCTTCATCAGCGCGATGTCGGGGGCGCTCATGACCTCGCGCATGTCGGAGATGACATCCTTGGGCGCGATGCCGTCCTTGCCGAGGTATCCGGTGAACGCTTCAAGCCGGGAGGCGGCGTACGCTTCATCAAAGGCCACTGCATCGTGCCCCTGTACGAACTGCGCGGCGGCTTCCCCGGCCGAATAGCCCGTCGTCGCCGTGATGCATGTGGCCCAGCCGCCCATGTAGACGCCCGGATCGGGATTGCGGGCAAGCCCGGCGGCGTACAGCCCCTTTATGGCGGTGGAGCCGTCGAGATCGGCCACAATGCCGCCGTAGGTATGGCGTACCTGCGGCATCCATTCCAGTTCCTGCCCGAAGAAGTCGATGCCGAGTTCGCGCAGCTTCTTGTCGTTGAGGCCCATCCAGCCCGCTCTGGGGCGCATGGTTTCCACATCCTCGGGCTTCATCTGGCTACAATCGAAACGGATAGGGCCGTTTCCGGCTCTCACTTCGTGCACCATGCCCCGGGTATTGTAATGGGGATCGGCCTTGGCTCCGAATTTTGGGGAGTATTTCTTCATGAAATCCTCTCCCTTGGCGTTCAGGAACCGGGCTCCCTTGGGAAGAAGGCCCGTTTGCCCTTCCCACGCGAAATCGACAGGCACGTTCCACACCTTCCAGAATTCGAAATTCCGCATGGCGCAACCCGCGTTCCAGGCGATGCTGACGCCTTCGCTGGCTGGCGTGTTCTGATGGTAGGAGGGCTTCCAGCCGCCCGTATTGGTGGCGAGCAGGACGGCGCGGGCCTTGATGAAGACGGGCACCCCGCTCTGGCTGTGGAAGCCCACGGCCCCGGTCACGCGTTCGCCGTCGGTGATGACGTCGGTGATGACCGTGCGCCCAAGCCGCCGCACGCCCCGCTTTTCGCATTCCTGCTTGAGCAGGCGGGCTTTTTCGATGCCGCCCATCCCGTAGGGGTGGTAGTAATAATAGCGCATGTAATCAAGGGCTCGCTGGGGGATGAAGCACAGTTCGCCCTTATCGTTGCGGACGAATTTGTGCCCCAGATTCTCAAAATCCATGAACCGGTCATAGGATTGCGTCAGAATCTGCCCGAGAAGCTTCTGGTCGGCGAGGCCGTCGTAATAATACACGAGATCGTCGAGCAGATCGTCCAGCTTCATATCGGGTTGCTTGACGATCATGTCCCCGCCGGAAAGCCCGCCCAGCCCGCCCCAGTCTCGGGGGCCCTTGTCCACGACCAGCACGTCGCCCAGAAAGTCCCTGGCGCGCATGGCAGCCCACATCCCGCTGAAACCGCAGCCGATAACCAGCAGGTCCGTCGTATATTGATAGCCTTGTTCTTTCATATGCGCCTCGCTTACCGGTTGTCGGCTTCGATTTGATCAAGGGTACGGGCAAAACGTTCCTTGAAGGGATGCACATAGATGGCCCCGGAGGGGCAGTTCAGCTCGCAGTTGAAACAGGTCATACAGTCGTCGGTATAGGTGATGCGGGACTTGCTGCCGCAGGTCATGCAGCGCAGCGCCTCGGCGAAGCAGGCTTCCATATCCAGAGGCCGCAGGGTTTCCGCAAAAGGATCATCGGCCGGGGCGGGGAGGCTGGCGCGCTCCTGTCTCGGTTCGTGGCGGATGCCTTCGCGAGGCCATTGTTCTTCGGGAAGCTCGGGACGCTTGCGTTCGCGTTCGCCCCGGATGTCCGCGCCCTTGAGCATCCGATCGATGGAAAAGGCGCATTCGCGTCCGCCGGCAATGGCGCTGACGACGGAAGAGGGGCCCGTGGCGGCGTCGCCTGCGGCGAAGATTCCCCATGCCGAGGTGGAGAAGGTGACGTCTTCAATCACGATGCGTCCCTGTTCAATACGCACGTCCTTGGCGAACCCGTCCAGCTCGGATGCTTGGCCGATGGCGAAGATAATATGATCGGCCCGGATGCGCATGGTGGCGTTTTCATCGAACAGGGGCGCGAAACGTCCCTGCTCGTCGACGACCCGGATGCACGTTTTCAGTTCCATGCCCGCGACGTGCCCGTTTTCTTGAAGGATGGTGCCGGGGCCGAACCCGCAATGGCATTCGATGCCCTCCCTCAGGGCGTCCGCCTGATTGTGCGGATACGCGGGCATGGTTTCGCGCGACTCAAGGCAGGCCATGCTGACCTTGGCGGCACCGAGCCTTTTGGCGGTGATGGCGGCATCCACGGCGACGTCTCCGCCTCCGATGACGAGCACGTCTCCGGACAGGTGGGGCTGTTCGTCGCCCCGGTTGGCGCGCAGGAACTCAAGGCCCCAGTGGACGCCGGGAAGCTCGACACCTTCCATGCGTACCTTGCGGCTGACCGTCGTTCCGGGGGCCAGCATGACGGCTTTGAATCCCAACCGTTTCAGGTCGGAAAGGCTCAGGTCCGCGCCTTCGCCGATCTTCGTATTGCAGCGGAAGGCGATGCCCATCGCTTCAAGCCGGGCGATGTGGGCCGCAACGATCGCGTCGGGAAGCCGATACGCGGGGATGCCGTACCGCAACATGCCGCCGGGAAGCGGCATCGCCTCGAAAACCGTCACCGGGTACCCCATCTGTGCGAGGAACCACGCGCAGGAAAGCCCCGCCGGGCCGGAACCGATTACCGCGACCTTTGTGATGTGCCTTCGGGCGGGCCTTTCGAGAGGAGCCTTCAGATCCCAGTCGCCCATGATCTGCTCGACGGCATTGATGTTTACCGCCTCGTCCACATGGTTCCGGGCGCACTTTTTCTCGCAGGGATGGAAACATACCCGGCCCGTGATGGCCGGAAACGGCTGGACGCTGCGGTAGCGCCGGGCCGCTTCGCCAAGGTGCCCCTGCTGGATCAGGTAATGGTTGCCGCGAATGTCGACCCCGGCGGGGCAAGCCGCCATGCAAGGGGAAAGGGCCTCTTGCGCGGGTTCGAGCCTGAAAACATCCAGTGGGCATGTTTTGGTGCAGGTTCCGCAGCCGGTACAGGCCGCAGGATCGATGCTGTGGATCATATGAACTCCTTTTACGCATCTGATTGGGAAGGTGACTGTCCCTGTGGGGACAGTGTGTCCGAAACATGGCTGCCGCCGTGGTGTTTTTCTTTGGTCGGGAAAGCAATATGAAAGGGACCCTCCTCTAGGCTGCATGGGGACGGACGTCACGGCAGCGAAATGTTGTGCGTCGTTGATAAAGAGTAAGCAAAGGGTGTTCCAGCTCGTTATTGTATCGTTTTTATTGTTTTTTATTTAAAAAGGAAGAATCCGCATTTCTTTTTTTGTCTTGAAAACGGACAATTTTGTATATTGCCGTATTGTTTCCGGACGGCTATGTTGGCGAGGGCTGAACGGTCGATGGGCCGCGGTGAAGGAGAAGGATATGGCGAAAGAAAAGGCGTGGTATGCGGACAGTGCTGTCGGGACGTTGCTCGCGGATCTGTTTGAAGGAAAATGGTCCCCCGAATTGCTCGCACAGCTTGCCCAGATCCCGCTCGCTGAAGCGGAGCGGGGTGCGTTCCCCGGCTGTCCGCCTTCCTCCGGGAGGAAACGCCGGTTCCGTCTGGTGGAGCGCGTCCAAGCCCACAAGGAGGCGTGCTCGTTTTTGCTGGCCCGGCCCTCCGGCTCCGGTATCGAATCGTTTTTGCAGCTGTCTGCGGATGGGGAAGAGCTTGGGGCACTGGAAACGATGTTGGGGCTGGGCTTGAGCCGCATGAACACCTTGCGCCCGGCGGGGATCAATCTCGTCCTCCGCCTCGTCCATCGAAGCCTTCTGGGAGTGGGCTTGCGGGGACTGAACGCCGATGGGGCGAAGCGGTACCGGCGTCTTTGCCGTGACGTGCACCCGCTCATCGTTTGTTCGGGCAGCAATACGCCTTCGCTTGCCCGGCTCTTTTTCCGGGCGCGGGGGCTGGCCGTGAAGTTCGGGGACAGACGCGACATGGCGCTCTTCGACCTGCTCGTCGGTTCCATAAACGTCTGCAATACGCCGGAACACGGGAACCCGCGTTTCCACGCTATCATGGCCCGCGGGTATGCGGCGCTTGAGGCGCTCAAAGAACCGGACCTGTTCGAACAGGCGGCACCCTATCTGGGCATTTACCATTTCATTGAGGGGAACTACGAACAGGCAATGAACCTCTTTTCCCGCGCAAGCCGGAAACTGCGCGCGCAGGAGCACCATCTCGTCGAAATGTTTTATGTCAGGCACTGGAGCTTTGCGGCTTCCTGCCGGGGGAATTTTGAGCTGGCGGCCGGGCTGCTGCTCTCGCGGCTGCGCATGTTCGCCGCGCGCAGCGACAACCAGCTCGCCCGTTCCATACGCGGGCAGCTTGCGGCGTTGTATCTGCGCATGGGGCAATATGAAAAGGCGCTGGAACAGCTGGACATAGCGCAAATAGGCGTTTCGCCGCAGGTGGATATCGTCAGCGGCGTCACCAATGCGCGCCACCTCGCCTACTACCATATGCTGTCCGGAAATCCGAAGGCGGCCTACAAGGTGCTCCATTCGGCACTGGATGAGGCACGGCGTCAGGGGTATGAGCGCCCGATTTATCTGGGGGGCGCACTGCTTGAGCTTTTGTGCGCCTTTCAGGAGCAGGGATGCCCGCCGCTTCCCTGCTATTCGGCGGAGCAGGAGCTGCAACGCTGCCTCAGGGGGCCCAACCGTATGTTGCGGGGCGTTGCGGCCCGCTTGTCCGGCAACGCGCTGATGCGCGGAGGAAATGAGGATGGGGCGCTCGGCTTGTATCAGGACAGCCTCGCACTGCTTGAAAAGATAGGCTGCCCGCTTGAGGCGGCGAAAACGCGGCTGGCGCTGGCTTCACTGGCGTTACGGCGCAACGACAAGGAAAAGGCCGTGCTGCTCGTGAGCGACGCATGGCCCATGTACGATTGTCTCAAGGATTTTTTCTGGCCGGAGGAACTGCTTGCTCTGGTCCCCACCTACATGCGCAAGCATGGGGACGCCAATTTTTCCTCGCGGGCCCTTCTCGAAGCCTACCGTGAAAGTTTTTCCCCCCACAGGACATGGGAACAGTTCGAGGCCTTTTCGCAGGCTTTGTTGGCGGAGTCGGCCCGCATCCTCGGCACTACGCAGGGATACCTCTTTCATGTCCCGTATCCACATGCGCCGCTCCGCCTTGTGGCCGTTCTCGGAGGCAAGCTCGAATCCGTGACGTATCCTTATGCCTCCCTGCCCGATCTCATGGAGCTCGTAGCCGAGGGAGCTCCGCTTATTCTGGACAATGTGCAGGAAGGGGGGATGGGGTTCGGAAGCATGTTGATCGGCATCCCCATAGACTGCCGTCCCGATGGGGTTTATGCGCTGTGCCATGTCGGGGCTTTTTTGCCGGAGGTCCGCACCGTCCTTGAAGAGAATGTGCTGAAAGATATCGGGCGTGTCCTTGCCTGGGAGTGTTCCCGCGTCATGGAGCGGGAGCGGCGTCATGCGGAGCGCCTTGAGACGCTTGCGGATACGTCTGGAGAGATGATTTGCGTTTCCGATGAGATGGGACGGTTTCTCGGCGATGTGGAACTTGCGGCGAAAACCGACGCTTCCATCCTGCTTTGCGGGGAATCCGGCGTGGGCAAGGAGATGGTGGCCCGGTACATCCACGAGAAAAGCGGCAGGAGCGGCAGGCTTGTCATCATCAACATGGCGAGCCTTCAGGACGAGTTGTTCGAGAGCGAGTTCTTCGGGCATGAAAAGGGATCTTTCACGGGAGCCATGACCAGCAAGCCCGGTCTGGTGGAAATGGCCGAAAACGGCACGCTGTTTCTGGATGAATTCACGGAGGCCAGCACGCGGGTGCAGGCCAAGCTCCTGCGGGTCCTTCAGGAGCGCTGCTTCCATCGCGTGGGCGGAACGCAGACCATCAGCGTGAACTTCCGCCTTATCGCGGCCTCCAACAGGGACATCACCCATGCGGTCAGGCAGGGGCTCTTCCGCGCGGATCTCTACTATCGCATAGCTGTGATCAATCTGAAAATCCCTCCGCTGCGCGAACGCAAGGCCGATATCCTCGCCATTGCCCGCTACTATCTGCATTTTTTTTCGCACTGGCATCATCGGGAATGCGTTCAGGATTTTTCTCCGGAAAACCGCCGTATCCTGGAAAGCTGGAGTTGGCCGGGGAATATACGCGAGCTGCGCAACGTCATCGAGCAGTCGGTTGTCTTGACCGGGGGGCGACACCTGACGCTTCCTGATCCGGTGGAGCATACCGAGGCTTCCCGAGGCGTCGGGGCTCTGGGAGGTGGGGAGATGCCCGAAGAGTTGTTTTCCGGAAATCCGTCTCTGGCGGATCTCGAAAAACGGTATATCGAGAGGACGCTGGAGCAGTCGGGCTGGCGGATTGAAGGGAAGAGGGGAGCACTCGCCGTGCTGCGTATAAGCCGATCAGCATTGTACGACAAGATGCGGCGGTATGGAGTGAAGAGGCCCTTTTGAGGACTGATGCCTCTGAAGGCCGTCATAGCTAAAGTAAAACATGAAGGATGAGCGACATAAAAAACATTCCCAAAACGGCGAAGGGAGGCAAACGCGGGACGGAGAAAAGAGGCTGCCAGCCTTTGCGTGAACGGCTGGCAGCCGCGGAGATGATCTCAGGATTCGTAGACGATGCGCCCTCCGGAGATGGTCTTGAGCACGGAAAGCGTTTCGATGGACTCGGGCGGCACGGTCAGCGGATTTCCGGAAAGCTGCACAAAATCCGCATAGTATCCGGGAGCGATTGTACCGACGGCATGATCCCGTGCGCTGCACTTGGCGGCATTGACGGTGTAGGCTTTGAGGGCGTCGAGCGGCGAGATCCTCTGATCAGGGCCGAGAATGCGCCCCGCCGTGGTTGTGCGGTTGACGGCGGTATGGATGGAACGGATGGCATCCACGGGCTGCACCGGAGAGTCGACATGGAGGCCGAAGGGAATTCCCATGCGCACGCAGGAACCGCAGGGATCGAGCCGCGCGGCCCGCTCTTCGCCGAGGAACAGGTTGACGTGGCGCTCGCCCCAGACGTTGACGTGGCGGACAAAGAACGTCGGCGTGACCCCGCAGGCATGGAGCCGGGACAGCTGTTCGTCAGTCGCCATCTGCACATGGATGATCATGTCTCCGGGGACTTTCCTCGGGCACTTTCGGAGGGCCTCTTCAAACCCCCGCACGACGAATTCGATGGCGGCGTCGCCGTTGGCATGGAAGGCGACGGGGACGCCTTGGCAGTGGTACTTGGCAATCAGCTCGGCGATCTGTTCGGGCGTGAGGACATGATCTCCGCAAAAATCGGGTTTGCAGGCGTAAGGCTCCCCGAGCACGGCGGTCAGGGACTGGATCGAGCCGTCCGCAAACGATTTCACCCCCCCGTAGTAGAGATAGCCGGAAACGGGCATGTTCCATGTGCCGAGTTCGAGCATTTCATCCATGATGTTGGGCATGAAATGCAGGTAGCCTCGGGCGTTCATGCGTTTTTCCCGGGTCAGCCGGTTGTAGGCGCGGAGAATGCCGTGAGCGCCGTTGCTGAGGCCGATGCCTCCATCCTGAAACATCGTGAATCCCGCACGGTTATAGTCGGCGATCGCATATTCGATGTTCTCAGGGAGCTTCTCGGGCGGGCAGGCCGGAATCTTTTGAAATACCTTGAAATAGGCGTTCTCTTTAAGCAGTCCTTCCGGCATCCCGTCATCCCCGAGTACAACCATTCCGCCTTCGACGGAAAAATCCGCGGTGACGCCGAGCTTGGCGAGGCCGAGCGTGTTCGCATACCCCATGTGGCTCGTGATGTGTGATACGAAAACAGGCCGCTCCTGACTGACCGCATCGAGATCATGGCGGGTCAAGTGGCGGTGGTCGCTCATGCCTGTGTCGTCGTAACAATACCCTATGATCCATTCCGTGTCGGTCTGCGTGGCGGCGTGCGTGCGAAAGGCGGACAGCAGGTTGCCGATGGTCCCGTGGGCCGTATCACAGAAAAATTGGGTGCGGCACTGCGCGTACATGGAAAGGTGGCTGTGCGAGTCTATGAAGCCGGGGAGGAGCACGCCTTCCTCCAGATGGATTTCCTTGCGCCGATGCCGGGGGGCGAGCGCGCGGAGTTCTTCCAGCGTGCCGACGGCGAGAATTTTTCCTTCACTGATGCAAACGGCTTCGGCTGTGGGTTTTCCCTCGTCCATAGTAAGTATTTCCGGGCAGGAGATAAGCGTGCATTCGTTTGTGAGCATAACCATTTCCTTTTTAAACCGATGAGGCGCGGCCGCGCCGCACGTGGAAGAGAAGGACCGTACCACCCCACCGGACTGGTGCGGAGGTACGGCCGCCGTTACCACTGCTTTTGTCCGACCAGCTTCAGGGCGAACATGGCGGCGATGCCAATAACGGTGATCGCGCCGTAGATCATGAGGATTTCCATTCCCGTGAATGTGTAGAACGCGGGGGCGAAGAAATAGAGGATGGGAGCGCACGTTACGAGGATGCCCACATTGAAGAAGGCGAGCTCAAGCGTGGCGGGCGTGCTGAAATCCGGGTCGATGATGCGCAGAAGCAGCAGGCCGGTGGCTGTGGAACCGCAACAGCAGCCGAACTGGCAGAGCACGCGCTCAGGCCCGTAATTGGTCCGGCGTCCGAACCAGAGGTTGAGGGCGAGGGCGAACAGGGTGACGCTGAACGCCACGAGGAAGATGGGGATGACGTACTGCTTGAGGACGACGATATGGATGGACATCAAGGTGGCGGTCAGCAGGTAGTCCACGGAGGCCCCGGTGATGCGGGTCTGGACAACGGGGTCCATGAGCCTGCCCGCGCCGAGCTTGAGGAGCAGGGTACGGAGCAGCCACGCGACGATAAGCCCGTGGATGAAGAACATCGGCATACTGAGGGTGGCCCCGAATCCCTTGAGCCACTTGTATTGGTCAAAGAAGGGCTTGATGTGGGCTTCGATCCAGCTCAGTTCGGCATAGGTGATGAGATAGACGATGCCGACGAGGGCGACATGGAAGGCCAGCGTGTCGATGGTTGAGGCGTGGGTCGTTTCGCGTCCGTTGGTTGCGGTGGACTTCTCGTCCATGGTGCCGGTCAGGAATTCTTTGGTGATGGAAGCTCCGGTCTTGTTGGCGTTGAGGCCCTTGCGGACGAACCAGCGGGCGACGGGCACGCCGACGATGGCGGCCGAAAGGAAGCCGAGCGCCGCGTAGATCACGCCGACGGTGGCGCAGTCGGCGATGCCGCCCTTTTCCCACAGCGTGCCGAAGGCATAGGCTTGCCCAGGGCCCTGCGTATAGCCGTGGGTTACGATCATGCCGATGAATTCGCTGAGGCTGTTTCCGGTTGCCAGATTATACAGCCAGATCACCGCGCCGCCGATGAGGGCTTGGGCGGGAAGGCTGATTGTCCAGATCAGCGTCTGCCACATGCCCCCGCGCACGACTTCCTTGGACGTATTTTCCTGATTGCCGCGCGGGCGTGTCAGCAGAAGCGAAATGTAGCTGATGTTGAAGGCGTGGAACAGGAACCAGTTAAAGCTGCTGCTCGTGATCTGCCATTCTCCTATTTTAAGCCAGCCCGTGGAAACGATGGCAAAGCCGATCAGTCCGCCGATGATGCTGGCGGGGACCAGATAGTCCTGAAACAGTTTGACTTTTGCGCGCAGCAGGGTGCCGATGAGCAGCATCAGCGAAAGGAGGCCGAAAAGGATGAGATTTTCAAAACCGCTTCCCATGACAAAACTCCGTCTTTGAGGTTGACCCGAGCGTTTGAGAGCGCTGAGCCCATGCGGGCTCTCTCTGGACGTCTTTGTCTGCAAGCGGTATTCCATAAAAAAAGAATAAATAAATTTCGTTTGTTATGCGTTAAGGACCTTCCCAAAAGTGTCATTTGTCATTATACTGAGACAAAACAATATCATGTTGTATTTATTGATTTTTAAAGAAAAATGTCTCTTTTTTATGACAGAAATGTCTTGTTCTTCTGCCTGACGTGGGATGCATACACTGGGAGACTTTATGTCCATGCCTTTTCCCATCGCTTCGGATGAGGATTTCAAACGGCTTGTTGAAAACCCGTTGTTCCATCAGCTGCTTGATGCCCTGAGCATCGGCGTTTCGCTCACGGACCCTACGGGGACGGTCAGGTATTTTTCGCAGTCCTGCTACCACATCTATGGGCTTGATCCGTCCGAGAGCGTCGTAGGCAAAAAAATCGACGCCATATTCCAGACGGGAAGGGCGGGCGTCCTCAATTCGTTGCAGACACGGCGGATCAATACGGTGAACAGCATCTCCTACAATGGAGTCGAAGGGTTATGCCGCCGTTGCCCCATTCTGGACGACAAAGGAAATCTGGTCTGCTGCCTTTCGGAAGTGATCGTTACCACGCACGACAATGAGCGCATTGAGGAGCTGTTGCACAACCTCCAGCAGCTCAAACGCAAGGTCGGGTACTTCATCGCACAGGAAACGACGGGCGGGGGCCTGCGTACGTTTGACGATCTCGTCGGCGATACCAGCGTGATGCAGGCACTCAAGGCAATGGGGAAGCGGTTCGCGCGCAGCAGGGAGCCCGTGCTGATCCTCGGGGAAAGCGGCACGGGAAAGGAATTGTTCGCGCAGGCCATCCACAAGGCGAGCCCTCGCGCGAACGGATCTTTCATTTCAGTAAACTGTGCGGCCTTGCCGCGTGAACTGGCTGAATCGGAACTGTTCGGCTATGTGGAGGGCGCCTTTACCGGAGCGCGGAAAGGCGGGCAGAAGGGCAAGTTCGAGCTGGCGGACAAGGGCACGATCTTTCTCGACGAGATCGGCGAACTCCCGCTGTATCTTCAGGCAAAGCTGCTGCGCGTGCTGGAGAGCAATGAGATCCAGAAGATCGGGATGAGCGGCAGCAAGTATTCGGATTTCCGCCTCATCGCCGCAACCAACCGCAACCTGCCGGAACTCGTGGACAAGCGGCAGTTCCGCGAGGATCTGTATCACCGCCTGAACATCCTTGAGCTGAATCTGCCGCCCCTCCGCAAGCACCGGGGGGACATTCCGTCCCTGATCACCCAGCTCATCGAGGGGATCTGCGGACCGCAAAAGGCGCTTGAGATGCGGGTCTCGCAGGACGTGCTCGACCTCTTCATGCGGTACGGCTGGCCGGGGAACGTACGGGAACTCAAGAATGTGCTCGCCTATGCGTACTGTTGCATGGACGACGACGCGGTCGAGCTGACGCCGCGCTATCTGCCCGAGCGGCTTTTCATGGGCTCTCGCTCGGAGGATGTGCACGCAGCCGTGGAGCCGGGCGCGTTTTCTTTTCAGGCCATGCAGCGGGAGGCGGAAAAGAGGGCCATTGAATCCGCGCTGTCGCTGGCGGGCGGCAACAAAAGCAAGGCGGCGAAGCTGCTCGGATTTTCAAGGAACACCCTCTACCTGAAAATGAAGGCGCTGGGCATGGGGCTCAAAAGGAAATAGACGTGAAAAGGCCAAGAGGCCCGAGTCTCTCCGCCTATCCTGTTCATGAAACCGTGCGCATATGTCTTTACAAGAATGCGGTCGAAACGGTGTCAGAGTGGCCGGAAGCTTGGAAATCGGGCATGATCAGAGTGAGGAGGACAACACCTCCTCACTCAGCGCGTTGGGAGTCCCCTATATGGCGGTCCAGCCTCCATCGATGTGGATGACCTGCCCCGTGATATAGCCGGACGCGGGGGAAGCGAGGAACATGGTCAACCCTTGGATATCTTCCGCGAAGCCCACCCGGTTCATGGTGGTTTGCCGGGCGAGAGCCTCGACGACTTCCGGCTTGTCGAAGAGCGGGGCGGTGAGTTGCGTCTTGAAGAAGCCCGGCGCGATGGCATTGGCCGTGATACCCGTTCCGGGCCGCGACCATGCTTCGGCCATGCCCCGCGTGAGTTGGGCTATTCCGCCCTTTGACGCTCCGTAGGGCAGGCCGTTGGGGAAGGCCCGGCTGCTTTGAAGGGAGGCGATGTTGATGATGCGCCCCCATCCTTGCCGCATCATTTCGGGCACGAGGGCCTGAGCGAGGAAGAACGGCGCGGAAAGATTGAGCCGCAGCGTGTATTCCCAAATCTCGGGCGTGAGTTCGTTCCACGGCTTGCGCGGATTCAGCCCGGCGGCATTGACGAGGATGTCCGGCGCGCCGAAAGGCTGGGACGCCTTTTGGGCGAGTTCCGGCAACGTCTTGAGTTCGCTCACATCGAAGGCAATGCAGGCGATGCGTTTGTTTTGGTCCGGGTCCCGATGGGCAGAGCGTGCCGCGGGATCGGAATCGTACGCGAGATGGCCGCCCTGCTGTTTCAAGCTCAAAAAGATCTCGTCCGCCGAGGCCTCGAGGCGATCCAGCGTGCGGCCGACGAGGATAAGGTTGGCTCCGGCGTGGAGCAGGGCATGGGCCATATATTTGCCGAGCCCGGAACCCGCGCCGGTGACAAGCGCGGTATGGCCTTGAAGCGAAAAGAGTTGCGTCTGAAGGGGGGAGCATGCTTCCGTATCGCGTTGACAATCCATGAGAGCCTCCGGCCGCGTAGTGTTTTTGTGTTTTGGACTCGGTGCTGTTTAACGAGACGCCGTGTTTCGAAACCGCTATTCGATGTAGATCATCCGTTTGGTCATTCCCCCGTCGACGACGAGGTTGTGCCCGTTGACGAAATCGTTTTCCTCGTGGGCAAGGAACAGGCAGGCGTTGACGATGTCGCGGGGGATACCCACACGCCCGGAAGGATGCTGGGCATGATCCAAGTGGGAAAGCGTTTCATAGCCGTCGACCTGTATCCAGCCGGGGCTTACGGCGTTGACCGTGATCGGCGTGGCGCTCAGGGAGACGGCCAGCGTGTTCGTGAGGGAGACAAGCCCCCCTTTTGAAGCGCCGTAGGCCTCCCATCCCGCTTCGTTCTGGTTCCAGCGGGTGGAGGCAATATTGATGATGCGCCCGTAACCCTGCCCCGCGTTGGCCTTGATGAAGGCCTGCGCGCACAGGAACGCGCCGCGCAGGTTTACGGAAAGGGCGTTGTCGAATTCGTCGGCGGTCATTTCCATGACGGGCTTGTGGAAATGGGCGAGGGCCGCGTTGTTGACGAGTACATGGACGGCACCGTGCCGTTCCGTCACCCGCCGGAAGGCCTCGCTGACGGCCTCGGCCTGTCTCAAGTCGGTTTGGATGAAGCCAATACCGTCAGGCAAGGCTTTGTGCTGTTCCACGTCGAGAGCCGTGACCGCATACCCCGCGCGCTGGAAGCCTTCGCAAAGGTGAAGCCCTATGCCGCCTGTGCCGCCCGTGATGACGCATATCCTCATGCCGCACCCCGTTATGCTGAGACAGCCTCAGCGTTTTTTATGTTCTTCTGCGGGAGCTGCGCAAACACGATCGCGCAGAACATAAAGGCGCATCCCATCGTTTCCCGCATGGTCAGTTGCTGGTCCAGCATGACGAATCCGGCCAGCACTGATACCACCGCCTCGAGGCTGAGGATCAGGGAGGCGACCGTGGGATTCATGCCTTTCTGTCCCACGATTTGCAGCGTATAGGCAACGCCGCTCGACATGATCCCCGCATAGAGGACGGGTTTCCATGCGGCGAGGAGCTGCGTGATGTCCGGCGTCTCAAAGAGCAGCATGGGAACCGCGCAGAGCAGGCCGCAGACGAAAAACTGGATGCAGGACATTTTGACGCCGTCCACGCGCAGTGTGAAGTAGTCGATGATCAAAATGTGGATGGAAAACAGGATGGCGCAGATGAAGATCAGGAAATCGCCGAACTGGATGGTCAGGCTCTCCGTAATGCAGAGAAAATAGAGGCCGACGATGGCCAGCGCCACGCCGAGCCAGACGAACAGGCCGCACCGTTTTTTGAAGAACAGCCCGAGGAGCGGGACGATGATGATATAGAAGGCCGTAATGAACCCCGCCTTGCCCACGGACGTGTACATGATGCCGATCTGCTGAAAACAGCTTGCGAAGCAGAGCATCACACCGCAGCACACGCCGCCGATCCAGAGCTGGCCCTTCGATTTCGCGTTCGAAGGCCTGATGCCGCCGGGGGAGACGGGGTTCAGCCTGTTGAGCAGCGCGATGCAGGGAATGAGGAACAGGCCGCCGATAAAGGAGCGCACGCAGGTAAACGTGTAGGGGCCCACATAATCCATGCCTACGCTCTGGGCGACGAAGGCCACTCCCCAGATGACGGCGGTGAGAAGCAGCAGAAAGGAATTCCGGAGTTGCAGCGTGTTCATGGTCGGTGTGATAGCCCGAGAAGGCCGGGGATGCAATAAAGCCGGGCGGCTTTCTTGGCAGGGTGGGGGGCACTGTCCACAAAGGGGAGCCGTGGGTGCCCAGCGTCCTCTGATACTGAGACGCCATTTGGGGAAGAGGCGAGGGCGCCGCGCTTGAGGACGGCTGATGCCTTTTGGATCCTGCTCGTCCGACATCTTGATAACACGTTGTTTCTAGCGTAAAATGAGATACTTTAGTCGATAATGTGGCTCCAAAAACGTTTTTGGCTCTCATTATTGGAAAAATGGGAAGGAAAACGCGTATAGTGATCCGCCATTTAGCCTTGGCCTGCTGATTCAGGATGTGCGTGGCTGGGCGATTTTGAAAATGGCCGTCATCCAAAATGTGAATGGGTTCGCATTATGACAACATCTTTTTCCAAAGCACAGTATGTTTCCGGTGAGCACGAAGACTGCCCGGAGAGCCTGTTGCAGATTATTATGGAGGAAGTGGATGAAATCGTTTATGTAAGCGATATCGCCACGTATGAAATCCTGTATCTGAACGAGTTTGGAAAAAAGGTATTCGGGCTTACGGACATCGGAAAAGGCAGGAAGTGCTATGAAGTCCTGCAAGGCATTGACGCGCCTTGTCCGTTTTGTACGAATCAGTTTCTCAACTGCGAAACGTTCTACACTTGGGAGCTCACGAATCCCATTTCGCACCGCCATTATCTGCTCAGAGACAAGCTGATCCGCTGGAATGGCCGTCTTGCCCGGCTGGAATTCGCCGTCGACATTACGGAAAAGGAAAATATCAGCCAAGCTGTGCAGCGCAAGCTTGATATTGAGAGTACCTTGCTGGAATGCATCCGCATCCTGAACAGGGAAGAAAATTTTCCGCAAGCCGTGGACATGGTCCTGGAGAACCTCGGAATGATGCATCAGGCCGATCGTGCCTATATCTTCGAGTACAGCGTTCTGAAAAACGGCGGGCTCATCGCCAACAACACCTATGAATGGTGTTCAGAAGGTATTTTCCCTCAGAAAGAAGTCCTTCAAAACGTGCCAATCAGCTACATGAGCTGTTGGCAGAAGATGTTCGAACGGCGTGAGGATGTGGTCATCGACAATCTTGAGTCAATCCGGGACAGCGATTTGGATATGTACAGCGTACTCAAGCCGCAAGGTATCGAGAGCCTCATCGTCGTCCCTCTCGTCCTGAACGACGTCATTTCCGGGTTCATCGGCGTGGATAACCCGAAAGCCAATCGGGATGATCACTCCCTGCTGCATTCTCTGGCCTATTTCGTCACGAATGAGCAACGGAAGCGTAATATGCAGAGCGAGCTCAAGCGGATGAGCTACTGCGACGACTTGACGGGGCTACACAACAGAAACAGCTATATTTCCGTATTGCAGAAGCTCGAAAAAAATCCCCCGGATTCGCTCGGCGTCGTTTTTGTTGATCTCAATGGGTTAAAGCGCATCAACGATCAGCAAGGGCACGACTCCGGCGACAAATACATCCGGGACATCAGCCGGATATTCAGCCGCTATTTCAGGGGAGACGATCTTTTCCGTATTGGCGGAGACGAATTTGTCTTCCTCTGCCCGAACATTCCGGAGCGGGTCTTTTATGCGAAGATCGCCGCGCTCCAACGGGAGGCCAATAAAGCGTATCCCGAATCCCTGTCGCTTGGGCAGGTGTGGGCCGAAGGGGACATGCACATCATGGATATGGTGAGGCAGGCGGATAAACGTATGTATCAGGAAAAAGCGGAGTACCACGCCCGGCGTGGCGATACGGTCTAAAGCAATGCGTAAACAGGCATGCCGTCCTTGAGGATGCCGTGCCTGTTTTTTATTCCATATGGAATATGGAAGGAGCACGAGAAGCCGGGATTTCCGGGCCGTCCTGCCCTTCACTAGAAAATATACAAAGACCAAGTTCGAGGGCGTCTTTTTCCGCCAGTCCGCCAAGCGCGATCTGCGAACCGGAGAGTACGACAAAATCTACTGCTTCTGGTACGCTGATCATGAAGGTAAGGGCCACTGGAAAACCGTTGGCAGGCACAGCAAGGGCGTCCGCCCGGCCACGGTCAGAAAGGAGCGGGCAAAGTTCCTTGTCGAGTTTGATGCCACCGGCATCAATCCCATTGAGCGCGACAAAGTTACCATCGGGGAGATAGTGAACGCCTACCTTGCCTGGGGCAGAAGCGAAGGGAAGTACGTTGACCGGCCTACAGCCAGCATTGCGCCCACCTCAAGGCCAAAATCCACGCTTTGCCTATTGCCGATCTGACTCCAAATTTGCTTTCCAGCCTCAAGGCGCAGCTTTTGAAAACGCCTACTGGGAATACAAAGCCCAAAAAGGCCACCAAAAAGCCTAAAGCCAAAGCACCGACGCGAAAAATGCTGGCCGGGCAGACCGTCAACAACATCTTCAGCTTTATGCGTTCCGCCATAAACCGTGCCGTCGCCACAGGCATGTGGAGCGGCGTCAACCCGTTGTCCACCAAGGGCGGCACTTGGAAGATGGTAAAGGCCAACAATGAAAGGTTGCGTTTCCTGACCAGAGAGGAAGCCAAGTCCCTTCTGGACGACCTTGAAAAGCGGCATCCGCAGTTGCACGATATGGCTTTGTTGTCTCTGCGGACCGGCCTTCGCCCCACGGAAATTTTCAAACTCGCGGGCAGGATGTGGACGGCAATGCCTGCGGCCTCTATATCATTCAGAAGGGAGTAAAGCGGGTATTCGTCCGCGTGCCGGAGGATATGATCCGGATGCTCCAGGCGTATACGCGCAAGCCTGCGGAACCCATCTTCCAACAGCCCCGCAAGAAGACGGCGTTTGAAAAACACCCGTCTGTTTCCAGACCGCCGTCAGAAAGCTCAATCTGGCTCCGGAAGACGGCGACAGTCTGTACGCCGTCACCCTGCACACCATGAGACATACCTTTGCCTCCTGGTTGGCGCAGTCCGGCAAGGTGACGCTCATGGAACTGCAAAAGCTCATGCGTCATAAGAACATCACCATGACCATGCGGTATGCCCATCTGTTCCCCGGACAGGAAAGCGAAAAGCTCTCGATTATCGGGGAGATGCTTGCCTGAGAAATCCATCATCTGAATGTGTCCGAGGTTTGGACACGCCCGGATGCAATATACTCTTCCAATACGGCGCGCTCATAAAAGACACGCCTGCCGAAATTCGTATATACCGGACCGACGCCTTCCATATGCCAGTAGGCGAGTGTCTTCTGGTGAATGCCGAATTCTCTTTCCACATCTTTCGGGGCAAGCAGTTTTTTGCCCGGCAAGTCGGGGGCATCCGCCGTTTTCCCCTGCTCGGCGGTACGGACGGCTTGTGTAATGAGAGGAAGCAGTTCTTCCGGCGTGGAAAGTATTATGGTGCGGCCTTCAATTTCCATGTTATGGACCTCACAATTGACGATTTGGATATGTCCCACGATATTTTGCAATCAATTCCAACATAGAGTTACATTCGTTCGTCAAGAGCATTTTTTCCTTGTGCCGAAGGACGCCGCTGTAGCTGATTCCAAGACGTTTACTGATTTCTCTGATGCTCAGACCGCTCATAGCGAGTTCAAAAACTTCCCTGCCGCGCGGTGTCAGTTGAATAGTAGATATACTCGCCTCCGGTTCCTCATTAAGGTGGTGCAACAGCTCAATGTTGCTATGAACGCCGAAGGCTTTTCGAATTGCTGCCAAATGCCAATATACCGTAGCCACCTCGATGGAGAGATTCCCTGCAATACTTTTTGAGGGGAAATCCTTTCGCCAGCATCTCCACGATTTATCGCTGTTGTCTGGTGAGATTCCGCATAATGAATCCTCCCGATGCTGGTTCAGCACACAAAAGTGCGTACATAATCGCAGTAACACGGTGGATTTTTGCGGAGGAGTGGTAGAATTATTGGTTTTTGAAGTTTTTTCAGCGGGACGGCCTTATTCCGGTTCGGATTGGATGCCGCAAAAAAGCGGCGCGATTCGCCGTTGCCGACACCGCGCCGCATAGTAGAAATTGCTCCAAGAGAATAAATTTGTTCCCCTACGAAGTATTGGAGTGTACTGTGTATAACCTCACACGAACTATCCGTAGTTTAAAATATGATGCACATACCTTTGGGTGATTACATACCATTTGAATTTTTTCTGAAGCAGACACAGCCGATATTAAGTCTTCCAGAGAATTGTTGTAGATGAAATTTTTGATAGTATAGATGCTTGTTCCCCTTTTTATCCTTTCCAGAGTGTGCAGTTGAAGAGATGTTTAAAGCTGTGTGCGTACACAAAAAACGGACGCTCCCCTTTGCAGACGCTCAGAATTCCCACTTCACCATCAGACTGCCGGTCACGCCTTCGTGCTTGCCGGTGTAGCCCTGCACGCCCAGGTCTACGGTCAGGGGCAGGTCAGCGGAGGGCGTGAGGGAGAGGCCCAGTTCGCCGATGCCGGTATTGCCGCGCAGGTTCGGGGCGTCGATGTCAAAACCGTTGGTCCTGGCCCGTGCCTTGCCGTCGAATTCGTGTTCCCAGGCCGCGCCGATGTACGGAGCGACGTGTTCGTTCAGGATATAGGCGAAGCGTCCGCCGAAACGCAGGCGGCTGGAGTTGATGTCGTCGAAACTCAGATGTTCGCCGGTGGACAGGCCCACGCTGTCGCCCTGCTGCCGTGTCCAGAAGTACTTGCCGTACAGGTCAAGTGTGGCGGCATCGTTGATGTTCCAGACGTAGCCCGTGCCGAAATGCAGGCCATAGTAGGGAGAACTGCTGTCGTAGTCCGCCTTGCGTCCGGCTGCGTCGCGCAAATCCGAGCTGTCGTACTCGTTGTGCGTCTTGCCCGCGCGTCCGCTGGCTTCGGCGTAGAAGCGGCCCGGCCCAATATTGACGAAGTCCATGCGGGCCAAAATGCCGCCGCCCAGATAGTAGGCATTGCCGTCGCCGTCTACGGAAGCGGCGTTCGTGAAGGAGTTGTGGGTGTCGTAAGAGCCGTTGCCGTATTCAAAGAATGCGCCCAAGGTCAGGCGGCCCGGCGCAAGGTCGATTCCCCAGGCCAGGCCGGTAAGCAGGGAAAGGCTGTTCATGTCCAGATGCGAGCCGGTGTTGTAGCGCAACGAACCGCCGGACAGCGCGCCGAACCCGGCAAAGCCGTGCCTTTCCGCGTCGTCCGTACCGGAGGAGGCCCGCACGGCGGAATCCATGCCCCGGCCCGCCACGAGGTCCGCGCCTTGCAGGTTCAGGGCCAGTCCGCCGAGGAAGCCTTTGGGCAGGGCCTTGGACTGATCCGTGGCTCTACCGGGGCTGACTTGAGCGGTGACGGCATTCAGCCGTCCTGTTGTCGGATCAAGCGCTACATCTGTGGTAATGTCGTGCGCCACAGTGGAGCCAATCTGTACGATGCCGCCGCCTTTCCGCAAATTGTTTGCCGTGAGCATCTTGCCAGCGCCGACTTCGAGCAGGGTCAGGGTGGAACCGGCGGCCAGCGAGGTGCCGCCGCTCAGCCCCACATTGTAGGTACTGCCCGAGACGTCCGCATCGCCGGTGACGCGCAGCAGGGGCTGCGTGGGATGCACCGGAGAGATGAAATTGAGGGTCGCGTTCCTAGCGGAAAGATCGCCTTTGTACATGGCGTTCTGGCTGTTGGCCCCATTGACACTCAGGATACCGTTGTCCAGGTTGTGGTTGTGGCTTCCCCGGTCGAATACCGTGCCGCCGTATAGAGTGAGTTGATTGGATGTCAGATCGCTGCCCAGGGCCAACGTCCCGCTCCGTACCGTGGTCATGCCGGTGTAGGTATTGGTTCCCGAAAGGGTCAGCGTGCCCGCGCCGGTCTTGGTCAGGCTGGTGTTGCTGTTGTCGATGATCCCGGCGAAGTCGCCGCTCTGGACGGTGAGGCCGTCGGTGTTGAGTATCTTGCCGCCGCCGTTGAGGCCACCCACGGAGCGAGCCTTGTTGTCGCCGTCATAGATGGCGCTGGCGGCGATGCTCAAATCCGTGCCGCTGGCGATGTTGCCCTTCAGGGTTCCTTCGCTGATGGTGGTGCTGCCCGTGTAGGCGTTGTTTCCGGTCAGGGTAAGAATTCCCCCGCCTTTCTTCGTCAGGCCGCCGTTGCCGGATAAAACGCCGGAGAGCGTATTGTTGTTGTCCGTTGCAACGGCGCTGCCCGCACCGCTCAGCGTCCAGTCGTTGGTGTATGTCCCGTTGCCGGAGAGCAGTAGCGTGCCCTTGTTGCCGATGGTGTTGGTTCCGCTGCCGATATTGGTGTCGGAGCCTATGGACAGGGTTCCGGCGCTGATCGTGGTGCCGCCGGAATAGGTGTTGGTTCCGGAAAGAATCAGCGTTCCCGCGCCGGCTTTGGTTATGGAGCCGGAACCGGAAATAACGCCGTCAAAGGACACGTTGTTGGCATTGGTGTTCACTGTCACGCCGGAGAGTGCGCTGCCGGTCGGCGTGCTATCCAGCTCCCCAATGTTGGCGTTTCCGCTGTAGCCAAAATTTACTGATGCAAAGTTTCGTGCGATATGTACCGCGGCGTCGCTGTTTTTGTTCAACGTATTGCCGGTGAAGGCGTCGCTGCTTGAGATTCCGCCCGCTACGGTTGCAGTGCTCAGGTCTGCATTGCCGGAAATGTTCACAATATTGCCCGTGGCCTTGCCGCTACCCGAGGCAACAAAACCGCCATTGACGTTGCTTTGGACCGTCCCGCCGCTGATGCTTACTATGTTGCCCGTGGCACTGCCGGAATTGGATTCGCCGCCGCTGACGCCGGTCAGCGTGCCGCCGCTGACGTTAATGCTGTTGCCGATGACATTGCCGTTGGCGCTGTAGCCGCCCAGCAGCCACTTGGCGGAACCGTTTGTCATGGTCACGCTGTTGTTCTGTGCAGGGCCGTTTACGCTCCGCCCGCCATAGACATTTTCTGTCACGCTGCCGCCGTTGAAGATGACGCTGTTGCCCGTGGCAGCGCCGCTGCCGTTTTGCACGTAACCGCCGATGAGATGTTCTCCCACTGAACCGCCGCTCATGGTCACGTGGTTGTCCTGAGCTTGCCCGCCGTCAGCGGTGGCGATGCCGCCAAAAATTCCCAAGGTCACGCTGCCGTTTTTCATGACAACGGCGTTTTCCCGGGCAGTGCCCTGTTCCACGCGACCGCCGTAAATGACGTTTGCTTGGGACACCGCGCCGTCCAACGTCACGCTGTTATTCAGAGCGTTCCCCTTACCGCTTTGGCCGCCGTAGATATCTCTTACGGTTCCGCCGCTGATGGTAACTGTGTTCCCGATAACATGAGAATTTACCGAGCGGCTGTAGCCGCCGAGGACGTTGCCGGTTACGGAACCAGAATCGAAGATGGAGACGTCGTTTCCGTTTACGGTTCCCTCTGCAGCGCCGTAGCCGCCATAGACGCTGCCTAATACTGAACCGAAACCGGAGATGGAGACGTTGTTGTCGGTCACGGCACCATTGTTGGCTCCGCCCAGGATGTCGCCGCCGACCGAGCCGCCCGACAGAATGACCGTATTATTGCTGACCGGGCTGAACGCGGCGTCCACGTCATTGCCATAAACGTCGCCGCCCACATTGCCGCTGTTGATGGTGACCACATTGTCGCTGAGGCTCCCCGCAGGAAAAAGGCTGTTGTCGATATTCCAGAGGGGGCCTTTGTCAAGGTTTGAGCCGGGGTAGGTAACGTCAGCGGCGTTGGCCGAAGGCGCAAAGCCGGGCGGCCCAACCAGCAGGGCGGCCAGCGCGCAGGCTGGAAGAAGCCTTGTGCAGGTAAAGCGGAATCTATGCGTCATAGGTAGCCTCCTCATGTTGTAAGGGTGAAGGATGCGGCTTGCGGCAAACGGCGCGCAACGCAAAAGGCCTCACCCCGAGAAGGGGCAAGGCCATGTTTTTGGACGGAGTGGAAACGCGGAAAGCCGCGCTACGCCTGGACGCGAGCGCGGTGGATGGGCGATGAGCTGTGTGTGTGTGTGTGTGTGTGTGTGTGTGTGTGTGTGTAGCAAGAAGCGGACCGGAACGCGCTTGCGTTCAGGGCCGCTTCCGCCAGCCACGTTCCTTGCTTACACGCAACCCGGCCCACCGTCAAAGGATGACGGCGGAAGGACGGCGGATGGTGAAGCGGAACACGCGGCATGGAAGACATCCGATGATTACGGGCAAAAAGGTATTTATGTCAGTTTATGTTTCCTTTTGGGAAAAAAAGCAAATAATTTCTGCGTCTCACCCTTTTGGGGTGATACCAGGATGCCGTTGAGCGAGTCGCACCTCATTGTATTTTGAAAGGGCACAAAGGACAATAAACAGTACAAACGTCTCTTCAGGGGCCATACTGAGGATAAGGCGAAGCGTGTATCAGTCCGCTTCTCCTTCCTTCGCCCGTCTGTTGCGACGATTTCGCTATTTTTCCCCGTGGAGAAGTCTTCTCAGTTCCGGGCGGTTGTTCGCGCCGCATTTCCGGTACACAGTCTTCAGGTGCGTTTTGACGGTGTTGAGGCCGAGGCCCACGCGGCATGCGATCTCCGGGCCGGTGCGTCCCTCGGCGGCGAGCCGCGCGATCTCATACTGTTTGACGGACAGACCGAACGGAATTTCCGAAGCGCGTGTTCCGGGCAGTCCCAGATGGCGCAGCCACGGTTCCGCCAGGGCCAGAATGCGCCGCACGCCGTCTTCATGGCGCGTCTCTTGCGGCGCGAGCAACAGCAGCAGGACAAGATCGGCGTTTTCCACAAAAGGCATGAGCACATCGTCCGGCAGGGCCGCGTCCAGAGCGGCGCGCAGAGACTCAAGCGCCTTTTCCCGCGCGTCGAGCATGGCATGGGCGGCGGCCAAGAAGATATGGGCGTAGATGAAGAACAGGCGGTGCTTGTCGAAGAGAGGGGTTTGCAGCAGGGCGTGGAACAGGCCGAGCACGGCGGCGGCATCCCCGGCCAGCAGCAGGGCGCGACCCTGCGCCAGCCGGAAATCGCCCTGGGCGAAGGCGTACATGCGTTCACCCCTGCCCTCGTGCACCCACGCGGGGATTTCATCCGGACGCCGGAGGAGGCCGGAGAGGCGCGCCGCGCAGACCTCCGCCGTGTGCAGCAGAAAATAATCCTGTTTTTTGGTGATCAGATCGCGCATCTCCCGCACGGCGGCGCAGGCGGTCGAGGTGTTTTTCCGCGCCAGAGCCAGACGCGCGCGCAAAAACAGGGCGCAAAGCGTATTGCATAGTTGCCCGTGCAGCGCGGCCACGGTCTCGGCCTGACGGCAGAGGCGGAGCGCCTCGGTAAAATCCCCCGCCATGTACAGGGCTTCCGCCTCGAAAAGCAGCTCGCCGCCCGCGCCGTGCCAGGCCGCCGCCTTGTAGTAATGCGGCATACATTCCCGCATCAGCCTGACTTCCTCCCGGATGTTGCCGCTTTCCCGGTGGAACATGAACAGCACGGAGGGGCAGCCCATACTCCAGGTGGATTCCGGCGGATACAGTCCCGTGGGGCGGCCCAGCAGTTCCCATGCCCTGCGGTGGCGGACGGACATGGCCGCGATGTCGTTGTATTCCGCAAGGGCCAGCAGCATTTCCAGTTCGCCGCGCAGCACGGGCGTGGCGGGATGCGCCTCGTCCAGCGCCGCGCAGTAGCGCGCCAGCCAGCGGCAGCGGTCGGCAAAGGCCGGAAAGTCCGAGGCGGAGAGTGCGGCCAGAGCGTGCTTGAACGCCGCCTTGGGGTGCCGGGACAGAACCTCCTCCGGGCAATCCTGAAAGAGCCGGGCGAAGAAGGCGGCGCTTTCCGTGACCAGATGGCGGGCCATGTCCCGTTCCATGACCGAAAGTGCCCGCTCGAAATCGCGCGCCGCGTGATAGTGCTCCATCGCGGGAATGAATTCGTCCTCCGCCGCGAACCAGTCGCCGCAGCGGCGGTGGACGGCCTGCCGCTGTTCGCGTGGAAGTGCACGGAACAAGCGCAGCAGCAGGCTCCGGAATATGGCGTGGACGGTGTACACGCCGCTCCCTTCCCGGCGGCGGACAAACGAGTTCTGTCGGACAAGCGCCTCCAGAGCTGCCCGAGTATCCGTGCCGCAGCAGAAATCCGCCTGCGGCAGGGTGAACTGCTCCAGCGGGCAGAGTGCGAAAAGCATGTCCCGCACGTCCGGGGAGAGTGGGCGATAAAGCTGTTCTTCCAAAAGGGCGGCCATATCCGGTGGCAGTTCGTTCTCGGAATACTGCGGGGAAGATAAGGAGGAAGATTGCGGGGAGGGCAGGGTGAAAGAACGGGCGAAGGCGGGCAGGGAAAAAGACCCGTGTTGCGCGTAATGGCGGCAATGCAGATATACGCCGCTGACCCATCCGCCCGTGGCCCTATGCAGAGCGCGGATCTGTTCCGGGCTGACCTTGAGGCCGCACAGGGCGCAGTACGCCCGGATGTCTTCTTCCGAAAACGCCAGCAGGGCCGGGCCGAGGCGGGCGAGCTCTCCCTTGAGGTCCGCCAGCAGGGCGTCGTCCGTTTGGAAATGCCGGGTGGTGAGCACGATGTGCAGATTGCTCATGGCCTGCCGGGCCAGTATCTGGAAAAAGCGGACGCACGACGGCGCGGAAGCCAGCAGGTGCACATCGTCCACGACCAGCACGGTGGGTCTGGCAAAGTCGAGGCTCTCCAGCAGTTCCAGCGCCGCATCGCGTCGGGCTGCGTCATCGGGCGCGAAAGGCGGGCCGAGCCTGCGCAGCGCTCGCGCCGTTTCCGCCGTCTCGGGCAGACGCTCAAACTCCCTGCACAGGGAGCGCCAGAAGGCGCCGTCCGGGGAATCCAGCACGGAAACCCAGATCACGGCCAGGTTTTCCCGGCGCAGAAACTCGCGCACGGCCACGGTCTTGCCGTAACCCATCGGAGCCTCAATGACGGTCAGGGGTGAGGAAAGAATGCCCGTAAGCGCGGCCAGCAGACGCGGGCTGAAGTAACGGACATCCGAGATGCCGGTGCAAACATTGTGTTCCATAGGAACCGCCTGAGGAGGATTTTCCCTGACGGTATCCTGTTTGGTGCTCCCTTGGCAAAGCGTATTCGGTGGCATCCGAAGTGGACGGCGTTCGCTCCTCATTCCTCATTCGGTCTGTCCGGTTTGAGACTGAATCCTGAAGGAGGTTCCGTTTCATTCCGCACAGCTTTTTCTACATCCCTCATCTCACTGTTCAGGGTGGAATATTCCTGTTTTTGGCCTGTCCGTTTTTTCAGTAAGGAGAGCGGTGTAACCCTCCCTTAAAATAGTGCAGACCAAAACTGGAGACTTCTGGTAAACCATCCCCAGGAGGGAGCCATGAAGAAGTCACGGTTTTCTGAACACCAAATCATCACAATCCTGAAGTCTGGCGAAGCGGGCAGGACTGCCAAGGACGTATGTCGTGAGCACGGTATCAGCAGTGCCACGTTCTACGCCTGGAAGAGCAAGTTCGGCGGCATGGAAGCTTCGGACATCAAGCGTATGCGCGACCTTGAGCATGAAAATACCCGTCTCAAAAAATGTATGCGGACTTAAGCCTGGAAAATCGGGCCTTGAAGGATGTGATCGAAAA
>OJSL01000565.1_pt1 | contig 37942 bp, 34 predicted proteins | sample 1599451 | NCBI WGS metagenome assembly OJSL01 (sample SAMN04168657, study PRJEB22393) | human gut metagenome | biome: human gut microbiome; feature: stool | host: Homo sapiens | collected 2014-03-20
GTAGATGAAGGTGGTAGCCAGCTTCTTGTGCAGCTTGATGATCTCGGTGCGCATGGAGGTACGCAGCTTAGCGTCCAGGTTGGACAGGGGCTCGTCCAGCAGGAAGACTGCCGGGTTACGGACCATTGCACGGCCCAGAGCGACACGCTGGCGCTGACCACCGGACAGAGCCTTGGGCTTGCGGTCCAGCAGGTGCTCGATCTCCAGGATCTTAGCAGCCTCGTGGACGCGGCGGTCGATCTCGTCCTTCGGGGTCTTGCGCAGTTCCAGACCGAAAGCGATGTTCTTGTAGACGGTCATGTGGGGGTACAGAGCGTAGCTCTGGAAGACCATGGCGATGTCGCGGTCCTTCGGGGGAACGTCGTTGATGAGGCGGCCGCCGATGTACATCTCGCCCTTGGAGATCTCCTCCAGACCGGCGATCATGCGCAGGGTGGTGGACTTACCACAGCCAGAGGGGCCGACGAAGATGATGAATTCCTTGTCCTGGATCTCCAGGTTGAAATCGGTGACGGAAGGAGCCGTAGCACCGGGGTAGATCTTGTAGATATGCTGGCAGCTGATAGAAGCCATAAAGCTTTTTCCTCCATTGATGTTGTTGCACTCAAAGGCTCAGCTTGACGATGAGCCGTTTCATTGCTATTATAATAGCAGATTATTTTGTGTTATAAAATAGCATTTTATTGATTTGAGGTGTCAGATATTGATTTACTCTCCCAGCACGACTGCCGCCCTCGGCATCGTGGAGGATGCCCAGCCGGAAGAGCCCCTCACCCTGCGGGGCGAAGGGCTCTGGGTCTGCCTCATTTCCAGCGGAAAATGTGTCGTCTCGCTGTCCGATCTCGAACTGATGCCGGCAGGTTCTGCCCTGTTGCTGCCGCCCCAGAATGCCGCAGCGGGCCATCTCGTGCTGAGCCGGGGGCCGCTGACCCTCGCGCCGGAAAACGAGTGCCATCTGCTCTGCGTCCAGCTCACCGGGCAGGCAGCGGAACAGTTCCTTGCAGGGCTTTCCGAGATGCCCTTCCTCGCCCGGGGCGAGACCTGCCCGGCGGCGGCAGAGCTGATGGGGCGCCTTGCCGAAGAGCAGGACGCCTCGGAGCGGGTGCGCAGTCAGCTGGCCTTTGCCCTGCTGTGCGAGCTCTCAGACGCCGACAGCGCCGCCCCTGCCCTGCCCCCGCTGGTGGCCGCCGCCATCGAGGACATCCGCAGGAACTACGCCGGGCTCTACGGTGTGGAAGAGCTGAGCGAGCGGCTGGGCGTCTCCAAGAGCCACCTCGTCCGGGCCTTTACGGCAGCGCTGGGCGTCTCGCCGGGGCGGTATCTCACCAGCGTCCGCATAGAAGCTGCCATGCGTCTGCTGCTCCACCGGGAGTACACGCTGGATGTCATCGCCAGCCTCTGCGGTTTCTCGGGGGCCAACTACCTCTGCCGCGTCTTCAAAAAAACGACCGGCCAATCTCCCACGCAGTGGCGGGCGATGGCCGGTCGGAGCGCACTGCCCGAGCTTTCGCCCGAGCAGCAGCGGTTGGAACAGGAATTGTTTATTTAATTTTTCCGCTTCAGCAGGAAGAGGGTCAGGCAGGCCGTGATGGCCTCAGAGGCCGGGAACGCGGCCCAGACGCCGTTCATCCCGAAGAGGGCGCTCAGCACCAGAGAGCAGGCCACGATGGCCACGATGCCGCGGGAAAGCGACGTCGCAGAAGCCTCTGCGGGGCGGTCCACCGCGCCCAGATAGCCGGCGGCCACGATATTGAAGCCCGCGAAGAAATAGCCGAGGAAGTAGATGCGCATCCCGCTGAAGGCATACTGCGCCATGAGGGCCGAGTTCTCACTGTTGAAGACCGCGACGATCGGCCCGGTGAACCCGAACAGAACTGCATACAGTGCTGCCGCCAGCGCAAGCGCTGTTCCGCTGCCCAGCAGCAGGAGCTTGCGGGCACCGGCGGCATCGTTTTTGCCGTAGCACCTGCTGACCAGCGGCTGTGCGCCCTGGGCCACGCCGTTGAAGATAGCCGTCGCCACCAGCGCATAGTTCGCCACGACGCCGTAAGCCGCCACGGCCACATTGCCCGCCAGACGCAGGAGCAGCAGGTTGAAGACCGTAGTGGTCACGCCGGAGGACATCTCTCCCACGAAGCCCGAGACGCCCAGCTGGCAGCTCTGGGCCAGCAGCTTCGGCGAGGGCAGCTGCCGCGCAAGGCGGACGGTGCTGCTCTTTTTGAAGAAGTGGCGGCTGCAGATCGCAATGCTCAACACCGGCGAGACCGCCGTCGCCAGCGCCGCACCGGGCAGGCCGAGACCCATGGGGAACATGAAGATGTAATCGAACACCACGTTGAAGAGGCTTCCGCAGAGGGTCGCCACCATGGCCAGCGAGGGGTCGCCGTCGTTGCGGACAAAGGATGCGACGATGTAGTTGCACATGAAGAAAGGGGTGAACAGCAGGAAGATGCGGGCATATCCCACGCCCAGTGCAACGATCTCCGCGTCGCCGCCCATGAACCGCAGCAGCACCTCGGGGCAGAAGATGCCCGCCAGCATGAAGGGCAGGGCGAACACCAGCGCCCAGAGCAGGGCGTTGGAGAAATAGCGCTCCGACCGCTCGTCGCCCTGCGCCCGGAGGATGGCGTAGCGGGTGGCCGCGCCGAGGCCCAGCATGGAGCCGATGGCGAAGATGAAGTTGTAGATGGGCAGACAGAGGTTCAGCAGAGCCACACCGCTGGTGCCTGCCGCCTGCGAGATGAAATAGGTATCGGCCAGGATGTAGCAGGACGTACCCAGCAGGCCGAAGATGTTCTGGCTGACGTATTTGAAATACTGTTTGGTAAGGCTCATGTTCTCCTCGTCAAATGTCACATTTTTATCATTCAAATTATAGATATACTGCCATATTTCGTCAGTTTATCACAATCCGACCGAAGCTGTCAAGCTCTCCATTTGCACAAACGCCCGGATGGGTGTATACTGTAGTTTGTTTTTGAAAACAGGCAGAAGGGAGGGTGCATCATGCCGGGCAGCACCTTATATTGTCTCGGCGAAGCGTGGCTGGAATTGAACAGCACCGCGCCGCTGGCGTCAGCAGAGACGTTTTCTCCCCGCATAGGCGGAAGCGCCGCCTCGCTGGCGCAGGCTTATGCCGCACAGGGCGGCAGAGCCTCTCTTTTAACGCAGCTTGGCGAGGATGCTTTCGGACACCGCATCGCGGACGCTCTGGCCGATGCCGGTGTGGACATCAGCCGGGTCTGCTTCACCTCCCGCGCCCCCACACCGCTGTTGTTCGACGGCGGCGGCGAACAGCTAGGCTGCCGCACCCGTTCTTCGGAGCTGCTCTATGCACCCGAACAGCTGGGCGCTGACTGGGCTGCAGATGCTGAAATACTGGCCTTTTCCAGCGCCTGCCTCGTGGACAGCCCCTGCCGCTACACCCACCTTGCCGCGCTGGACACCGCCCGCACCGCCGATGTGCCGGTCTGCTTTGTTCCCTCTCTCCGTCCGACCCTCTGGCCCGGCGAAAAGACCCTGCGGGACACGGTACTGCAGTTTCTCCCCTTCGCAGACATCCTCCTCCTCACCGCCGACGAGATGGAGCTTCTGCTGGACACCCGGGAGTATCAGGTCGGACTGTTCGCCCTGCTGCGGGGGCATACCCAGCTGGTGGTGCTTGAGACAGAAGAGGGCGTCCACGCCTTCACCCGGGCAGCGCACGCCTTCTGGCCCGGGCTGTCCGCCCCGCCCGAAGAGCTGGCCGCGCGGCTGCTATATCAAATCTCTCAGCAGGAACTGACCCTGAAAAAGCTCATGAAATGCCGTGCTCCGGCACTTCAGACGATTCTATAACGCCGGAAAGCCCCCGCCTTTGCAGGCGGGGGCTTTCCGTTTATCCTGTCATCCGGAGGAGGATGAGCTGATCAGCTTATCAGTGGATGAACACCGGGCCAAGCGGGTTGGTGATGGGGCTGACGTAGCCGCCCAGCAGCTTCGGGATCGCGAGGCTGATGTCAGGCACATAGGTCAGCAGCAGCAGAGCGATGAACATGCACAGATAGAACGGGAGAGTAGCCTTGACGACCTTCTCCATGGGGCGCTTCGCCACGGCAGAGCCGATGAACAGAACAGCGCCGACAGGGGGAGTCAGCAGGCCGATGCCGCAGTTCAGGACCATGATGATACCGAACTGGATGGGGTCGATGCCGATGGAGGTGGCGATGGGCAGCAGGATGGGGGTAGCGATCAGGATGATGGGAGCCATATCCATGATGCAGCCCAGAACCAGGATGATGAGGTCGATGAGCAGTGCGATGATATAGGGGTTGCTGGTGACGCTGGTGATGGCGTTTGCGGCCAGATCAGGCACGTGCAGCATGGTCAGGCAGTTACCGAACACTGCAGAGGTGGCGATCAGGATGAGGACGATGGACAGAGTGTTGACGCACTCGTCCAGAGCGTGCCAGACGCCCTTCCAGTCCAGGCCCTTGTAGACGAAGACGGAGACCAGCAGAGAGTAGATAACTGCGATAGCAGCGGACTCGGTAGCGGTGAACACACCGCCGACAACGCCGAACACGACGATGACGACTGCGGCCAGAGCCCAGATGGAGGTACCCAGCTGCTTGATGAAGCCTTTGATGGTGAAGGGAGAGCCCTTGGGGTAATTCTCCTTGACGGAGATGATGTAGGAGCCGATCATCAGGACGATGGCCAGCAGCGCGCCGGGCAGGTAGCCAGCCAGGAAGAGGCTGCCCACGGAGATGCCGCCGGCGGTGGTGGCGTAGATGACCATGTTATGGCTCGGGGGGACCAGCAGGCCCTCGCAGGAGGAGGTGATGGTAACGGCCGTGGAGAAGTCGGCGTCGTAGCCCTGATCGACCATCATAGGGATCATGATGGAGCCGATGGAAGCGGTATCTGCGGAAGCAGAACCGGAAATGCCGCCGAAGAAGTAGGAAGCAACGATATTGACCATTGCCATGCCGCCGCGCATCCAGCCGACGCAGGCGTCAGCCAGAGCGATCAGCTTTTCGGAGATGCCGCCGCTGCCCATGAGGACGCCCATGGTGATGAAGAAGGGGACGGCCATCAGGCTGAAGGACGAGATGCCCTTGACCATCAGACGGCAGACATCGGTCAGTGCCTGACCCTGCACCATCAGGCAGAGCACGCTGGACAGGCCAACGGCGTATGCGATGGGGAAACGCAGGAAGATCATGACGAAGAAGCTGACAAGAAGGACAACGATTGCCAGTGTCTGGACTGTCATATTAGTTCTCCTCCTTTACAAAAATGCTCTTGATGTGGTTGTACAGTGCCTCGATCTCGAAGATGATCATGGCGACACCGGCCAGAGGCACGGGGAAGTACATCCAGAAACGGCTCAGCCAGGGCATCGAGACATAGAAGCCGCGGCCGCCCAGCGTGGTGGCGTAGTTCCAGCCCACCACCATCATGATGATGCCGAGGATGCAGACCGCCAGATCGGCGAGGATGTCCAGCACCTTGACGGCGATCTTGGGCAGGTAGACGTCAAATGCAGTCATGCGGATGTGTGCGCCGCGGCGGATGGCCAGAGCAGCACTCAGCACGGCCATATAGCTCATACAGGTCAGCACGACCTCTTCCGTCCATGCGGGGTCCGGGATGAACGGGACGTAACGACCAATGACCGACATGGTGGTGATGAGAATATCTGCGATCAGCAGCAGCTTGCAGATAAACAGGACCACTTTGTAGGTGACGTCGTACGCCGGCTTGATCTTATCCAGAGTGGTAAAGATTTTCGGCATAGGATCTCCTCCATACTCTTATAAAAAGCCCGGCGGGTCTGCGGGCGTATCCCGTAGTCCCCCGCCGGGCTATGTACTACTTCAGGATAAAGGCGCTTTTATCAGGCCTTCATATCCAGCAGCTGCTGATACAGCTCAGCCTGATCCGAGGTGTTCTCGCTGATGACCTTAGCGCAAGCCTCCTGCCAGGGAGTCTTATCGGGGACATCGACGACGTTGCAGCCGGAAGACTTCAGCTCGTCGAGGACCTTGTTCTCAGCGGTCTCGGACAGGTCAGCGTTGAAGGCCTGCGTATCCGCAGCAGCCTCCATGACGGCAGCCTGCTGGTTCTCGGTCAGCTTGTTCCAGGCGTTGTCGGTGATGACAGCCTGCACAGCGCCCAGAGTATGGCCGTCGAGGATCAGGTTGTTAGCGACCTCGGGGAAAGCGTTGGACTTGTAGTTTGCGATGGGCTGCTCAGCGCCATCGACAACGCCGGTCTGCAGTGCGCTGTACAGCTCGCCGAAGGAGACGACGGTGGGGTTAGCGCCCAGACCCTCGACCATGCCGTTCATGACGGGGTCGTTGGACACGCGCAGCTTCAGGCCCTTGAAATCAGCGATGCCGGAAACGGGCTTGACCGTGAAGAAGTGACGGAAGCCCTCCTCGCCGTAGAAGATACCACGAACGGGCAGGCCCAGCTCCTGGGGCTCGTTCAGGAACTCAGGTGCCAGCTCGCTGTTGGCGAAGTTCCAGAAGTGTGCGCGGTTCTCGAAGGTGAAGGGGATGGACAGCAGCTTGGACTTGTTGCAGCCGTAGCTGGTCAGTGCGAAAGCGGAGATACGGCTGATGTCGATGGAGGTGGAGCCGCCGAGGATCGCGTCCAGAACGTCGTTCTCAGAGCCCAGAACGCCGGAAGCCTGCACATCGACGACGACGGAGCCGCCGGTCAGCTCCTCGACCTTCTCCTTGAAGTGAGAACCGGTCTGGCCGACGATGGTATCCAGCGGGTTGACCTCGGCGTAGACCAGAGTCACCTTCGGGTCGGAAGCAGCAGCTGCGGCATCACCGGCGGGAGCGGTGGAAGCTGCAGCAGAGGTAGCGGTAGAGGCAGCAGTGCTGTTGCCGGAGCCACCGCAGGCGGTCAGTGCCAGAGCAGCGGCGGAAACACCGGCTGCTGCCAGAAAGCTGCGACGAGAAATCTTCTTCATGATAAAATCCTCCTTAGATTTTCCTCATTCAGGGCGGTGCGCTCTGCACGGGTCGCACACCGTCCGTTCATTTACTGTACACACTTTAGCAGAATTTTTTAGTCAGAACAAGGGCTTATGAAAAATGTCCTGTTTTTCAAAAAAATGTGAGAAACACTTTTGTGCATTCCTTACAAGCCGCAGTACAGTTTGTTCAGCACACTGCCCAACAAGATGAATACAATGTAATATCTCTTGCGCTTTTTCAGGCTTCGCGGATGCGCTGGATGAGGCGGCTCTGCTCCTCAAAAGCCGCGTACATAGGCTCGACTGCTGCCCGGAAGCGGGCTTTCTCGGCGGCGGAGAGGGTCGTCACTTCCACGCCCCATTCCCGCATATGCTTCTCGGCGCTGGCCTCCCGCTCCGCCCAGAGGCGGCGTTCGGTCAGAGCGCTCTCCTTTCCGCAGGTGCGGATGATGTCCGGGAAGCGTTCGTCCAGCTCTTCCAGTTTTTCCATCGCGGCCTCGCTGGCCAGCTGCAGCTCCGGCACACGGGTGTGCTCATCCTTTAAGAAATAGGGGGCCACCTCATAGTGGCCCATGGCCTCATAGCTGGGCCAGTTGTTTTCCGCGCCGTCTATCTCGGCGTTGTGCAGGGCTGCATAGACCCGGCTGTAGACCACCTGCGCCGGCTTTGCGCCGAGGTCCAGTATCATCTCGCTCATCATGTCCGACTCCTGCACCCGGAGCGTCAGCCCCGCGAGGTCCGCCAGTGTCTCTACCTTTTCGCGGGTGTAGAAGCTGCGGACGCCGGCGTCGAACCATGACAGGCCCACGAGGTCTATCGCGCCGAGGCCGGAGAGGAATTCATCGCCGATCTCACCGTCCAGCACCCGCCACATCTGGGGCGCATCGGTATAGAGAAAAGGAAGCTGCAATACGCTCAGGGCCGGCTGATACTCGGACAGCTGGCTCAGAGAGACGCGGGCAAAGTCGATGCCGCCGTACTGCATCTGCTCGATGACGCTCTGTTCGGCCCCCAGTTCCCCGCCGCTGTAGACCACGACTTTGACCCTCCTCTCCGTCCGCTCGGCCACGAGGTCGGCAAAGGCCAGAGCGGCCTGAGTGGTGGGATAGTCCTCGGGCTGGTTCTCGGCGTAGCGCAGGATGAGCTCCGGGCCGGTGTACTCTTCCGTCTTGCTGCAGCCCACAGCGCCCAGCGCCGTACAGGCGGCCAGCGCCAGCACACTGCGGCGGGAAATCATCCGCCCGCTCACAGCCCGGCCTCCGGGTCGGCCTTTTCCTTCTGGCCGGCCTGACGGCGGTACTGGGTGGGAGTCATGCCGGTGCGTTTCTTGAACGCCCGGGCGAAGTAGCTGGCGTCCTCGTAGCCCACCATCGACGCCACCTCTGCCGAGGAGCGGAAGGGGTCGGCCAGCAATTCCTTTGCCGCGTTGATGCGCAGCTCGGTGAGGCAGTCGAGGAAGTTCATCTTCTGATACTTCTTGAACTGCGCCGACAGGTAGGCCGGGCTGATGTGCAGGATCTCGCCCACGCTGTCCAGCGACAGATCGAACATATAATTATCCTCGAGGTAGCGGCGGACATGGGCCATGACGAGGGCCGTCTGGCTGTTCTCGCCCTCCTCGGGGGCGTCTTCTGCCTCTTCTTCGGTCTCCGTCTGCTCCGGCTGGGGCTGGGCGGCGGCCAGCTCTTCCAGCTTCCGCTCCGTCTCGATCTGCCGCATCGCCCGGCGCACCGAGGCTTCCAGCTCGTCGGGGTCCACCGGCTTGAGCAGATAGTCGCAGGCCCCCAGATGCACTGCCTCATGGGCATACTGGAACAGGCTGTAGGCCGTGACGAAGATAACCCGGCAGGAAGGCCGCTGGGCCAGCACGGCGCGGGCAGCGTCGAGACCGCTCATGCCCGGCATCTCAATATCCATCAGGATGAGGTCTGCGCCCCACAGCACCGCCGTGTCGGCAGCTTTGCGGCCATTTTCCGCCACCTCCAGGACCACTTCCCGCTCAAAACGGCGCTGGACCAGCTCCGCAAGCGCCTCCCGCTCCAGCTTTTCGTCATCCGCGATCAACAGGCGTATCATCGTCCAAATCCTCCTCCAAAAGTTCTACAAGGGGCAGGTACATACTGATGGCCGTACCCCGGCCCGGGTGAGAGCGGATGACCAGCCGCCCCCGTTTATCCAGAAGCCGCAGCCGTGCGGCCACGTTATAGACGCCGATATGCTCCCAGCGCTCCCCGGGCTGGGCCAGCGCGGCTTTCAGCTGGGCCAGCTGTTCGGGCTGGATGCCCACGCCGTTGTCGCAGACGCTGATATAGAGCAGCCCCTTATCCCGCAGCGGGTTGATGCGGATGCGCACCACGCCGCCCTCTTCCTTGGGCGAGATGCCGTGCTTGAAGGCATTCTCCACAATGGGCTGCAAGATGAAGGACGGCACCATCGTCTCCGTCAAATCGAGGGAGTCGGAGATGCGCCACACCATCTTCACCCGGTCGCCGAAGCGGACGTGATAAATGGAGTAATACTCGTCCACGATGCGCACTTCCCGGGCCAGCGGAACCTGCTCGTCGTTGCTCATCAGGCTGTAGCGCAGCAGGTGCGACAGAGCCGTGATGAGGGCCTGAGTGCGGTAGGCTTTTTCCTGTCCGGCGGTCTGTAAAATGACGTTCAGGGTGTTGAAAAGGAAATGGGGGTCGATCTGGCTGCGCAGCTGCTGCAAACGGCTGCGCTCCATCCGGTTCTGTAATTCCAGAGCTTCCGTCTTCTGGCGGTGGAGCTCCCGCTCCATCTCGTTTTTCTCCCGCAGGGTGGTCACCTGCTCCGCCATCGAATGCTTCATGTGGTTGAAAGCTTCGGTCAGCTGGGCCATTTCCGGCTGACGGGGCGCAGGCAGGTCGGGCGAGTCGAACTCGCCCCGGGTGACCTCCCGGGAGGCGCCGATCATCTGCTGCACCGGGGTCAGCAGCGTCAGCACCGAGAAGGCCATGACGCAGCCCAGCGCAAGGCAGAGCGCCACCACGACGGTCTGCGCCCATTTGACCCGGTCGCTGAGGGCCGACACGGTGGTGTAAGTCCCCTGAGCGTCGGTGATGGCCGTGTTCAGCAACTGCTGGGTGTACTGGCGCAGATAGCCGCCGCAGGGTACGATTTTATTATAGTAGAGCTGGGCGGCTTTCGTGTCCTGACCGGCGGCCACCGCTTCTTCCAGCTGGTCCACCAGTGCGGTGTAGCTGTCGTAGGTAGTGGAAACGGCATTGTAAAGCAGATACTGCTCTTCGCTCACGGTGCCAAGGTCGCTCTCGATGCGCCAGAGCCATGCGTTGGTGACGGAAAAGGCGCTGTGGAGCTCCTCTGTCAGCGCTTTGGCGTCGCCGTACTCCCAGCGGTAATCTTCCATGGCCGAAAGGCTCCGCTCCACGCCGTTCTGGAAGCGGCTGATGGCGTTGAAGTTGCCCATCTGGTCGTCCAGTTCCCGCAGCACGGTGCCGGACTGGTAAAAGCTCAAGAATATCTGCCCCGCCAGCGCCAGAAAAAACGCCGCCAGGCAAAGACTGATCTGCCCTTTCAGGGTCATCCTGCGCCCCACGCACCCATCCTCCTTCTCTGTGATATTCTGCCGCGCATCTTCCGCCTTATCCGGCCTGTCCGCCGTCAGAGCGAACGCTCCATAAACTTTCTTTTTCGTCCTATTTTAGCACATTTTAGGGCATCTGCGCAATATCATCCTTGATTGTTGGAAAATAATATGGTACTATGACCAAAAAGGAGGGTATTTTTATGTCTCAGCCGATCTCCGTTTCCGTCCAGATGGATGCTGCATCCTTCCACGATTTTGCCGCCTTTGACCTGCTGCGCCACCGCAAGGCGTGGCACCGGCCTCTGATGTTCACGGCCATTTTGCTGGTGTCTGCCGGCTTCTGCCTGTCGCAGGTGGGCCAGAAAGACGGCGCAGCCCTGCTCACGGTGGTGCTGGCCGTGGTGGCGCTGGGCGTGCCGGCCGTCTACTTCTGGACGTTTTTCCACTCCCTGAGCCTCCAAATCAAAAAGATGGGCCTGCCCCGCCCCTTCTACCGGCTGCTGCTGGACGACGACGGACTGTCGGTCTGGATGGCCGGCGAGCAGGACAAGCCTGAGGCGAGCCGCAAGTATGCGTGGCACGATATGCATCTGGCCTACCGCACCCCCAACGCCATTTACCTCTATGTCCAGCAGAATCAGGCCTATCTGCTGAACGACAGCCTCGACGCCGCATGGAGCCTGCTGCAAGCCTCCCTCCCGGCAGAGCGCCTGCATGATATGCGCTGAAGACAACAAAAACCGCCCTTTTCAGGGCGGTTTTTGTTTTTAACCTCTCAGTCTCGCATTCGCTCGACAGCTCCCCTATCGAGGGGAGCCTATTTGGAAATGGATTTGCAATACAAAAACAGGCAGCGCCGTGGAAAGGAGGAGAAAGCGGCGCTGCCTGTGTATGAGAACTCCTAAACATTTGCGGCTGCTAGGAGGTTGTTGGTAGTCTGTCCGCCGCCGTGGCTATTGCCTCGCATAGGTGGGGGACAGTATTTTTTAGGGGCGCGGCACCCGCTGCGGGGCTGCGCATGAATCCTGCCTGCATGGCATTTATGGAAAGTCAAAAGCCGGAGATGGGGGATCTCGTTCTTGTCTTCCCGACTGCACCCTTATTGTACCGGATAAAAATGGAGTTTCTTTGAGTTAGTTTTGAACAATCTGCAAACAAGATGTGGAAAGTCTGAGGGCGTTCTTTTCCGTTCTGCTTGACATTCGGCACAGAACGATGTATTGTTAAGTTTATTGTGAAATACCTATGAAATTCCTGCATTTTTGAGGGAGGAGACACTATGGCCGCACCGGCACAGCCGCAGCAGAAAAAGACCCTGCTCATGACCGAGGGCAGCATCTGGAAAAGCATCCTGCTCTTCTCGGTGCCGCTCATCCTGGGCAACCTGCTCCAGCAGCTTTACAACACCGCCGACTCCATCATCGTCGGCAACTTTCTGGGCAGCAACGCTCTGGCCGCAGTCGGTTCCAGCGGCTCGCCCATCTACCTGCTCATCGGTTTCAGTCAGGGCGTGGCCGTCGGCGCAGGCGTCGTCGTGAGCCAGTACCTCGGCGCAAAAGATAAAAAGGAAACGCGCATCGCCGTCCACACCTCGCTTGCCATCGCGGTCATCCTCGGCCTCATCCTGACGGTGGGCGGCATCGCCGTCAGCCGCAGCCTGCTGGTCTGGATGAACACCCCCGAAGAAGTCCTCGGCGACGCCGTGACTTACATGAAGCTCTACTTCGGCGGTGTGCTGTTCAGCGTCGTCTACAACATGGCAGCCGGCATCCTCAACGCGGCGGGCAACTCCCGCCGCTCGGTCATCTATCTTGCCTGCGCTTCCATCACCAACATCATCCTCGACCTGGTGCTCATCGCCGGGCTGAAGATGGGTGTGGCAGGTGCGGCCATCGCCACCGACATCAGCCAGCTGGTCTCCTGTGTGCTGAGCCTCCGCTTTCTGATGAAGGTGGACGCCGACTACAAGGTGGAGCTTTCGGCCATCCGGCCCGATCAGCGGATGACCTCCCGCATCATCCGCATCGGCCTTCCCACCGGCATCCAGAACATGGTCATCTCTTTCTCGAACGTGCTGGTGCAGTCCAGCGTCAACAGCTACGGTGCCGCCGCCATGGCAGGCTTTGCGGCCTATATGAAGATCGACGGCTTCAACATCCTGCCCGTCACCAGCTTCAGCATGGCTGCGACGACCTTCGTGGGCCAGAACTATGGCGCAGGCAACCTCAAACGAGTGAAGAATGGCATGTGGGTCACGCTGGGCATGGGCGTGCTCTACACCCTCTGCACCGGCGCTCTGCTGCTGGCGTTCCAGGATCCCATCATGCACCTGTTCACCTCCGACGAGACGGTGGTGGCCTTCGGGTGCAGCGCCATGCACTACTTCTGCCCCTTCTACTTCCTGCTGGCCATCCTCCACGGCATGGCGGGCGCAGTGCGCGGCACCGGCCGCAGCGTGCCGCCGATGGTGGTGCTGCTCATCTCGCTCTGCCTCTTCCGTGTGGTGTGGATCCAGTTCGTCCTCCCCTTCTTTGCGGGCATCGAGGGCGTGTTCGTCCTCTACCCGGTGTCGTGGGCGCTGGGTGCCGTGCTGATGGCCCTCTACGCATGGAAAGGCAGCTGGATGACTTACGAGCATTCCTGACAGGAACCGGGAACCATTCCATTTTTCCATTCGCCTTTTGGGGACGTCTGTGGTATCCTATAGGTAAAGAAACAGCAAACCCGGTATCTCAGGAGGATCCATGCAGACAACAAAACCCGAAACCGCACAGCAGCGCCCCACCGGCGCACGAATGGCCCTGCTGATGCTTCTTTACTTTATCAAAATCGGCGCGTTCACCTTTGGCAGCGGATGGAGCATCATTGCCCAGATGGAGCGGGAGTTCGTGGACGAGCGCGGCTGGATGACCAGGAGCGATCTGCTGGAGCTCATCGCCGTGGGCAAGAGCCTGCCCGGCATCATGGTGGTGAACATCACTCTGCTCTTCGGCTATCAGATGGCCGGGGTGCTGGGCGGCATCTGCGCGGCCATCGGCCTGTGCATCCCCGCCGTCGTCACCCTTACCATCGTGACGGCCATCTACGACGCCATTAAAGATAACTACTGGGTCTGGTCGGCCCTCAAGGGCGTCCAGTGCGCCGTGGCCCCCATCATCGGCGGCGCGGCCATCTCCCTGGGCAAAGATGCTCTGACCAGCGCGATGCCCATCATCATCTGTGCCGTCGCCTTTGTGCTCTGTTACTTTACGTCCATCAGCAATCTGACGCTGGTGGTGGCCGGTGTGGTCATCGCGCTGGCCTGGATGGGGGTGAGCGAACATGGCCATGTTTGAGACCCTCGTTCAGCTCTTCGCCGCGTTTGCGAAGATCGGCTTCACCAGCTTCGGCGGCACCTCCATGATCCCCCTCATCATGGATGAAATGTCCTCCCACGGCTGGATGACGGACGCCGATCTGACGAACCTCATCGCCATCGCCGAGATGACACCCGGCTCTCTGGGCGTCAATGCCGCCACCTTTGCAGGCACCAAGACCGCCGGGATGCTGGGCGGCGTCTTCGCGGTCCTGGGCGTCCTCAGCCCTACCCTGACGCTGACGCTTCTGGCGGCGGCATTCTTCCAGAAGTTCCGCACCAGCAAGGTCATGAGCTACATCATGAAGATCGTCAAGCCTGTCTGCATCGGCATGGTGCTGGGCGTGCTGGTGGGCCTCTGCCGCCAGACCTGCATCACCGAGGCAGGCGGCATCAGCCTGCCGGGCATCGCCATCGGCATCCTCTGCTTTGTGCTGCTCCAGAAATTCAAGCTCAGTGTGCCGAAGGTCATCGGCATCGCGGCGGTGCTGGGGCTGGTGTGCTTCGGGGTGTTTTGACCAGCTTTCCTTCAGCTCTCAGGCTCTCCCAAAGGGAGAGGCATTCGCTCTACTTAAAGCAAAAGCATCCGCAGCACCCTCGCCGGGTGTCTGCCGATGCTTTCTTTCTATATTATCCTTATTATTTTACCGCCAGCGGCGACGGCCTGATACTCACTTCTCCGTGGCAGAGCGCCTCGGTGCGGCCCCCTTCCCGCTGCACGATGAGCCGCCCGGCGTCGTCGATGGCCACCGCCTTTGCGGCGTAGCTCTCCGTCCCGGTGCAGACCGTGACCCAGTGGCCCGGCACAAAGCACCGGGCGCGGTACTCGTCCAGACAGTCGAAGGCCGGGCAGAGACCCAGCAGTTCCCGGGCGATGGCCCCGGCCAGCGCCGCCCGGCTCACCGGTGCAGGCCCGCCGGGGTAGAGACTGCCCGCGATGGGCCGCAGCTCCTCGGGCCAGTCCTCCGGGCGGGAGGTCAGGTTCAGGCCGATGCCCACCACCAGCCATTCCAGCTGGCCGCTCTCGATGTCGGCCCCGGCTTCCGTCAGGATGCCGCAGACCTTCTTGCCGTTATAATAGAGGTCGTTGACCCACTTGATGCCCAAGTCCAGCCCGCAGAGCCGCTTCACAGCCCGGCAGACGGCCACCGCCGCGCTGACGGTGACGGCCTGCGCCTCGGTCATGGGCAGGCCGGGCCGCAGCACCAGCGAGAGATAAATGCCTTTCCCCGCCGGGCTCTCGAACCGCCGCCCCAGCCGGCCCCGGCCCGCCGTCTGCTGACTTGTCAGCACCATCGTGCCGTGGGGCGCACCCTCGAGGGCCAGCGTCTTGGCCGTGCGGTTGGAGCTTTCCAGCTTGTCGTAGAGGTAGATGGGGGCGTCGTACTCCCCCACCGCCTCGGCGCAGAAGGGGTCGCCGCCCGCCAGCCGATAGCCCCGCCGGGGGGCGGCTTCCAGAGCATAGCCCTGAGCCGCCAGTGCGGCTGCAGCCTTATGGACAGCAGCGCGGCTCACACCCAGCTGCTGCGCCAGCTGCTGGCCGGAGATGCATTCGCCCTGGGCGGCGGAGAGCGCCGCCAGAAGTGCCTGTTTTGTGGCAGAGGCCATCGTGTTTTCTCCTTTGTAAGGTTTGATAAGGCCATTCTACCACATTTTCAATATTTTTCCCACGATTTTGCAGGTTTTGGCCCCGCTGGTTCGTATCGATAGACAGAGCGCTTGAAATGCCGGGCAGAAAGGAGGCGGAGAGCAGCCATTGAATGCACTGGAATTTGACAGGCTGGTACAGAAGTACCAGTCCCTCGTCTACACCATCTGCCGTCAGCTGGTGGCAGATGAGGGCTATGCGCAGGATCTGACACAGGAAACTTTTCTCTCTGCATGGCGAAGCATGGACCGCTGTCCTGCCGGATACGAAAAGCAATGGCTGGCCCGCATCGCCTCCAACAAAGCCAAGGATTACTTACGCAGCGCCTGGGCGCGCCGGGTGAACACCCCCGGCGACGATGTGCTTGCACTTGAGGGCGCACCGCCCGGCAGCGAGCCGGAAGAGCAGGTGCTGGAAGCTCTGGGCGAAGAGGAGCTGACGCAGCGCATCCTCGCTCTGCGGGAACCCTACAAGACGCCCTGCCGCCTCATGCTGCTGGAACAGCACACCGCCGCCGAAGCCGCCCGGCTCTGCGGCAGGCCCCAGAAAACAGTGGAGGCGCAGGTCTTCCGGGCAAAAAAGATGCTGGCCGCGCAGCTGAGCGCCGCCGGAAAGGAGGGCTTTTGAGATGGAATTGTTCCGTGAAGACGGCTGTCTGAGCGACGAAGGGCTGCACGCCCTCACCGCCGGGCAGCTGGACGAGCTGGGACGGCTGGAAGCCGCCGAACATCTCGCCTACTGCGACAAATGCACCGACCGTTACACCGCACTTCTGACCGCCGACGCCCTCGCCGGCCCGCCCCGGGATGTCCGCCGTACCGTGATGAGCACCATCTGGGTTCGGCTGATGCAGAGCACCTATGGCCGGGCTGCGGTGGCGGGCGTCGCCGCCGTGCTGGCGCTGACCATGTGGCGTACCGGAGCGCTGACCTTCGTCACCGACCACGGCAGCGACCTGCAGGCTCTCCTGCCCACAGTCCAGGTCACCCTGCCGGAAAAACAGCCCCCGAAGCTTCTGCCCGAAAAGCTGGGCAGGCCCGTGACTTCCCGCCCCGGCGAGAACATCTATACCCGCGTTTCCTCTGTGCTGGAAAGCCTGCTGAACGCGGCAGAAAACATAAAATCATAAAACAAGGAGATCGTTATGCTGAAAAACGGATTTTTGACCTTCTGCTGCGCGTTTATCCCCGGCGCAGGCCAGATGTATCAGGGTTACATGAAGCGGGGCCTCTCCCTCATCCTCACGGCCTGCCTCATCGGGATGGTGAGCTCACTGCTTAACCCGGTGCTGCTTCTGTTGGTGGTGGTGTGGATGTACAGCTTCTTTGACACCTTCAACCTCCGGGCGCAGATCATCGCGGACACCGCGCCGGAGGACGACTACCTCGTTCACTTCGACCCCCGCGACAAGCGGCTGGCCCGGGCTCTTCTGGACAGCCACAAGCTGGTGGGCTGGCTGCTCATCGCCTTCGGTGCGCTCATCGCCTACCAGAACCTCATCATGAACATTTTCGGCGACCTCGTCTACCGCTGGGGCCACTCCTCCCCCGTTTTCCGCGCCCTCTATCTCGTCATGGACAGCCTGCCGGATGTGGTGGTCTGTGTGGTCCTCATCGTCTGCGGCGTCTGGCTGGTGAAAGGCCCCCATCCGGCCAAAAAGCCGGATGCTTCCAAGGACGCCCCCGAGGATGCCGATTTCTGCGAGTATCACGCCGACGAGCCGGACAACGCCGCTCTGCTCTCCTCTCCTGTGGTGAATGAAAACGAGGTGACGGATGATGGAACAGAACACGACAAATAAACCCCTGCGTCGGGTGGGTACCCTGACGCTGGGCGTCTGCCTCATCGCGGCGGGCACGCTCTTCCTGCTGGCCCGCTTCCTGCCCGGCCTGCCGTGGCTGGTCATCTGGCAGGTGCTACCGGCGGCGGGGCTCATCCTGCTGGGGTGCGAGGTACTCTACTACTCAGCCCGGCCCGGCGCATGCCGGTGCGACTTCGGCTCGGTGGTGCTCTGCCTGCTGATGATGGGTGGGTGCTTCGGCGTCTCGACCCTTATGCTGCTGGCCCAGATGCTGGGCCGCGGCTGCACCATCCACCTGTGAACACAAGAAAGCCTGTGCAGCCTCCCGCCCCGGGAGGATCTGCACAGGCTTTTTCGTTTGAAGAGAGAGGCTTACTGTACGCCGGTCAGCTCAGCCAGCTTGTGGTAGATCTCGGTGTTGTCGAAGACGCCGCGGAACTTCTCCGCGCCGACGCCCAGCGCATAGATGTTGACCATCGCGCCGGTGTGGGCATAGGTGGTGTGGTCCATGCCGGACTTGTGGTTGATGGTGTGGCAGATGGCCATGCTGAAGGGGATGTAGGTGCCGTACAGCTCATAATCCTGCTGGCTCATCTCCTTCTGGGAGGCAGCGCCGACTTCCAGCGTCCGCTCGTAAGCCTTGCGCAGGTTCTCCACCTCGTAGTCGGTCAGCAGCAGCTTGCCTGCGCTGGCAGCATCGGGGTCGGTGGGCAGGGTCAGGCCGAAATTTGCCTTCACGTCGGCCATGGCGGCCTCGAAGGGAGTCTTGTTGGCGATGTAGCCCTTCACATAGGTGGAGTCGAACTTGGCGTAGGACATCTTCTGGTGGGTGAGGTTGGTCAGGAAGGTGTCGTAGTTGGTGGTCTTGTAGCCGATGGCCATGCCGCCCGTCTCGTGGTCGGCGGTGACGAGGATGAGGGTATCGTTGGGGTGGGCGTTGTAGAAGTCCACAGCGGCCTGCACGGCGTCGCTCATCTCCAGCACATCGTGGATGGAAGCGGCGGCATCGTTGGCATGGCAGGCCCAGTCGATCTTGCCGGACTCGGTCATCAGGAAGAAGCCCTTCTTGTTGTCCAGCAGCTCGATGCCCTTCCTGACGTAGTCGGTCAGCTGCCACTCGCCTGCGGCGGCATCCATGGCGTAGTTCATGGCCTTGCCGTCGGCCAGCGCCTCGGCGATGATGAGGGTCTTGCCTGCACCGGCCTTGAGGGCGGCGGCATCTGCCTGACGGGTGACGACGTTGTAGCCGTTCTGGGCAGCGATCTCGTGGTTGTTGGGGCCGGTGCCGTCGCCGTTCACCTTCTGGAACTCGCCGCCTGCGAAATACTCGAAGCCGGAGACGGCCAGCTCCTTGCCGATGGCGTAGTAGTTCTTACGGGTCTTCTGGTGGGCATAGAAGGCGGCGGGGGTGGCGTGGTCGATGTTGACAGAGGAGACGACGCCCACCTTGTAGTTCTTCTGGGCGTGGAGCTTCTCGGCGATGGTCTCATAGGGCACATCGCGGGTCCACGGACACATATTGATGACGCCGCTCTCGGTCTTGTGGCCGGTGGCGATGGAAGTGGCAGTGGAAGCGGAGTCGGGGCAGAAAGAAGTGCTGTCGTAGGTGGTCACGCTGCCCACCTCGGGGAACTGGGTGAAGCTCAGCTCGCCCTCGACGACAGCGCCGTTGTTCTCCACAGTACCCTTATAGAATCGGGCGGACTGGATCTGGGCCGTACCCATGCCGTCGCCGATGAAGAGGAAAACATACTTTGGTTTGCCGCCGAACACGCCCAGCAGTCCGTTCTCTTCCTCTGCTGCGTTGGCGGCATTGGGAGCAGCGGCGTTGGCAGCGGCAGGCGCTGCGGCCAGCATACCGGCGGCGGATGCAAAGGCACCGGCCTTCAAAAAGCTGCGGCGGGACATTTTATTCTCTTTCATGCGAAAGTCCTCTCTTTCCATGAGCCTCATGGCTCCTTCTCTCTTTTTCGATTTATCGGGAACGGCCTTATTCTACCGCCGCAGCCTCCCGGCCCGAAACCATGCGGGCGCAAAATCGGCGTAAAACCCCGGCGGCGGCTTTGGGCCGTCTGTAAAAAAGAAGACTTCTTTTGCGCAAAAAGCGCCCCTCCGGTAAAACGGAGGGGCGCTTTTGTATGTTGCAGGTCAATTATGCGTTGAACTTTTCCTCGTTCAGCAGGCCCTCGCTCTTGGCCACGCAGATGCTGGCCACAGCGTCGCCCACAACATTCAGGGAGGTGACGAGCATCTCGATGGGGCGGTTGATGGCGAGGATGAGGGAGTAGGCCAGCAGGGCGCTGTCATTCACGAAGCCCGCGCCGGACAGGATGGTGAAGAGGATGACGGCCCCTGCGCCGGGGGCGGCAGGCGTCCCCACCGAGGCCAGCAGAGCCAGCAGAGCGACCACGACCAGCTGGGCGGGCGTAACGGTGTAACCGGCGCAGCCTGCGATGAAGACGGTGGCCACCACCTGCATGATGGCGGTGCCGTCCATGTTGATGGTCATGCCCAGAGGCAGGACGAAGGAGGCGATGGACTCATCGACGCCGAAATCCTCGGTGCTGACCCTGATGTTCAGGGGGAGAGTGGCTGCGCTGGAAGAGGTGGAGAAGCCGAAGACGGCCACGTTGGCGATCTTCTTAATGAAGGTGATGGGGTTTTGCTTTGCGCCCAGCGCCACCACCAGAGGATAGGCCACCAGCAGGAAGACGAAGAGCAGGACCACCGTGACCACCACATACACCAGAGCGGGCTTGAGGTAATCAATGCCGTAGATGGCGAAGGTGCGGGTCAGCAGCACAAAGACTGCAAAGGGCGCGAAGTTTGTGACGACGAAGTTCAGGAAGACCACCACCACGTCGTTCACCTCGCCCAGCAGGCGGCGGAGGGTGGAAGTACGGCTCTCACCCAGCACATTCATGCTCAGGCCCACAGCCACCGCGAGGAAGACGGAAGAAAGAACAGCGTTGTTGCTGCCGAAAGCCGTGACGATGTTGGAGGGGATGACATTCAGCACCACATTCAGGGGGTTGGAACCGGTGGAGCCGGCGGCTTCCGTCAGGCCCTCGATGTGAGCGTTGAAGAGGCCCATGGAATAGGTGGCGTAGCCCACGCATCCGGCCAGTGCCAGCGCCATAAAGGAGCAGAGCAGGAACCAGAAGAGGGTCTTGGCCGAGATGCGGCCCATGGTGCGGGTATCGGCGATGCTGCCGATGGCCAGCGCGATGGAGGTGAAGACCATCGGGATGATGACCAGCTGCAGTGCTTTGATGAAGAGCTGGCCGATGATGTAGAAGAGGCCGAGCGCACGTTCCGCGCCCTCTGTGGTGATGTCCTGGAAGAGCAGGTCGTTGATGGTCTGCCAGATGCCGCTGTTGCCGGAAGCCACGAGCTTTTCGCGCAGCATCATAAAGGCAAAGCCTGCCGCCAGACCGCAAACCAGAGACACCGCCATCTTTCTTGCCAGTGCCGCGCCGCTGTTCTTATTTTTTTCCATACGATTTTCCTCACTTTTGTCCATTTCCCAGTGTGTTTCGGTCACATTCGATCTATCCTACCACGGCAAACTGTTGGACGCAAGGGAAAAATCGGCTTTTCAGGCGATTTTTTTGCAAAAGTATGACGCATGAAAATTTAATGTAAAAATTACGTTTGGGATAAAAAGGAGCCTCTCCGTCACGCCGCAGGCGTGACGGAGAGGTTTCTTTTTATGTATTGTCTGAGCCCAGCTCTGCGGCTTCCAGCACCTTGATGCCTTCGGCCTCGAACGCGGCGCGCAGAGTCTCGGCAAAGCCGGGGCGCGGCACCTTGTTCTTGACGCAGAGGGTGATGATGCCATGCAGGCTGGTGCATTCCAGACCGATGGAAGCGCCGTCCGCCGGCACCCAGGTCTGGAAGTCCTCGATGTACCGGGTCAGCTCCGGGCTGGACGGAGCGAAGGGGTCGCCCAGATAGCTCACCCAGAAGTCCGCCGGGAAGCCGCTGATGTACTCGCCCATCTGGAAGATGCGCTTTTTGATGCTGAGGCTGGCTTTCTGCTGGTAGACCCGGTAGACCCAGCCCATCTGCTCCGCGATCCGGAACAGTTTTCGCTCAGCGGAAAGGTTCTCTTTCAGGTCAGCGTCCACGCCCACGGCCACCTCGGCCAGCGGGGCATCTGCCGTCAGCGGCAGCTTGCGCTGGAAGGATGCCACGCAGTTGTAGAGGGCGTTCGGCGCACCCAGCGCGTCGCGGGCGTCTGTCGAGTAGCTGTAGAGCACCTCGTCCTTGTCCAGATACGCCCGCACCGCCTTACAGAGCAGAGCCGTAAGGGTACTGAAAGGCTTGACGCCGCAGCGGAGGGCGGCGTCCACAAGCCCCGCCTTTTCCAGCCGGACGCGGCAGCAGGTGGGCGTCTCTTCAAAGGTCTGCACCACGGGGCGCTGCATATCGTTGGCCACCTGACTCTCGGGATATTTTGCAAGGATGTCCTCGATGTCGTAGGCAGGGTCCGTCTCAAGGGTCCGGCCCTCGAAAGCCGTGCCGTACCGCAGGTTGCAGTAGAACTGCAGCACCATGGTCATGAAGGGTGCTATGCCCCGGCCATCAGCCAGGAAGTGGAACCAGTCGAAATAGACGACTTTCCCCTCATAGCTCAGGGCAACCGTAAAGCCGTTCTCGTCCGGAAATTCGGGCTTTGCGCTGCCCTGCCGCACCGGGCAGGGGGCGTCCGACGGCTCGAGGTGGAGCAGCTTTTTCTCCCACACCGGCTTCTGGAAATAGTAGGGAGCCTTTGCCCGGGCCGCATCCAGAGCCTGCTGCAAAAGCGCACCGTCCACGGCGTCTTTCAGCGTGACCTGATAGCGGCAGTTGACCATGTTTTCGCGGTAATAGTAAACGATACCCTGAAAAACAGAGCGCTGTTCGGCATCCATTCCTTATTCCCCCGCGTGTGCGGCCAGATAGTCGGCCAGATCGCTGATGGTGACGAAGTTGCGCAGCTCCTTTTCGGGGATGCGCAGGCCGAAAGTCTCCTCCAGGTCGGCGACGACGGTCAGGATCTCCATGGACGACAGGTCCAGATCGTCCATCAGGACGCTGTTCTCGTTGACATCCTCGGGGGAAATCTCTGCAACATCTTCCAGAATTGCAAGGATCTGGGACACGATCTCGGTTCTTTCCATAGTTTGAATCTTCCTTTCGTAGTTCCATTAAAGGCGGCTGCGGCTCTTTTCCAGTATTCCGCAGCCTGCCCGGTTTATTCTTACTTGCGCAGCAGCTTGCCGGTGCCGGTGCGGGGCAGAGGCTCGGTGCTGAACTCCACGGCGCTCATCCGCTTGTAGAGCGGCAGAGTGCGGTTGGTCTCGGTGATGAAGTCGCGGACGGTCTGCTGGTCGGCCTCGCCGCAGTAGATGACGGCACAGATCTTCTTGCCCTTCTCCCTGACGATGCATTCCTTGACGGCCCCGCACTTGGACAGCAGATTTTCCAGTTCTTCGGGGCTGACGTTCTCACCGTTGTCGAGGATGATGATATTCTTCTTGCGTCCGGTGATGTAATAGAAGCCGTCCTCGTCCACGCGGGCCAGGTCTCCGGTGTGGAACCAGCCGTCGGCGTCGAGGACTTCTGCGGTGGCCTTGGGGTCCTTGTAATAGCCCAGCATGACGCAGCCGCCGCGGATGCAGATTTCGCCCGTCTCGTCCAGCTTGTACTCGGCGTGGTCGTCGGGCCTGCCCACGGCGCGGATGTGCTTTTCGTCCTGCTCGTAGTTGATGATGCCGTCGCCGCAGGTCTCGGTCATGCCGTACACCTGAGTGATCATCATGCCCTGCTGTGCCAGCTCGGCCAGCATGGCGCCGTCAAACATGGCAGAGGAGCCGCAGGGGTTCCAGACGCCGTTCAGGCGGGCGCGGCGGCCCCGCTTGACGTCTTTGTAGATGGCCTCCATCAGCATGGGAGCCACAGCGATGGCATCGCTGTGCATCAGGCCGAGGTCGCGGTAGAAGTCGCGGATGTCGGCGGAGAGGTTCAGCGCCCAGCCCTTGCAGGCCCAAACGAAGAGGCAGATGAACGTACCCAGATGGAACAGGGGCAGGATGGCAAAGTTGCTCAGGACGTCGTTTTTGTCCTCGGGCATATGCTCGTGCTTATAGTTCAGCATGGCGTCGCCGAATTTGACCTGGCACTCCACAGTGGTAAAAAAGTTGCGCTCCGAGAGCATGACGGCCTTGCTGCGGCCGGTGGTGCCGGAAGTGAACATCAGCACAATCAAATCATCATGGCCCACGCAGTCAACAAGCTCTGCAGGCGCGCTGTCCTTGAAGGCGTCCATCGGGCGGAGTTTATCGCCGTAGGCGGCCTCGATGTCGGGGCGGCAGCCATAGTCGATGCCGTCGTTGACGATGAGAGAAGGCTCGACCAGGCCCAGCTCATATTCCAGCTCGGGCCAGGTCTTTTTCTGGTTGATGGTCACAACGACGGCCCCGGCGAGGATCGCGCCGAAGCTGTTGACGCCGTACTCATAGCAGTTGCGGCTCATGATGCCGACGCGCTTGCCCTTGATGTCGGGGATATTCTCCTTAAAATAAGTAACGGCCCTGCGGATGTCCTGCACATACTGGGCGTAGGTCTTTTCCACCACAGTCTTGCCATCGGCGGCCACATAGCGGAACGCCACCCGGTCGGGGTACTGCTTCGCCATGACGTCCGTGATGAGCTCATATACAGTATTTATCATTTTTGTCGCTCCTTGCTGTTTTTCTTTCTTGCAGCGAAACGCCGGCAGCTGACATTTTCTGCCTCAACGTAATAATACCTGTTTCGACAGAGAAATGCAACCACGCGGCGTGTCCTTTTTCGCTGTTTTATTGTTTATTTGCGCAGCAGCTTCCCCAGAGCGTTGCGGGGCAGGGGCTCAGCGGTGAACTCCACAGCACTGATGCGCTTATACAGCGGCAGGCTGCGGTTGGCCTCGGTGACGAAGGCTCTGACCTCTTCCTGCTTATCCTCAGGGCAGTGGATGACGGCACAAATTTTCTGGCTCTTCTCCTTCACGATGCACTCGGTGATGGCCGGGCAGAGGGCCAGCTTCTTTTCCAGCTCTTCGGGGCTGACGTTCTCGCCGCTGGCGAGGATGATGAGGTTCTTCTTGCGGCCGGTGATGTAATAGAAGCCTTCCTCATCCATCCGGGCAAGGTCGCCGGTGTGGAACCAGCCGTCGGCGTCGATGACTTCTGCCGTGGCCTCGGGGTCTTTGTAGTAGCCCAGCATCACGCAGTCGCCCTTGATGCAGATCTCTCCGGTCTCGTCCAGCTTATACTGAACGTGGTCGTCGGGCTTGCCCACGGCACTCATGTGCTTTTCGACCTGCGTAAAGTTCAGGATGCCGTCGCCGAAGGTCTCGGTCATTCCGTAGCACTGGTTGACGACGAAGCCGTTCTGGGCCAGCTCCAGCAGCATCCTGGGGTCGAGGGCAGCGGAAGAGCAGCACAGGTCCCACAGGCCGTTCAGGCGGCTGACGCGGCCACGCTTCATGTCGTTGTAGATGGTCTCCACCAGCATGGGGGCCGAGGCCATGACGTCGCTGTGCATCAGGCCCAGATCGCGGTAGAAGTCGCGGATGTCGCTGCAGAGGTTCAGAGCCCAGCCGGCAGGCGGGTAGGACATGACGCAGACGAAGCAGGCCATGTGGAAGAGGGGCAGCAGGGTCATATGGCTCAGCGGCAGCTTCTGGCCTGCCGGGAGGCGGTCGGTGATCCAGTTCTCTGCCACCTCCGAATAGGTGTGCAGGCTGGCGCACATATTCCGCTCCGAGAGCATGACGCCCTTGCTGCGGCCGGTGGTGCCGGAGGTGAACATCAGCATCATCAGATCATCGTGGCCCACGCAGTTGGTCAGCTCGCCGGGGGCAGTCTCCTTATAGCAGTCCATGGGGCGGAGCTTCGGGCCGTAGGCGGCTTCCAGCTCGGCGCGGCAGCCGTAGTCGATGCCGTCGTTCAGGATGAGGGCAGGCTCCACGAGGCCCAGCTCATATTCCAGCTCCTCCCAGGTCTTTTTCTGGTTCAGAGTCACGAGGACGCCTCCGGCGAGGATGATGCCGAAGGACGCCACGCAGAATTCATAGCAGTTCCGGCTCAGCAGAACGATGCGCCGGCCCTTGATGTCCGGCACTTCGGCCTTGAGATAGGCCGTCATCCGGCGGATGTCCCGCGCATACTCGCGGTACTTCTTCTCCACGACGGTCTTGCCGTCCTCGGCCACATAGCGGATGGCCACATGATCGGGGAACTCCTGCTCCATGCAGCGGGTCACCATGTCGTATACGCCTGCGGGTACTTTGATGTATTCAGCCATCGGTCTTTCTCCTTTTTGTCAAATTTTCAGCTCTGCACTTTTTTCATTCACTTTCCAGAGTCATTCCGAATCTCTGGCAGTTCGAGGAAAACTTTGGCACGGCTCCTCATGGCAACAGTATACCGCAAGCAGAGCGTAAACGCAAGATTTAATTGCACAAATATGCAACTTGAGCTTGCATTCGATTTGTGCAGGCAGATGTAATTCTTTCCTTTTGTTGCGATGCGCGAAAAGCTGTGATACACTTTTTTTCGTCAGGACGAAACTTCACCCGGAGGTCGAGTCCTTATCAAATTGACAGCAAGCCCAAAAAGCATTATACTGTTTATATCATTTAGCAAAAAAGCTCCCCGCCGAGCTTCATATTTTTATTTATCGCGCCTAAAACACGGCCTTCCGGGGCCTCCGGGACGAATGGCGCACAAGGAGGACCCTTTTCATGGAAGGCACCAAGCCCCGCACTGTAAGCAGCCTTGGCATGTTCGACCTGCTGAAAGGCATCGGAATGCTGGCCATTGTCTTTGCCCACACGGCAGAGCTTTACCCACTCGGCACCAACGACGTCACCCCTTTCGCGTTCGCGCTGTTCGCTTACCGCGAAGCGCTGATGGCTGCCTTTTTTATCGCCAGCGGCTACGGCTTCCGCAAGCGCTCCATCCACAAATGCATCGAGCAGCAGCTCAAGACCCTGCTCAAGCCTTACCTTTATACTGCACTGGCCACCACGGTGCTCCACGCTTTCATTCACCACGCAGCTTTCGGCTCGTGGGATGCTGCCATCTCAGAATCGGCTAAAGTCTTAGGCGGTTTCCTGTTAGGCCTGCCCCACACGGCCACTTACTTCGGGCATCAGTTTTTCTCCTGCGGACCCATGTGGTACTTAGTGGCCCTGATGCTGGCGTGGGTGCTTCTGGACGTGCTGCTCGAGATCTTCCCCGAGCGGTACATAACCCCCGCAGTCGTCGGCGTCACCCTGCTTGGCTGGGGCATCACGCTGGTGTGGGAGGCTCCTTTCTGCATCGCACAGGGCATGGTGTCGCTGCCCTACCTTTACATCGGCTATCTGGCCAAGAAGCGCCGCCTTTTCGAAACTCCCCTTTCCGGCAGAGCCAGAGCCGGACTTATCGTGTCCGCGCTGGGCGTCGTCGCGGGCGTTTTGCTGACCCAGAGCACCGACTGCGTTTCGCTGGGTGAGTGGACGATGGGGCCGCTGAGCATCCTGCTGGATGGCGCAGTGGGCTACGGCATCATCCGGCTCTTTTTGAAATGGCAGCGCCGAGTGGACGGCCCCATCTCCCATGCCATCGAGTGGGTGGGCCGGCGCTCGCTCTTCATCTTCTGCATCCACACTGTGGAGCTGACGGCCATCCCGTGGTATCTGATGGCTGCAAAGTATGCTGACCATCCGGTGCAGGGGATGCTGCTGCAGTTCGTGTTCTCGCTTGTGTCCATCTTCGCCGTCACCGAACTTCTGATGCGCCGCAAAGAGCTTGGCCGGAAGCTTCGGGGCGGCAAGCCTGCGGACAAGCCCCGGCAGCGGAGCAGGACCCGCCGCTATGCGGCAAAACACTGAAATTCCTGCGCTTTGGTATCCCGCCATTTTGAGGGCAGACTATAGTTACTTTTGATGCATGGGCTTGCAGCGCGGGTTGTACGCCTGGCGATAAATCGGAGGAGGCCCCGGTAATGATGAACGAAACTCCTGAAGCGGCTCTGCGCAGCCGCATTGCGGACCTTGAACAACAGCTCAAACTTGCAGACGAAGGCACTTCGCGGCTGGCCCAGCGCTGCCTCGAGCTGGAAAAGCAGCTGCAGACCTTCTATGCTGCCCACCCCCAGAAAGAGAGGCAGACCGACTCGCCTGCTCTGGTGCAGCCGCTGCTTTACTATGATGCCGGGTTCGGCTTTTCCCAGAAAGACACCGTTAAAGCCCCGGACTACGAATACGACGAGCTGAACGGCATGGTGACAGCGACCTTCGAGCTGCCGGAGACCGCGTTCAATCTCCGTTTCGACCCCGGCGAACTGCCCTGCTGCATCACTGATTTCGTCTTCTCGGATGACCGCATCCTCTGCCGCCCGGTGAACGGTGTGCCGCTCCACGGCGACGGCATCCTGTTCCTCAACGACGACCCGAATTTCATGCTGGAAGGTCTGAACCGCTTCCCCGCCGGGATGGAGCTGGGCGTGAGCTACTGCTACTTCCCGCTGGAGCCGCTGGCTGACGACCCATTGTTCGCCGCCGTTCTCGAGGGCGTACAGTATTTCCAGAAGACCCGCGTCTGCGAGCAGAAGCACCTCGACCAGCTGGAAAAGACTACGGCTGACCAGAAGCAGACCATCGAGGCCCTGCAGAAGAATCTCTCCGAGCTGCATCAGGCCAACGCCGAGCTGTGCGCCCGGAGCAAAGCCTACGAGAGCTCGCTGGAAAACGTCCTCTCTTCCAGCAGCTGGAAACTCACGCTGCCCCTGCGCCGCCTGCTGGGGCTGTTCCATCGCAGCCATTGAGCCTGCCTGCGGAGAGGAGGATACGATGTACAGCAGTTATACCACTCTGCAACGGGTTCAGCTCGCCAAACAGGAATATCTCGACACCCAGGAAGTTTTTCTCGGCGTCTATGCGCCGGGACGGAACGCCGCCCTGAAAGCTTCCCTGCAGGACCAGCTCCACCGCAAATTTTTATTGACGGACAGCCTCCGCCCCGAAGCCCTCGGCAGCGCCGTCGGTGTGCTTCTGGTCAGGGAAGACCTTTTCCTGATGCCCACGGCCCTTTCCTGCTTTGCGGACGCACTGCGCAGCGGCGCAGACTACGTCACCAGCGACGCCGTCTTCGGCTACTCAGGCGTCACCACCCTCTACCACAGTCAGGGCTTTGCAGCCTGCCCGGGCTGCGCCCTCGTCTCCCGGGAGCTGCTGCGCCGCTGTCAGGCGGAAGCCCGCGACCCGGAAAATCCCGTCGAACTGCTGACGCTGGCGGCGAAGCTCCGCCGCAGCCACGTCTGCCTCCCGCTGGCGCTGGCCCACTATGAGCGGGACATCTGCGCCGAAGACGTCTGGTCTGCAAAGGGGAAGCGCGTCTTTATCATGAGCCACCTGCTGGACATGACCGGTGCGCCCATCGTGCTGGTGAGCGCCGTGCCGGTGCTGCGCAGCATGGGCTACGAAGTGGTCGTCCTCGGCCCTGAGGACGGCGGCTCCATGCCGCTTTTCCTCGAGGCGGGAGCTACCGTCATCACCCGCAAGGGCTGTGTCCAGTCGCCCCTGCTCTGGGGGCTGGCCCTTTGCGCCGACCTCGTTCTGGCCAACACCGTCGTGGAGGCCCGGGCCGTCCGCGCCCTGAGCGGTGCGAGGGTGCCGGTGCTCTGGTGGCTCCACGATGCCTTTGCAGGCTACCCCCACATCGCCCACCAGATCCCCAGAGAGCTGGGCGAAAACATCCGGCTCTACTCCGTCGGCAGCCACGCCGCCAACGCCATGCACTCGGTGCGGCCGGAGTTCAACATCCGGCCCCTCATCTACGGCCTGCCGGACTACGCCGCCGAGAAGTTCTCCCACTACGATTTGAGCTATGCGGGCGGGCGGCCTCTGTTCGCCACCGTGGGCTCCTTCGAGAACCGGAAAGGCCAGGACATCTTCTGCAAGGCCATCCGGCTGCTGCCGCCTGAGACCATGAAGAAGGCATCCTTCCTCTTTGTGGGCAAGGCCGCAGAGGCTGAGATGATGGACGCCGTGCGGAGCCTGACCGCTGACTGCCCCGACAACGTCTTTTATGTCAAGCGGCTCACCCGCGACGAGATCAAGAGCCTGATGGCCCAGTGTACCTGCCTCGTCTGCGCCTCCCGCGACGACCCCATGCCTACTTTCGTCACCGAGGGCCTCATCTTTGGCAAGCCCGCCATCGTGTCGGAGCACACCGGCACCGCCGGGCTCATCACCGAGGGCGTGGACGGCTTCGTCTACGAGGACGACGACCCCGAAAAGCTGGCCGAGCGGCTGGCCTGGGCCATCGAGCACCCAGAAAAGCTTGCCGCCATGCGTCCCGCCTGCCGTGAGCTTTACGAGGGTCATTACTCCAAGCAGGCGTTTTCCGACAGTTTACAACAGGCTGTAAAGGAGCTCACCGGCGAATAAGCTCCCCGTTCTTTATCACTCTGCCGAAACTGAGGCAAAAAATTTGGCAGTTGTTCACAAACACACCTCCGGACTGTGATATACTCTCCTAAGAGTTTATCCCAGTCCGTTTTTGTTGAAATTTGAAAGGAGTCCCCGCATGAGTTCGTCCGCCTCCCCCGCCCCTTCGCGCCGAAAGACCCTGCTCTCGCTGGGCGTTCTGGCCCTGCTGACCGGCATCGTGGTGTTCATCTTCCGGGAGCACTGGGCCGAGATCTCCGAGGCGCTGAGCCGGCTCACCCTCGGGCAGGGGCTTCTGGCACTGGCCGTGGGCCTGAGCTACCCGCTTCTCGAGGGCGTATCCAGCTGGCTCATCGTCCGCAGCCGTCTGCCCCATTTCCCGCCGTGGCAGGGCATCGACAACGCATGGATGGGGACCTTCGGCAATGTGGTGGGCCTCGGCGCAGGGTCGGTGCCGTTTCAGACGTGGTATCTCCACCGGCGCGGGCTGGACGTCGGCCCCGGCGTGGGGCTGATGACCCTGCAATACGTCTTCCACAAGACAGCTGTCCTGCTTTACGCCACCGTGCTGCTTCTGGCGGGCCGTCCCTGGATGGCGGCCCACTCCGACGGCGTGCTGCGGTATCTGCCCGGGGCCTACGCTGTCGTAGCGGGCGTCATCGTGGGGCTCATCGCCCTCTGCGCCCTGCCGGTGGTGCAGCGTCTGGCCCGCTGGCTGCTGCATTTTCTGCCCGACACGGGCCGCTGGGCCGAGCGGCGGGAAAGCTGGCTCCAGCAGCTGGACACCCTGAGCACCGAGAGCCGCCATCTGCTGGCAGACAAGCCCCGCTGTGCCGCCATTCTGGGCGTGCATCTCGTCAAGCTGTTCCTGCTCTTCTGCCTGCCCTGGATGGGGCTGCGGTTCATGGGGCTGGATACCGGACTGGCCTTCTGGCAGGTGCAGCTTCTCACGTCGCTGACCCTCTTCGTCTCCAACGCCCTGCCCAACGTGGCGGGCATGGGCTCAGTGGAGACGGCCTTCCTGCTGGTGTACAGCAGCTTCCTCCCCGATGCTTCGTCCATGAGCCTGCTGATGTTCTACCGGCTGGCCAGCTATTACGCCGTCTTTGCGGCAAGTGCCGTCGGCTTTGGGCTGGCGCAGAGAAGATTATCTCGTGAATAACAAAAAACCAGTGCATCTTTGATGCACTGGTTTTTGCTTTTACAATATCAGCCCTTCAGGGGGACAAAGCCCACGAGGTCCTTCACGACCTCGCCGCCGATGATGAGGCCCACGACCGACGGGACAAAGGCATTCGAGCCGGGAACAGAGCGGCGGATGGTACACTTGCGCTGGGTACCCGGAGGGCAGATGCAGTGGTCTTTGCAGCTGATGGAGTCATCCTCGATGGGAGTCATGACAGGCTCCCTGGAGTAAACGACTTTCAGGTGCTTGATGCGGCGCTTGCGGCACTCGGTGCGCATGACCTTGGCCAGCGGGCAGACGGAAGTCTTATAAATATCCGTGACCTCGAAGCGGGTAGGGTCCATCTTGTTGCCCGCACCCATGGAGCAGATGATGGGGACGCCAGCCTCCTTGCACTTCATGACCAACGCAATTTTACCGGTGACCGTGTCGATGGCGTCCACCACGTAGTCGAACTGGCTGAAATCGAAGCTGTCCTGCGTCTCAGGGCCAAAGAAGGTCTTGTAGGTGGTGACCTTGATGTTGGGGTCGATGTCGTGGACACGCTCTTCGGCCACATCCACCTTGAACCTGCCCACCGTCTTGTGGGTGGCGATGATCTGGCGGTTCAGGTTGGTGAGGCAGACTTTGTCGTCGTCGATCAGGTCGAGAGCCCCCACGCCGCTGCGGGCCAGCGCCTCGACGGTGTAGCCGCCCACGCCGCCCACGCCGAACACGGCTACGCGGGAATCGTGAAGTTTGGTCATTGCTTCCGCGCCCAGCAGCAGCTGGGTGCGGGAATACTGGTCTTGCATATCATTTCTCCTTTAGGTTCTGCTTTTTACAGTCACGGGCTCCCCCTTATCCCTTCGCCACCTGTGTAATGGTGCCGCCTCCGAGGACGACATCGCCCTGATACAGCACGACGGCCTGCCCCGGGGTAGGGGCGCGCTGAGGCTGGTCAAATTCCAGACGGAAGCTGTCCGGCCCTGCCGGGTAGACGGTGGCAGGCTGTTCGGTCTGATGATAACGGGTGCGGGCCGTCACCCGCAGGGGGCCTTTCAGCTCCGGGATGGCGATCCAGTTCACTTCGTTCGCATAGACGATGGTATCGAACAGCTCCGACTCCGGGCCGACCGTGACGGTGTTGGCCTGCATATCCTTGGCGCAGACGTAGACCGGTGCGCCCATGGCGAGGCCCAGGCCCTTCCGCTGGCCGATGGTGTACCGCACAGCGCCGCTGTGGGTGCCTACCTTTCTGCCGCCGACGTCGAGGAAATCGCCCGCCGGGTAGTGCTTGCCGGTGAAATCCTCCATAAAGCGGGCGTAGTCGCCGTCCGGCACGAAGCAGATGTCCTGACTGTCGTGCTTGCGGGCGTTCACGAAGTGCTGCTGCTCGGCGATGGCGCGCACTTCGCTCTTGTGCAGACCCCCCAGCGGCAGGCGGACATGAGCCAGCTGCTCCTGCGTGAGGTTGTAGAGCACATAGCTCTGGTCTTTGTTCTCGTCCAGACCCTTTTTGAGCAGCCAGCGGCCCGTGGCCTCGTCCTGCTCCACCCGGGCATAATGGCCCGTGACCACATGATCCAGTCCGTGCGCTTCTGCCCAGCGAAGCAGGTGATCGAACTTCATATATTTGTTGCAGTCGATGCAGGGATTGGGCGTGCCGCCGGCCTCGTAGACCCGGATGAATTTGTCGATGATCTTTTCCTGAAAGTCTGCCGTAAAATCCAGCACCTCGTAGGGAATATCCATCGCATAGGCTACCTCGGCGGCGTCCTCAATGTCCCGCTCCGAGCAGCAGGTGTGCAGGCCCTCGGTGTTCACGGCCTCGTTGCGGGTAAGGCGCATGGTGACGCCGGTGCAGTCGAAACCGTCCCTCTGCATGAGCCATGCCGCCACCGAGCTGTCCACACCGCCGCTCATGGCGATGAGCGCCCCGGGGCGGCGGGAAGTGTTCTGTGTTTCTGTCATTCTGTTCCTCTTCCGTTATAACACACTAAAACAGTAGTATAATACTACCGCAGCTTCTTTCTCTTGTCAAGACGCAGAAAATTTGGCCGCAAAGGCCAGAAGTTCTGCTTTTTCGTTGGACAGCCGCCCGGTGATGACCTCTTCCAGCAGCGCTTCCAGCGCGCGGCGCAGGCCCGGCCCGGGCGCGACGCCCGCCGCCATCAGATCGCGGCCATTCACGGCCAGCTGGGAGACGCGGCAGCAGGCGCTTTGGGCGGTCAGCGTCCCGGCCTCGGTTTGCAAGGCTTTCCACTCTTCTTTCTGTTCCGGGTAAAGAGCGGCACAAAGCCGAGTCAACCTGACCAGCATAGGCAATTCCAAACGCCCCAAAAGACGTTTGGTTTGTAAATTCAGTGCCTGCCGGGAGGGCGGGGAGTTTCTCTGAGGACCGTCCGGAGGGTGGGACCCTGTTGCCGAAGGCAATAGGGCGGGGGATGGAATGCCCCGGCCCGTGTCCGAAGAGAAAGCTCCCCGCACTCCTGCCCCGCACTCCTTCACCAGCGTTGCCACTCCATCTATCACAGCATTGGAGCATTTCAAGCGTTTCAGCGCCTTCCGTGTTCCATCCTCCCCCAGCGGCAGAAGCAGCGCCGCCCAACGGGTGGTCACTTCCTCTGCTCCTGCCGGAAGGGCATCTATGATCTCACGGGCTTCCGACAGGTAGTCGAGCGGCAGTTCCGGCAGGACGAAGGCCAGCACTTCTGGCTCCAGATACGCCCCCGGCTTCGGGGCAGCCAGAAGCTTGTCCAGCTCTTCTTCGATGCGCTCCACCGACACGCAGTCGAGGTGGGCGGCCAGCTGCTTCGCCGCCGCTTCGGTGGCCTCGTCGATCACAAAACCGAACCGGGCCGCAAAGCGGTAGAGACGCAGGATGCGCAGAGCGTCTTCTTCAAAGCGGCGCAGCGGCTCACCGACGGCCCGCACCACGCCCCGGGCCAGATCTTCCTGCCCGCCAAAGGGGTCGCACAAGCCCTCTTCGGCGCTGTAGGCCATGGCGTTGATGGTGAAGTCCCGCCGGGCCAGGTCCTCCCGGACGTCGGGTACAAAGGCCACGCTGTCGGGGTGGCGGCCATCGGAATAACTGCCCTCGGTGCGGAAGGTCGTGATCTCGTAGAGCCTGCCGTCCCGCTTCACAGTCACGGTACCATGCTGCAAGCCGGTGGGGATGCACTGCTTTTCTCCGAACAGCTCCATCACCTGCTCCGGGCGGGCGGCAGTGCAGAGGTCCCAGTCGTGGGGCGCAAGGCCCAGCAGACTGTCCCGGACACAGCCGCCCACGGCGTAGGCCGCAAAACCTGCCCGGTGCAGCGCGTCCAGCAGGGCGGAGGCGCCGGGTTCTATGGTGATGTTCATTCTTCGGCCTCCTCGTATTGCAGGGTGATGCTCTTGCCGTCATAGCCGCACTCTGCCGCCGGGAAGAGGCTCTGCGCCTGGGTCAGCTCTTCTTCCGGGTCGGTGATCATGGGCGAATAGTGGACGAGCCAGAGCCGCTTCGCGCCCGCTTTGGCGGCGAGGGCTGCGCTCTGCCCGAAGGTGCTGTGGCCGTACTGTTTGGCCTGCGCGGCCTGCTCCGGCAGAGCATAGGTGGAGTCGCAGAGCAGAAGGTCAGCACCCGCTGCGGCCTTTTCCAGCGCCGGACAGGGGGCGGTGTCGCCCGAGAAGACAAAGCTCAGCCCCTGCCGGGCCGGGCCGAGGACGGCTTCCGGCCGGATGACACGTCCACCGTCCAGCGTGATGCTCTCGCCGTGCTGGAGCGTCTTCCACTGCTTTACCGGTACGCCCAATGCCCGCGCCTGTTCGGGCGAGAACCGTCCGGCCCGGGGCAGATCGAGCCGATAGCCCTGACTGATGACCCGATGGCGGGTCGGCACCGGCGTGAGCTTCGCGCTCTGGGGCCAGCCGCCGAATTTTTCGCAGAGCGCCGCCGGGGCGTCCAGCACCTCTGCATAAACCGGATACGGCAGAGGCCCCGTCAGCACCCGCAGTGCCGCCCAGACTTCGCCGAGCCCCTTCGGCCCGTACAGCGCCAGCGGGCGGGTGCGGCCCTGACAGCCCAGCGTCTGCAGCAGCCCCGGCAGGCCGAAGATGTGGTCGCCGTGGTAATGGGTCAGGCAGACGGCGTCCATCTTCATCAGGTTGACTCCGGCCCGGCGGGCGGCAGTCTGGGTCCCCTCGCCGCAGTCGAACAGGAGGCTGTGTCCTCCGCATTCGGCCACCGCCGCCGTAAGGGCGCGGTCGGGCAGGGGCATGGTGGCCGCTGTACCCAGCAGTGTAATGGTCAGCATAAAGTTTCTCCGTATCACAAAAAATCTCGATGGCTATAGTGTACCACACTCTTCGGCCCGGCACAATCGCACAGCCGCACCCTGACAGGCATAAGATGGCCCAAACCACAAAAGGAGGGGTCTTGTATGCGGCGTCAGCGGCCCGGGCATCGCATTTTGTCGTTCCACCACCGGGGGCTGCTGCTTCTGGCGGCGGCAGTGGCGGTGATGCTCTTTTTTCTCTACGGCTGCGTGGCAGGGGCGGCGTACAGCCCCCGGGGGCGGCTGGTGTTCATCCCTCTCGCACAGGTTTCAGGCAGTCGTACGACTTTGCTTTTTCCGCTTTTATCTGGAAGAATCGGAGCTGTCCACCGCATGGTACAATGTGCGGGCCGATATGAAAAACAAGCCCGCTCCCCTGCTGAACCCCGGCACCCTCAAGCCCATGACGGCCAGGGAGCTGGACGGCGTTTTCTGCGATGAGCTGGTACAGCATGGACGACACCACGGCCTGATGGAGGCCGCCGGCGTGGAGCAGACCAGCGTCTTTGAGGCGGCAGAGCACTGAGCCAGACGGTCATTCCGCAAACAGCAAGCCAGCCGCCCTGCAAGGTAACAGGGCGGCTGGCTGCTTCTATCGCAATTTTCAAAAATAGTGCCTATCAAACCGGCATATTTGCGATATGCAGTTTGCGGATGTTGCTTGTGCATTAAAAACGCAAACTGCTATATTATGCAATTCAGGAGAATGGAGAAGAGAATAGCGTTTTCATGCTTCCGGGGGACGGAAGTGCCGGAGGATCACTCGCCGCGGACGGCTGCGAAGCCAGCCTCGAGGTCGGCGATGATGTCGTCGATGTGCTCGGTGCCGATGGACAGGCGGATGGTGTTCTGGTAGATCTGCTGCTCGGCCAGCTCCTCATCGGTCAGCTGGCTGTGAGTGGTGGAAGCCGGATGGATGACCAGGCTCTTGACGTCGGCCACATTTGCCAGCAGGGAGAAGACCTTCAGGTTGTCGATGAACTTGAATGCTTCCTCACGGCCGCCCTTGATGTTGAAGGTGAAGATGGAAGCGCCGCCGTTGGGGAAGTACTTCTCATACAGGACGTGGTCGGGGTGATCCGGCAGAGAGGGATGGTTGACCTTCTCGACCTGGGGATGGTTGGCCAGGAACTTGATGACCTTCCTGGTGTTCTCCACATGGCGCTCAATGCGCAGGCTCAGGGTCTCGGTACCCTGCAGCAGCAGGAAGGCGTTGAACGGAGAGATGGTAGCGCCGGTATCACGCAGCAGGATGGCGCGGATGTAGGTGACGAAAGCGGCGGGGCCGGCTGCGTCAGCGAAGGACACGCCGTGGTAGCTGGGGTTGGGGGCGGCGATGTTGCCGTACTTGCCGCTGGCCTTCCAGTCGAACTTGCCGCTGTCCACGATGATGCCGCCCAGCGTGGTGCCGTGGCCGCCGATGAACTTGGTAGCGGAGTGGACGACGATGTCAGCGCCATGCTCGATGGGACGGATCAGGTACGGGGTGCCGAAGGTGTTATCAATGACCAGCGGCAGGCCATGCTTGTGAGCGATGGCTGCGATGGCATCAATATCAGGAATATCACTGTTGGGGTTGCCCAGAGTCTCGAGGTAGACAGCCTTGGTGTTGGGCTGGATCGCGTTCTCGACCTCTTCCAGATCGTGAGCGTCCACGAAGGTGGTGGTGACGCCGAACTGGGTCAAAGTGTGCTCCAGCAGGTTGTAGCTGCCGCCGTAGATGGTCTTCTGAGCCACGATGTGGTCGCCGGCCTGAGCCAGTGCCTCGATGGTGTAGGTGATGGCAGCTGCACCGGAAGCAGTCGCCAGAGCAGCCACGCCGCCTTCCAGAGCGGCAATGCGCTTCTCGAATACATCCTGGGTGGAGTTGGTCAGACGGCCATAGATGTTGCCGGCGTCGGCCAGACCAAAGCGGTCAGCGGCGTGCTGGCTGTTGCGGAAGACATAGGAAGTGGTCTGGTAGATAGGCACAGCACGGGAATCGGTAGCGGGATCGGCCTGCTCCTGGCCAACGTGAAGCTGCAGGGTTTCAAATTTATAGTTAGACATAGTATTTTTCCTCTCTATCTGTACTCAAAGTATTATTTTTACTCATAAAAATGCCCGGCAGCGTGGGGAGTTTCACCTTTCGTCTGCCGGGCAAAGAAATCGTTCTCAGCTCAAAGCCTTTTGTCTGTCTCGGGCGTCACATTCGCTCGCACATTCGCGGCATAGAGGGCACCGTACAGCTATGGCTCAGAGTTTGTTTCTCGGCCCGGGCGCTGTACATTCGCCCACAGCGGAAGTTGGCGTGCAGAAGACTTTTCCAAATCAGCGTCATTTGAGTACCCTCCTTTCTGAGATTCCTACTTACCTACAAGGCGTGTGGTTTTGTTGTCTGCATTATATTCCCCTATACCCACATTGTCAATGGGTTTGATCGAATTTCTCCCAAAAAAGGTTTTAAGAGTCATTCTTTTGAGAAAAATGCAAAAAGATTGCATTTTGGTCTTGCATTTCACGCAGAATCCGTGTATACTCTTCCCTGCACCTAAATTGCAATCAGGTTGCAATTTAGGCAACTAAAGCACTTTTCGTCCCTCCGTTTATCGCAATTTTCAAAAATAGTGCCTATCAAAATGGCATATTTGCGATATGCAGT